>Ga0210049_1004547_pt1 | contig 12079 bp, 15 predicted proteins | sample CryGeyCG2014_300_2_FD_183964 | JGI IMG/M metagenome (GOLD analysis project Ga0210049, IMG submission 183964) | Groundwater microbial communities from aquifer - Crystal Geyser CG06_land_8/20/14_3.00 (SPAdes) (version 2) | ecosystem: Environmental > Aquatic > Deep subsurface > Groundwater | place...
TTGGCGGAGACGGTGGGATTTGAACCCACGAGAGGATTTCTCCCCTGCCTCATTAGCAGCGAGGTGCTTTCGACCACTCAGCCACGTCTCCGTAGAGAGCAGAATATCAAATTTAGTGCGCGAGAGCGAGCGGGATGATGTGTTCTGCGCCGGCTCCTTTAAGCGCATTGATGGCGGCTTGAAGCGTGGCGCCAGTGGTGAGCACGTCGTCTACTACGATGTAGGAGCAAGTGGGATCTGCTTGGTGCAAGGCGCTAAATGCGCTACGCATATTCTCTTCGCGCTTGTGGCGGGGAAGCGAGACTTGCGAAATCGTCTCATGTGTACGGACGAGTACATTAGTTCCTACTTTTATCTCGCACTTTCGCATGGCGCCGCGTACTATTTCTTCTACTTGATTAAAACCACGCTCTTTCTGCCGCTTTTTCCCAAGCGGTACTGGCACTATATAGGACGTCGTACGTCCTATATCGTCACAATCGCGTAGGTATTCAGCAAGCACGAGTGCAAGGAGTTCGAAAGCACGTTCGTTGCCGCGATACTTCGCTTCGTGTATGGCCGCGCGGACAAATGGATTATCGAAGGAAAGAAGCACAATCGTTTCGGGCCTGGTTTCCGAGACGAGTCGAGGCGCCACGAGTGCGAGAAACTCGTCGTTTGAAATGCCACGCAAAGTGATTTCATCCACACGTGGAGGGAATAAGATATCAAACCAGTGTTGCAGAATCATTATGGTATTATTCTCGTATGTCATTTCTCGATTTTCTATTTAGAAAAAAGGAAAAAAGCTTTCTCGGCGTTGACATAGGTTCATCGTCCTTGAAGGTCGTACAGCTACGTAAGGAACGCGGGCAGGCGGTGCTCGAGACCTACGGCGAACTCGCACTCGGTCCCTATAGCGGCTCCGAAGTCGGGCAGGCGACAAATCTTTCCGCCGAACAAATTACAGAAACGCTGAAAGATCTTTTGCGCGAGGCGAAAGTGACGACGAAAAATTGCGGTGTCTCGATACCTTTCGCGCGTTCCCTCCTTAGCTTAGTCGTTCTGCCGTACCGCAAGGATCCTGCGGAACAAAAAACCGTTATCGAGCTTGAAGCACGCAAATATATTCCCATGCCGATAAGCGAAGTGCAACTCGATTGGTTCATTATGCCCAGAGCGGAGCAGGTGCAACTCGCCGAAAAAGAATCCATCCACGATGCATCTCAGGACGGCGGAAATATCGAAGTACTTCTCGTCGCGGTCCATAACGATGAACTCTCTTTTCTTCAAAAAGTCATTTCTGGTGCGGGGCTCGCCGCGAGCTTCTACGAGATTGAGATCTTCAGCACCATCCGCGCAGTGGTCGAGGAGCAGGTGAAACCGGTCATGGTGCTCGACGTCGGCGCGGCTTCGACGAAAACCTACGTTATCGAGCACGGCGTCGTAGTGCTTTCGCACTTCATAGGCACCGGAAGCCAGGATATCACGCGCGCTATTTCGGTTTCAAACAACGTCTCCATTGCCATGGCTGAGGCGCTGAAAAAGAAAGAAGGTCTTGGTGGCGCAGGAGCATTTGGAGGTCCCGAATTTGTTTTTTCGCGCATTTTTTCCGAGGCGAGGCGAGTTCTTGTGCAATATGAGACGGTGAACAAAAAATCGGTAACCTCTATCATACTTACGGGCGGCGGCGGGGTCACCAAAGAGCTCGGCGCGTATGCGAAAAAGACTTTCTCGATTGACGTCCGTGTCGCGAATCCTTTTCTGAAAACCGAGGCACCAGCATTTATGCGTTCGATTCTCGAAGAGATTGGTCCCGAGTTCGCAGTCGCCGTCGGGATCGCATTGCGCAAGCTTGCAGAAGCGCGATAAAAAGTTTTACACACCCCATCGCATTAAGCACAGATAAGTATCGTATACTAAACACTATGGCTCTCCCACCTACGATACCAACCTCATTCATCCCCCAGTCAGCGTCTGCTGCCGCTCGCCGGTTCCGCACCGATTTCGTCGGCGCGTTCGGTTTCTTCGGGTACTCGGTTCTCGGTGTCATTTTCGCTCTTGCGATCGGCGTCTTCTTCTACGGCCGAATTCTTGCCGCGACGCAGGTCTCGAAGGACACAGAACTCGCGAAGGCAGAAGCGACGATTGATTCAGCGACGGTTCTAGGATTCGTACGATTACGGGACCGCCTCAATTTGAGCACAACGCTTCTAGGGAACCATATCGCATTCTCCGGCTTCTTTAAGCTGATCGAGACGATATTGCCAACGACTGTCCGCTTCACTTCACTCCACCTCGCTGTCGACGATGCGAAAAAAGTAAAACTCGACGGCTCCGGCGTCGCGAAGAGTTTCAATGCGCTTGCCGTCGCTTCTACCGAGTTCGCCGCTGACGGTCTCATCAAAGAGGCTGTCTTTTCAAATATCGTTATCAATAAAGATGATTCTGTTTCTTTCGCTCTTTCCGCCATGATCGACCCGAACCTCATCGCCTTCTTGCCGAGTTCGGCGATACCGAGTGCGTTTGCGACCTCGACCGCCTCAACCACCATTTCATTATGAGTAGCCGCATACTTCCCGCACTTGCACTTCTAGTCTCCATAGGCATATTCTTCACCTATGTGAACCCGATTTGGTCAGGTCCGATAGCCGCGTCGAAAGCGGCCATTGCCTCCGACGACCAGGCGCTCGCCGCCGCAAGCAGGTATGCTACTCAACAAAACGAACTCGCTACTGCCCGAAGCGCCATCGATCCGGCGGATCTCACGCGGCTCTCTTCCTTCCTTCCCGATTCGGTCGATAATGTCAGACTTGTACTCGACCTGAACGCTCTTGCCGCTCGAAGTGGGCTTTCGCTCTCCAACATTAACGTTACAGCAAACACCGCATCCGCGGAATCAGCGAATGTGAGCGCAAGTTCGGTTGGTTCAGCCGATCTCTCGCTTTCTGCCATCGGAACGTATGCCGCGTTGAAAACATTCCTTGGCGGAGTAGAGAAGAGTGAGCGCCTTCTTGACGTAAAGGATATTTCCGTTAAGGGTTCAGACACGGGTGTCTACACCTATCAAGTGCAATTACGTCTCTATTGGCTGCGCTAAACGCTTTTTCAACACTATGAAACTCAACACGACACTTCTCATCATCATCACGCTCATTGCCGCGGCTGGCGCCTATTGGTATTTTTTTACCAGGACAGGGAATCAGCCACCTCTATCTGCATCTACCAGCGCATCCGTGAATCAGGCACAGCTACAATTCGAAACGTTGGTCGGCGAGCTCCAGTCAATCTCGTTCAACACCAGCATTTTTTCAGATCCGCGTTTCAATGCGCTTGTTGATATCGCGACATCCATTTCTTCTGAACCTGCCGGTCGCCCCGATCCCTTGGCGCCCATTCCCGGAGTGAGCGGACACTAATGAATGAATCTTCTCAGATTACTTGTTAATAAGGGCATCCTCTCTACAAGCGATCACGCGATGGTCGAGTCCGAACTCGCGAAAAATCGTCCGCTCGCCGATGCGCTCGCCGAGCGTGGTATCTCGCTAGCGGACGCACTCGCTGTCGCGGGGAAGGCATACGGATTGCCAACTCGCATACTCGGCGACCCGCCCGCCAATCAAGAGGTATTTCAATATATTCCGATCGATTCGGCTCGTTACTATAAATTCGTGCCGCTCAATGTTGTTGAAGGCGCGCTCGAAGTCGGCATTACCGATCCGGACAATATCGAGGCGTTTGATGCACTACAATTTATTTCAGGTAAAATCGGCTTGCCCTATAAAATTATCCTTATCACAAAAGAAGACTTTGAACGCGTACTCGATGAGTATCAGAATCTTTCAGGCGAAGTCAACAGGGCGCTTTCCGAATATGAGACGACTGCCACCTCCGCATCCGCCGCGCCGTCTACGCCGTCTGAAATGGAGTCGCTACTTGATGACAAGCCGCTTACCCTTACCGGCCCCCGCGAGGCTCTGAAAGAGGACTCGCCGGTGACGAAAATTGTGTCAACCATATTGCGATACGCTATTGAGGGACGCGCATCCGACATCCACATCGAGCCTTCGCCGAACAAGACGCGAGTCCGTTTCCGTATGGATGGCGATCTCCACACTTCTTTGGAATTACCGGCCAGAGTGCATGAGGCGGTTATTGCACGCATCAAAATCCTTTCAAAGTTGCGTCTCGACGAGAAACGTAAACCGCAGGACGGTCGTTTCTCGGCGACTGTCGATACGCGCCGTATCGATTTTCGCGTCTCCACCTTTCCGACGGAATACGGGGAGAAAGTGGAAATGCGCATCCTCGATCAATCGGCCACTACCGCGACGCTAGAATCGATAGGACTTACGAAAACACAGCTCGCTCTCATTCGCGCCATCATGAAAGTTCCGTACGGCATCGTTCTCATCGCTGGACCGACCGGTTCGGGGAAATCGACTACGCTCTTCGCGATGCTCTCCGAACTTGACCGCGAGACGGTAAATGTCGTCTCGCTCGAGGATCCTGTCGAATATGAGATCTCCGGCGTCTCACAGAGCCAAGTGCGGCCCGAAATAGAATACACGTTCGCCAATGGGCTTCGTTCCATCTTGCGCCAAGACCCGGACATCATCATGGTCGGCGAAATCCGCGATAAGGAGACTGCAGTGCTTGCTGTGCAAGCGGCACTGACAGGCCATCTCGTCTTCTCCACCATACACACCAATACTGCCGTCGGCGCAATCCCGCGCCTTATCGATATGGGTGTTGATCCATTCCTTATCGCGCCGACCCTGGTCGCTGTTGTCGGGCAGCGCCTTGTCCGCAAGCTCTGCAAAGACGCGGGCAAGCCATTCCCGATTACCGATAGCATGAAAAAATTTCTTGACCGAGAATTTGCCGATATACCGCTCGAATATCGCACAGCACTTCCTCCCTTCAAGGAGTTTTATCACGCAGGTCCAACTGGCGAATGCCCGAATGGCACGCGCGGCCGTACTGCTGTATTCGAAATACTGCGCATGGATAAAAAAATAGAACAAGTGATCTTGAAAGAACCGGTCGATGAAAAGATCTACGCCGTCGCGCGCGCGAGCGGCATGTTCACCATGCGTGAGGATGCCATCGTAAAGGCGCTCGCTGGCGAAATTCCCTTTGAAGAAATCAACACGCTTGGAGGAGAACTTTCCCCCGTGGAGGACACCGCTTGACGGAATTACGTAGTATACTATTTCGACAATGACCTACAACGTCTATATTGTTGATGACGACAGATTCTTACTCGATCTCTACGCGATTAAGTTTAAGAATGCTGGTCATGAGGTGGGCGTATTTGGCGGCGGTGAAGAACTCGTGGCCACCCTTCGAAAAGGGGATACAAAAGCGCCGGACGCCATTCTCCTCGACCTCGTTATGCCTGGTATGGACGGTTTCGGAGTGCTCGAGATAATACGGAAGGAACACCTCGCACAAGGATCGAAGATAATCATTCTCTCGAACCAAGGCCAAGATTCCGACCTAGAAAAAGCAAAGCAGTTCGCTACCGACGGATACATCGTCAAGGCGTCAGCCATTCCTTCTGAAGTGTTCGCCGAGACGATACGCACCATTGAATCTGGGGCATCTCCAGACGGAGAATCTCGTCACCACCAGTAATATGGCCACCGAAATACGTCTCGCAGAGCTTCTCGACCTCGTCGTCACCGAAGGTGGTTCAGATCTCCACGTCTTCGCTGGCGGACCGCCCATGCTCCGCGTGAGCGGCGCGCTGTTTCCTCTTTCCAAATATCCGGCGTTTACTGCAGGAGACACGGAATTAATGCTCAAGAGCATTGTGCCTCCGGACAGATGGGATTCGTTCCGGCGGGATCAGAATATCGACCTTTCCTATGCGTATCAGACGAATGTACGGTTTCGCGTCAACGGGTACATTGCACAAGGGGGAATCGCAATTGCACTCCGGCTCGTGCCACATACCATCCGCACCTTCGCCGAGCTCAATCTCCCTTCGATACTTGAAGTGTTTACCCAGCGCGAGCAAGGTTTTTTCCTCGTTGTGGGACCGATCGGACATGGTAAATCGACGACGCTCGCCACGATGATTGACCGCATCAACGACTCTCGCGCGGAGCATATCCTCACCATTGAAGACCCGGTCGAGTATCTCTTCACGCCGAAAAAGTCGCTCATCCACCAACGCGAGATCCATATTGACACGCCCGATTTCCATGCCGCTCTGCAAAGCGCATTTCGTGAAGATGTGGACGTCGTTATGGTCGGCGAGATGCGCGATTACGAGACTATTTCTTCGGCGGTCACCGCCGCCGAGACCGGTCACCTCGTTTTTTCTACGCTCCACACCAATAACGCCGCGCAGACCATCGACCGCATTATCGATATGTTTCCCGCCGAACAGCAGGATCAGGTGCGCGTACAGTTATCGGGCTCTCTCGCTGGCATTTTTTCTCAACGACTTATCCCGCGCGTTTCTGGCGGGCTCATTCCGGCGTACGAGCTTCTTATCAATAATAATGCGGTGGCGAATCTTATCCGCGAAGCGCAAACCCACGAGATAAACGCCGTCATCCAGACCTCCTCGCAGGAGGGCATGATTGATATGGACCGTATGCTCGCGGGTCTTGTGCATAAGGGAGAAGTGACAGTTGAGCACGCCTACGAACACGCGATGGATCCGAAAACGTTCGAGCGCTATCTCTGACCTCTATGCTATTTAAGTACCATGCGATTGATCAGGACGGGCACGAACGCGACGGGACCATCGAAGCCCCTTCAAAGGAAGTCGCCGTTTCTTCGCTTCAGCGGCGTAATCTTATCATCTCGGTCATCGAGTCAACCGAAAAACGCTCATTGCTCGAGTTCAACATATCGTTCTTCGGTCGAGTATCCAACAAAGACGTCGTCATCCTCTCGCGCCAAATAGCGACTCTCTTTGAGGCGCAAGTTTCCACGCTTCGCGTGTTCCGCCTTCTCGCCTCCGAGGTCGACAACAAACAGCTCGCGACCGTCCTTTCCATCGTCGGAGATGATCTGCAGAGCGGTAGCCCTATAAGTTCTGCGCTGGCGCGCCACCCTAAAGTTTTCTCGGCGTTTTATGTGAATATGGTCTACGCGGGCGAGGAATCGGGAAAACTGTCGGAAACATTCAATTACCTCGCCGATTATCTCGATCGTTCCTACGACCTGGTAAGCAAGGTCGAAAATGCGCTCATTTATCCGATATTCGTCATCATGGTCTTCTTCGCGGTGATGGCGCTCATGCTCACGCTCGTCATACCGAAAATCAGCGCCGTGCTCGTCGATTCCGGCCAAGCAATACCGATTTACACAAAAATCGTCATCGGCTTCTCAAATTTTATCGTTCAATACGGCATCTTCCTGCTCATGGCTCTTATCGCGGGCGGTTTCTACCTCTGGCAACTAGGGAAGACCGAACGCGGCAGGTTCATAATCGACGGCCTGAAGCTCTCGGTGCCATATGTCGGCGATCTCTACCAGAAACTCTATCTTTCGCGCATTGCGGACAATTTTGCCACAATGCTTCTTTCCGGTGTTTCGGTCGTCAAGGCGCTTGAGATTTCCAGTTCTGTCGTGGATAATGCCATATATGCAAACATACTTTCCGATGTCGGATTGGATGTAAAAGGAGGTTCTTCTATATCGAGCGCTCTCGGCAAGCATGCGGGGATACCGGGCATCATGGTCGCGATGACGAAGGTTGGCGAGGAGACCGGCGAGCTAGGGAAAATCCTCACAACGCTCGCGAAGTTCTATAATCGCGAGGTGGCGAATGCCGTCGATACTCTCGTCGGGCTTATCGAGCCGATTATGATTGTGCTCCTCGGCCTCGGCGTCGGGACGCTCCTCGCCGCCGTCCTACTCCCGATCTATAACCTCGCTGGTTCCATTTGAAAACTGAATTCGTTCCCATCTCATAGGATTGTCTCGACCCATTTCTTTCTCTTTCTTGTTGACACGTCGTGTCAATCACTGATATTGTGGATTTTAATGGCTCGCGAATTGATTGGCATCGATTCATACGCGCACATATATACCCGTGGAGTGAAAAAATTTCCCATTTTTCGACAACGTGGAGATTTACAGCACTTGCTTTCCAATCTTTATTATTTCAATCATGCCGATAGAATGCCAGATAATTGGAGACGAGAACTCGAAATATCTGTGGACCAAGAACATTTCCAATGGCCCAATGTATTTGGAGAGCGTCAACCTATCGTATCAATTCTCGCATTCAGTATTATGGATAACCATCTACACTTGATGCTTAAGGAAATCGTCGAAGGTGGTACGAGCAGATTTATGCACCGCGTGAGTATGTCCTATTCAAAATTCATCAACGAAAAATATGAAGAAAATGGTTCTTTATTCCAAAGACCGTTCAAATCACGACTAGTCGAAGAGGACACAGATTTTCGCAATCTCGCCGTATATATAATGGTCAAGAACCCTTTTGAACTCTATCCTGGCGGATTACGGAAGGCAATCGAGAATTTCGATGATGCCTATGGTCGAACGTCCAAAGATTCTCTCAATAGCCTAGGGGCGTATGCCGGTATTCGCGCGACACCCATCATCACGAAGGATTTACTTGGAGAATTGTTCGAGACCCCAAGGTCCTTTAAGGAGTTTGCTCGAGAAACGATGTTACATCGACTCGATCAATTCGCTCCTGTAGAAGAATTTGATTAACACGTCGTGTCAACACAAGGAGTTATCCACACCCCCTGTTTCTTTTTCGGCAGATAAGGCATATGATTCAGTTATTAGTTAAATATAATAATAATAATTTATGTACCAAAATCGTTCCCGAGGCTTCACTCTTATCGAATTACTCGTCGTCATCGCAATCATCGGCATCTTATCCGCTGTTGTCCTCGCGTCGTTGAATACTGCTCGTTCGAAGGGAGCAGACGCCGCTATCCAATCTAACCTTGATGGTATCCGAGTCCAGGCAGAATTGTATTATGATAGTACAGATGCCACAGGCGGAGATAATTCCTACGGCGCTGATGCCACTGCTTGCACAGGTACAACTGATTCTATGTGGGTTGAGGATACGACAATCGCAAGGGCCATTGTTGCCACAGAGTCGGCTAACGGTAGTGGAACAGTAGTTTGTAATAGCACAGCTACTGCATATGCCGTTCAATCTCCACTAGTATCAGTCACTACTGATCTATGGTGTGTTGATAGCACTGGCGTTGCAAGAAAGAGTACTACTGCACTTAGTACTAATACTGTCTGCCCATAGTTTTCTTCTCGTAAGAAGTTCCGTATGAAACAGAACCCGTCCGCCCTCTGTCGGACGGGTTTTGGTATGATGACGTAACATGACTTTTTTTCTTTCTATTGTGTTTTTTGTCTGCGGCGCCATCGTCGCGAGCTTCGTCGGGGTGATCGTCGTACGGCTTTATACCGGCCAAAACTTCCTTGTGGGCCGTTCGCGCTGTGATGCCTGTAATGCACCGCTTCGACCTCTCTCGCTTGTGCCGATCCTCTCCTACGTCGCCTCGAGGGGCCGCGCGCAGTGCTGTGGCGCGCGCGTCTCGTATATCGCCCCGATAAGCGAGATGGTGCTCGGCGGGCTTTTCGCACTCGCATACTTAAAGCTCGGTCTCGTGACTGCGCTCCCACTCGCGCTTCTTGCGCTCTCACTGCTCCTCGCTCTTGTTCTTTACGACCTCGCGCATCAGATACTCCCGCCGTCTATTCTGTACCCATTCGTCGCTTCTGCCGCGATAACCAGTTTTCTTGCGGCGCCATCTCGCGATGATTTTTATTGGTCGCTCCTGGCTGCATTCTTCATCGCGCTCTTTCTCGCTCTTATCCACTTTTTCTCGCGCGGCCGCGCGATGGGATTCTCGGACGCGCCGCTCGCTTTCGGTCTCGCGCTTCTTACCGGCTCCGCCGCGCTTCCCGGCCTCATCTTTTCATTCTGGATCGGTGCAGGTATTGGGATAACGCTCTTGTTGCGGAGGCCTGCTGGCTCTAGAATGGGAGTTGAGGTGCCGTTCGCGCCATTCCTCGCCGCCGGTTTCCTCCTCGCATACTTTACCCAATGGAACCCATTCGCCTTCGCCGCGGCTATACTCTAATCGAACTTTTGGTCGTGCTGGCGATTATCATCACCATCACCGCGGTCGTTTTCTCCAGCCATAGCTCTTTCAATAAGACGATTATACTTCAAAACACAGCGTACGACATCGCGCTCACCATACGTTCCGCTGAGAGTTTTGGGCTTGGCACTCGCGCAGTTGGCACAATTTCAAAGGCGGGATACGGTGTCCATTTTGATAAAAATAACCCGAACTCTTTTTTTCTCTTTGCCGATACTGATCCACAAGTTCCAACTTTATCAACTTGCCATGGAGTACCGCCAAATGGTGCTGGCGCACCTGATGCACAACCGGGCGATTGCATCTATACAGCAGCCAATGACCAAACAATAAGTACCTACACGCTCGGGAATGGCATTACGATAAGCGATTTTCACGTCCATTCATCATCTGGTTGGGCTTGTGCTGTTCCTAGTCAGAACTGTGCGGGTTCGGTGGCAAAGCTTGATATCGTCTTTGCACGGTCCAATCCTAACTCATTTGTAAGCAAGGACGGGGTATATGATTCAACAACAGATTCGATTTGCCTTACAATCACCTCGCCTCAAGGGGGAAATTATTATGTTGATATCCGACCTTCGGGTATGATAGCTGTAGTCAATGACTCATCATGCGGAAGTTGATTCATTCCAGAGGACATACGCTCGTCGAACTCATCGTCGCGGTGGGGCTCTTCGCGCTTATTATGACGCTTGCCTCGGGCGCCTATCTTATTATGATTAGCACAAATCAACGAGCACAAGCTATCTCGACCGGCATCGACGATCTCTCCTTCGCGCTCGAGATTATGACGCGCGAGATTCGTACGGGTACCAGCTACAATTGCGGCGGCGGTGGTGACTGCCCAAACGGCGGAAACAGTTTTTCTTTTACAAATGAAAATAACGAGCCAATTGCGTACAACCTTGGTGGATTTGCTCCGAATCAATATATACAAAGAACAAAAAATACAATAACAAAGAGTTTCACCGGTCCGTCGGTGAATATCTCCTTACTTATGTTCTATGTTACCGGCACCGCTGGCACATTAGCTGGTGATTATAATCAGCCTCACGTTACCATCGTTGTTAAAGGGACGGTCTCTGCGGGGCACGGAACCCCAGAGAGTTTCAGCGTTGAGGCGGCGGCGACCATGCGCGAAACTGATATATGAACACGAAAGGATTTACGCTTGTTGAAACCATGGTCGCGATAACTATCATTACGCTCGCGGTCGCGGGGCCGATGTTCGCCGCGAGCCGCGCCGTCGTCGCCGCGCAGGGCGCGCGGTATCAGCTCATCGCCTCGCATCTTGCGCAAGAGGGCATTGAATATGTACGCCTCATGCGCGATAACGAATATCTCGCCACTCGTCCTGGTGGCTCTCATGTCTCAGGGGATCCATGGGATAACTTCCTGAACGGATCGTCGTCCTATTCAGGATCCATTGAACAATGCCGTACGAAAATCAATTCAACAAATATTTGTACACTCGACCCAGTATCAGCACCGACGATGTGCGTAGGTGCGGTGGGCACATGCTCGCTTCAAGTTTGTCCAGGCGGAACCTGCAATGCACCGCTCTATCTGACGACAATCGGCATATATACGCAACAAAGTGTGGGAAATACAAAAACAGTTTTTACACGTACGATTCAAACATTTAGTCCTGCAACAGTCGATGAAAGAATAGATTCGAAGGTTTCGTGGAGTTTCCATGGCATCAATTATTCAGTAACCGTGAGCGATCACCTGACGCCATGGCAATAAAAAAAACACAACAAGGGTTCGCGCTTCTCATCGCCGTCATCTTTATGTCGGTTATGCTCTCCTTCGGCCTCACCCTCGGCTCGCTCGGCTATAAACAACAAGTGCTCGCTTCTTCGGCTATCCAATCGCAATATGCGTTCTATGCCGCCGATGCCGCGCTCGAATGCGCCCTGTATGCTGACAAAAGAGGAAATTATGATTACCCTTCACCA
>Ga0210049_1004550_pt1 | contig 12077 bp, 14 predicted proteins | sample CryGeyCG2014_300_2_FD_183964 | JGI IMG/M metagenome (GOLD analysis project Ga0210049, IMG submission 183964) | Groundwater microbial communities from aquifer - Crystal Geyser CG06_land_8/20/14_3.00 (SPAdes) (version 2) | ecosystem: Environmental > Aquatic > Deep subsurface > Groundwater | place...
CGCCTCTAGCACCTCCTTGGCGAATGCTTCGCGTACCTCGTTGAAAGATATTGTTTCCATGTTTTTACCTAACTTCCTTTGAGATAATCTACGCTCGGAATCGCGGGCATAGAAGGTTTGATTCTTTGTGACTATTCAGCCACTAAGACACCAAGACACTAAGATCATATAATTATTCTTTGAATACCCTTCTTGATGAGGGACACATTAAAATTAATAAGAAAACCAAGGCGCTTACCAGTCAATTTCAGATGGCTAAGTATCTGTGCTTCCCACACAGGGTTCATCTCGTCCACTCTATCCTTCGTGTCTTAGTGCCTTGGTGGCTACCTGAACAGTTACGATTCTTTCGTACTAAAGTTGATGTTTTATTTACATTACCATAAAATCTATGAATATCAAGACCAGAAAGATTACCACCCCAACCAAACCGCAAATAGAATTGTTGAAAACACTGGGGTGGGTGTGTGTAACCCCGGAACTTTGAATCTATAGTGAACGACATAAGTAAATTGTCATTTCGACCGAAGGCTGCCACTTTCTTCCCATCCGCTGAAGTGACAGGTTTTGCCAAGTCTATTCGAGTTTACCAAAGACTTTGAACGTATTGATAGTTTAAGATTCTTTTATCCTTTGTAAGAATCGTGGCATTCTCTTCTCGCGCCGTTGCCACAATTATCTGATCTGCTGGATCGTCATGGAAAGGCTTTGGAAGTACTGTTGAGCGATAGGCTATTATAGGTGTAAGATGGACAAATCTGAGTTTTGGCATTTCCAAAGCGGTACTTATCCATTCCTCCGGGTTATAGGAAATACCAATCTTCCCTTTTTCCAAAAGCTTACTGAATTCCCAAGGTGAGATTGCAGATAAAAGAAGCCCATCATATCCGTCTTCATTTTCAATCAGTTTTGTGACTTTCCGCGACAGATTTTGGGGGCGCATGTTCCACCAAACCCAGGTATGAGTATCGAGCAGGTATTTCATTGGCATGCTTCCCACATCCCTTCACCAAGCGGAGTGATTATATCCTTTTCGAAAACAAAAGCATCCGCGAGCTTGCCCAGGGTAGGCTTCATTTCGGATTTGCGATGAGGTACAACTTGAGCAAAAGGCTTGCCTCTTTTCGTTATGACGATGGTTTCTTGGTATTTTGCAACCTCGTTTAGTACTTTTAACGCATGTGCCTTAAATTCACTAATGGCCATTGTCTTCATGTGACCACCTCCTTTTTTCATAAAATAGTCAAATAAAGTGGTCAAGTCAAGAAAAATGTCAAAAGCAGATACCCACGGGCTTACGCCCGTGGCACTTAAAATTTGAAATAGAGCAGAACCGACAAAGTCAGCTGCCGGTGTGAAGCGCAGCGGAACTCCTGTCCGGTGAGCTGACAGGTTCTGCTCGCATGTTCACAAGCTCCTGTATCAGTAAGGATCAAGTCACCTTCTTGGCAAGCAACTCACGCACAGCGGGAATCAGTTCATTCGGAACTTCAACGAAAGTCTGGGATGTATCTTCCCAGGCAGCCTCATCTTCGGCAACCGCTTCCTCCTCAGTCTGGTTTTCATAATGATCAAGAACGCGCTTGATGCGATCTTCATCCCATCCTTTTGGAAACCTACTTTGTTTCATCGTCTTTGTCTCCTTCGGCCTCTACGCCGATATGCTCTAAGACGATGAAAAGATTACAAACCCAGATGACTTTCGACTTTTAAAAAGTGAGATTTTCAGTTTTTTTCGTAACAGTCTCTAATAACTATATTGCAGGCTTATTTAATTATTTGTGGATTCCCGTTAAGTTTGTATTGTTGGGGCCCCATGATGAAGTGTACAGTTAAAGAAAAGTGGACTCCTGTTTCCTCTTATGATAAGAATCGAGTGAGTAAAGATGTTTTCTGAAACAGCACAAAGATGTGGGTTACAAAATAAGATGAGAGAAAATTAGATGGATTGCCCTGCCGGTGTCTCGTGCGATGGTTTTCAAACACGGGGCGCGGACGGGTAAAAAAATAAATAAAAAGGAGGAAGTTTTTGAGATGGCAAAGGAAACAGTATCGAGGTACTGGGAAGACCTGGAGATTGGGGAAGAGTACACAACCCCTTCCCGCACCGTGACGGAGGCGGATATCGTAAGTTTTGCCGGTCTTTCCGGGGATTACAATGAGCTTCACACCAGTGAAGAGTTCTGTAAGAATACCGCCTTTGGAACCAGGATCGCCCACGGGCTTTTAGGACTGGCTCTCGCCTCCGGTCTCTTTACCCGCACGGAATTTTGCCTGCAAACGTCAAAAAACCTTGTCGCCTTTCTCGGCCTGGACTGGAAATTCAAGAGACCGATTAAGATTGGCGATACCCTTACCGTGAAGGTCAGGGTAGTGGATAAGAAGGAGACGAAAAATCCGGGGAGGGGAGTCTATACTCTGAAGAGAGAGGTGTATAACCAGCGGGGGGAGATGGTGCAGGAAGGCGAAACTCAATTGATGATAAAGAGAAGAAGTTAAGTGCCTAAAGTGAGCTAAAGTTTAAAGTGCCTAAAGTTATTTCAAAAGGAAATTCCTATACTATGAACTTAAAGGAGGACAGGTACGATGAGAGTAAAGGACAGGGTGGCAGTTGTCACCGGCTCCGGCAGGGGCATAGGTGAAACAACGGTACACAGGCTTTCCGAAGAGGGGGCCATGGTTGTAGTTACCGACATAAATGAGAAAGGCGCTATCAAGGTAGCCAACGACATAAAGGCCAGGGGGGGGAAGGCTGTCGCTGTAAAGACAGATATAACTAAGATTGCTGAGGTAGAGGCCTTGATGGAGATGGCGGTTAAAGAATTCGGCAGGCTGGATATCCTGGTCAACAACGCCGGATTCAACAGGGATATGCTGGTAAAAGATATGACGGAGAAGGACTGGGACGATGTTATAGATACCGATCTTAAGGGGGCGTTTCTCTGTGCCAAGTTTGCCTCGAAATATATGGTGGAGCAAAAATATGGAAAAATCGTAAACTTATCTTCCCGGGCATGGCATGGGAACCCGGGTCAGGCCAACTATTCATCTGCGAAGGCGGGGATCATAGGTCTGACCAAGTCCCTTGCCTGGGAATTGGGACGCTACAACATAAATGTCAATGCCATTGCCCCGGGTATGATCTCTACCGAGTTGGTGCAATCTCACCCCAAGTTTGAGATGATAAAGGAGAGGATGTTGGCGAATCAGCCGATAAAGAGGATTGGCGAGACCATAGATGTGGCCAACACGATCCTCTTCCTCGTCTCGGATGAATCGAGTTTTATCTCAGCGGAAGTGATTCATGTGAGCGGGGGGAGATTCGGTTAATGGTAACCATACTTAAAGAGGCCGGTGACAGAAAGAAAGGGCAGGAGAGAGTAATGAAGGAGATAGTCAAAAGGGTATTGGAAAAGAATTTCCAGGTAAGGGAATACGAAGGGACGGACAAAGTATGTAAGCTGGGTGAGGCGATCAGGAAAAACGTAAAACCCGGGATGACCATACATTTCTGCCAGACCGGTGTCAGGTGGTGTACGGCGGCCACATACGAGCTGGCGAGGCAGTTCTGGGGGAAAAGCCCCGCTTTTACAGTGGTCGGCATCTCTTTGAACCATCCCATCGCGGTTCTGGTGCACGGGGGTCTTGTAAAGAAGCTTATTACCAGTTACTGTGGGGATCCTTATTATACACCGGGACCGAATGCCGCCTTTCAAAGGGCCTATAAGGAAAAAACAACGGAAATAGAGATCTGGTCTATTTTATCCGTGCCCTTGAGATTGAAGGCCGCCGCCATGGGGGTGGCCTTCATGCCGACGAAATCGCTGATAGGGAGCAGCATGGCGGAAGAGAACAAAGCGGATTTCATCGTCATGGATGATCCCTTTGGAAGCGGGGAAAAGGTCGGGCTGCTCAAGGCCCTCTATCCCGATATCTCCATAACTCACGGCTGGGCTGCGGATAGATACGGCAATACCCTGCTTCTCCCGCCATACGCGGATAACATGTATGGATGTATGGCAAGTAAAAACGGAACTATCATAACGGTAGAAAAGATAGTTTCTACGGATTATATAAGGCAGTACTCCCACCTCATGAAACTCCCGGGGGATTATGTAGCGGCGGTATGTGAAGTCCCCTTCGGGGCGCATCCCAGCGGACTATCCAACAAGGGAATCGGCGATTTCCCCGTTTATTGCGAGGATTATGACTTTGTGGATGCGGTATGCAAGGCGGCGAAGGACCCGGAAGAATTTGACCGGTGGATAAATGAATGGGTCCTGGAATGCAGGGACCATAGTGACTATATCAAGAAGCTGGGCTATGAGAGAATCCTTCGCCTAAAGGGCCGGGTCCATCCCGATTCCTGGCGCTATGATGTGGAGGCGCTTACAAAGGAGTATGACTCTCCAGAATATACACCGTTAGAGATGGCGCTTGTCGTCGCCGGGCGGAAGACAAGAGAGAGAATTAGCAAAAATGATTACCGGACGATCCTTGCCGGTGCAGGAACCGCCAATCTTGCCGCCTGGCTTGCTTACTTTGCCCTGAAGGAGGAAGGATTTGACATAGAACTCATGGCGGAGATAGGGTTGTACGGTTACATCCCTACGCCTTTTGATCCGGCAGTCTTCAACCACCGGAACTTTCCCACCTGCAAGGCAATAACCGACATCCATGATGTGATGGGGATATTTTTGAGCGGTTCGAGAAACAGGTGCATCGGGACCCTCGCGGTGGGTGAGATAGACAAGTACGGTAATATCAATATCACAAAAATCCCTGAGAAACGCTTATATATCGTCGGTTCAGGAGGGGCAAATGATATCGCCAGTTCCGCCAGGGAGGTGATCGCCATCGCTGCCCAGATGAAGGAAAGGTTTTTAGATAAGGTGAGCTATATTACCTCCCCGGGGAAAGGTGTAAAAACCCTGGTATCTACGCTGGGTCTCTTCGAAAAAATAGGGGATGATCAGGAATTTACCCTTACCGGTTATTTCCGGAACCCCCGGTTTAACACCCCGGAAGACTGTATCCGTAACATCAGGGAGAACTGTAGTTGGGATTTAAAGGTTTCTTCCCATCCCCAGGAGATACCGCCCCCCAGCCTGGAAGAACTGATTTTGCTGAGGATGTTTGACCCGAGGAGATACTTCCTGGGATAAAAAGAAAGTCATAAGTCATACGTCGTAAGAGGAGGGCCACGCTCCGTCGTGGCCTAAACCTAAGTCATAAGTCAAAAGACGTATGACTTATGACGTATGACATATGACAGAGTAAGGAGGATGTATGTTGTTGAAAGGAATGAAAGTTTTGGATCTATCGTCATTGCTTCCCGGCCCGTTTTGCTCTCTCATGCTTGCCTCTCTGGGGGCGGAGGTGATTAAGGTGGAACCGTTGGGAGGGGGCGATCCCATGCGGCAGATGATCTCGGGGCTTTTTGCCTTTTTAAATCGTGACAAGAAGAGCATCACCCTGAATCTGAAAAGCGAAAAGGGGAAAGAGATATTTTTCAAGCTGGCAAAAGATTGCAACGTTATCTTGGAAGGCTTCCGGCCGGGAGTGGTCAAGAGATTGGGCGTAGATTATGAGAATGTCAAAAAGGTAAATCCTGAAATTATCTATTGTTCTATTTCCGGGTTTGGACAAACCGGTCCCTATGCGGATCTCCCCGGGCATGATCTCAACTACCAGGGTGTATCCGGTCTTCTGAGCATAAGCGGCGATATTGATTCCCCTCCCGATGCCGTCAGCGGGATTCAGGTAGCTGATATATGCGGGAGCATGTTTTCCCTCTCCTCGATCCTGGCCGCCTACAACTACTATTTGAGAGAGAAAAAGGGCGCTTATATAGATGTTTCCATGACGGATGGGCTGTTTGCCTGGATGGGGCCCCGTATCTGTGAATGGCTTGCCCAGGGGAAACCGGATAAAAAGACGTTTATGGCGCGGGGGTCTTACGGGATATTTCGGACAAAGGATGCAAACTATATCTCTCTCGGCACCGTGGAGACCCATTTCTGGGAAAATTTCTGCCGTCTCATCGGGCGGGCCGATCTCCTGACGGAGAGATACCATACCTGGGAGGATCGTAATAAATATAGTGAAGAACTCAAGCCCATCATGGAAAAGGTGATCGGCGAAAAGGACAGGGATGAATGGCTCAAGCTCGGCGAGGAAAACAATATCCCTGTATCGCCGGTCAACGCCCTTGCGGATCTTGATGCGGACCCGCATCTGGCATCCCGTGGCTTGATTGAACGAACCGGTGCCGGTAATAGCGGATATTTTGTCAATCCGTTCCCTGTAAAATTTTCCGAGAAGAGAGACGCCAAACTCTCCCCGGCCCCTGGGATAGGAGAACATAAAAAGACGCTTTTGCGGGGATTAGGGTATGGAGACGAGGAAATCGCATCTCTGGAGAGAGAAAAGGTAATTTAGTACTACTACGTAACTATTCGACATGGAAAAATATTTATAGATTTATGGAACTAAGTAGTTGTCACAAAATAATATGATCAATTTCGGGTAACGTTTGGCTTAATGGTATAGTTCCACTCACCATGAAAAGAGTCTTTGAGAAGATTAACCGCTTTAAGTTCTTTATCTGTTACTTTGACCCCTTTGGGGTAGCTGTTGGGGTCGATTTCGCATTCAACCTGAAGTCCGGTTTTGGTTGTTGTTGAGGAGATCAGGTTGACAATTACTTCATGGCTAATGAGTGGCTTACCCCGCCAATTCTGACTAATAAAAGAAAATAAACGATGCTCGATTTTGTTCCATTTACTGGTCCCGGGTGGGAAATGGCAAATAAAAATAGACAGTCCCGTTTCATTACTGAGTTTTTGCAGTTCTGTTTTGATAAGAACTCGTTTTTTCCTTGAGGAAGTATAGGGAAGAGAGATTTGTATGTCAAGAAAAAGGAGCAATGATAATGAAAAAAAGGAGAGTTTCTTTGAAGTGAAATGCAATTTTGTTTCTTTGGACTCTTGCTTTCGTCAATTGCAAGCCTCTTTAAGAGTACTGACGATCTTTTCCTGATCGTCATGGGTCATCTTATGAAAAAGAGGTAGAATAATCGTTCGGTCTTGAGCTTGTTCACTATGCGTTATCCGAGCGCAGGTTCCCGACGGGCAGTCACATTCGCCACGGGGAAGGCCACAACCCCAATCCTCCGCTTTATAGGCCGGCTCCCGATGAGCGCACATAACCCCACGGCGGGTGGAAATTCCAGCATTCAACATGGCCTGCATCACTCTTCGCTGGTCGCAGCCATCCGGAAGGCGTACGCAGAAACTCTGCCAATTACTTCTGGCCCACGGGGGTTCTTTCGGCAATACAATCCGGGTAAATTCAGCCAGTAACCTCCGATATTCCGATGCCAGCTCCCGCCTGCGTTCAATAATTTGGGAGAGTTTTTTGAGTTGTTCTTGGCCGATCGCTGCCTGTATATCCGTCATCCGATAGTTGTATCCCACCAGTAGATAAGACTCAAAAAGGACCTGGTTGGCTCCATGCCTCACCGTGTCGGAAACACTCATTCCATGTTGACGAAGAAGGCGGATTTTCCTATCCCATTCCGGATTGGCCGTGGTAATCATACCCCCGTCTCCAGTAGTAATGATCTTGCGGGGATGGAAGGAAAAGCAGGCTATATCGCCATGAGGCTTTCCAATTTTTTCCCATTTACCATTCCAAAAAATCTCACTACCGATAGCGCAGGCGGCATCTTCAATAACCAGTAGAGAACGTCTCCGGGCAATATCGAGAATTTTTTTAAGATCGCAGGGCATCCCCATCTGATGTACGCAAAGGATGGCCCGGGTTCGGTCGGTAATGGCTTCTTCTATAAGCAATGGATCTATGTTAAAGGTTTCCGGCTGAATATCAACAAAAACCGGCATTGCCCCACAATATCGGATGCTGTTGGCCGTGGCGATAAAAGAATGGCTGACGGTGATAATTTCGTCTCCAGGCTTAATCCCCGTCACCAGCAGTGCCAAATGTAAGGCAGCGGTGCAACTTGAAACGGCACAAGCATACTGAGCTCCAACCAGGGAAGCAAACTCATGCTCAAAAGCAGCCACCTCAGGTCCCTGGGTGACCCATCCGCTCCGGATGACACGGCGGACGGCTTCAACCTCGCCTTCATCCATGACGGGTTTGATAATCGGGATCATTTTTCTGCCCCCATCTTTTCATTTCGCCACCAATCCACCAAACGACGTAAACCCTCTTCCAGGGAGATGTGAGCAGTAAAGCCCAATAATTGTTGAGCCTTGCTGATGTCGGCCAACCGGCGAGAAACCGGATTAACTTTTCTTTCCGGGGCATATTCGATAGGCAGTTCAGACCCTATGACCGTCAAGAGACTATCAGCCAATTCCTTAAGGCTCGTTTCGTGCCCACTGGCAACATTAAAAACTTCATTCTGACGTTGCCATCCATGATAGTTAGCTCCGTTGTACTCCACAATCATCTTCAGGTTGCGTGTCACAACATTCTCATCCTTTTAATTCGTTTGGAGGGCCACGCTCCGTCGTGGCCAATTAAATACGAGACAGATAGAGGTAAAACATGGCCCTGTAGAACTCAGTAGGGGTAGGTTTGAAACATATTCCTACTCCCAATAAAAATCAATCAACGGGCAGATATAATTTTATACCCAGTTCCTTGCCGACAATGAAAGACTTGTTGAATGGGATTTTGAAGGGTTGCATAGCTCAACTCCTGACGGCGATGCAAAGGAGCGATCCCCCGATGGGAAAAGAAAGATTACGGTTGATCAGTAAATTTTCCCATGAGCATATTGTTTCGAAGAGAGCATCAATGGATTGGGGCATTGGTGTCCTGTATAAAAATATTCATGAGTTCATGACTGTCTACCTTTAATGCCTGGCAGACCCTTCCAATCTCGTTGGCAAAACAGATTTTTAAGGCATGGAAGACGTTGTCTAAATATTTTACCAACTCCGCATCCCGGATTGAAGTCTTGATCACCGGGGCTGGAAGGGATTCATAAAGGGCCAGCAAGGGGGGGGCGTCACTCAAGTTTAAAAGCCCGATGACGGTCTTGGGGGGATTAAAGAAATCCCAAACCGAACTCCCTTCGCGCAAAAATTCCGGATTAAAGCAGACCCCAAAATCCTTTCCGGCCGATTTCCCGGATTTTTTTTCGAGGATCGGGATCAAAGACTGTTCGGTAGTCCCCGGCAATACGGTGCTTCGCAAGACGATCCAATGAAAAGAAGACTTAGAAGATAGATAGTCTCCTATTTCCTCAAAGATGCGTTGAACATAGGTTAAATCAATGGATCCGTTTTCTTTTCCCGGGGTCCCCACACAAATCAGACTCAGGTCGGTCCGGGCAAAAGCCCAGGCGCCGTCGGCGGTGGCTGTTAATCTTTGTTGTTTCATTTGTTCGGCAATAATCTCACCGATTTCCGCTTCCATAACAGGGGATTGACCCTGCGCGATCATCCCGATCTTATTGGGATTGACATCCACCCCGATCACCTCATGGCCCATCTGGGCCAGACAGGCCGCACTAATGGTCCCCACATATCCTAAGCCAAAAACACTGATCTTCATAAAACCGCCTTTATTGCTGTTGCAGCAAATAGAAGGAATATAAATAGGGATAAGTTCCCTCGGCATCTGCAAAGATCGCGACTTTCATGCCATTGGTCATCGCAGTTAGGGCTACGGCGAGCATTTCCTTTGCTCGGTCATCCGGAGCTAAAAACCACTTTCCTGTGAAAGCTGGAGGAGAATCTGCATCTGTTAACATGATGTAGGTACTTGGCCCTCCGGGACCTGCATAATTGACTGAGCAAATAAACCATCTCTGTTGAGCGCTTGCGCCTATCGTTAGAAGACAGACCATACTGAATACGATTACCACCATTAAACCTATCATCTTTGGTTTCATGTTGACCTCCTTTCTTTGCAGTACGTATTGTCAAAAGTTTTTTAAGTAGCAAACATATCCTAATCATTAAGAAGCAACTGCAACCAAGGCATGGCTTTTGCTTTAGTGGTTAAGGTCTGGTCGCTTCCATAACTTGTCCCGGCGCTGTTTATGGCTACAATCCGATAGTGGTAGGCGGTGTTAGGGCTAAGCCCCGTTATGGCGGCGCTTACCGAGACATCGCTCGTGCCTGCCCCTGCCCACTTAGTCCCTGAAGTCAATCCATAACTCGTGGTCGTCCCATACTCAAAGTAGTATGTCGTCCTTTTCCCGTTAGGATTGACTATGCCGTTCAAAGTGGCAGAACCTGAAGTTATCGAGATGGCCAAACCGGTGGTGACAGTGGGCGCCAAAGCAGGAGCGCCGTATTTGATATCCAGAGTCTGCCAGTAGAAACTACTGTAAAGCGTCCCGTCATCATACAATACGCAATCATAATCCATATTCATATCCACCCGGAAAATTCCGTTTGGCCGGCCGCCTTCGGCTGTTCCCCAACTATTCACCATTATCCAGTAAGAATTATTGGGGTCATTGTCATTATAGCCCACGCATAATACCGCGTGACCACCACCTTCATTTTCGTCCCAGGTATGGCCGCATGAAGAATCAGGATTCCATTTGACCCCTTCCCCTTGATTAATCCAGAAATTAAAAAAATTATCCCAGTCCGGCTTAGTCGCCATAAAGAAGCCAAACCAAACGGCCTTACCCTGGCTTAGAACGTTTTTAATATTGGCGATGGCTTGTGCCTTTCCAATCCCGTGTGTTTCGATTGTCTGCTCTTTTATGATTTCTATGGAATATTTAGGCGCTTTAGAAACTGCACTGCAAGGGGCATTACAGTTTCCATCACCATTTTGCCAGCCCGCATTGGTATTCGACCATGGAATTGTGTATCCTTTATATGTATAGAAATTAGCTAAATCACTCAACCATCCACCATCACAACAGCTTTGTGCCGTATCGCAAGAACTTATAAATTGTACTGAAAGGCGATCAAAGATACCCTCCTCAGCATCGAGGGCAATCTCCATCACGCCGGTCCCGGCCCATGCCCAGCAGTTGCCGCAACTTCCCTGATCGCGCTCGGAAGGCGTGTATTTAAGGTGACCAAGCAGGCTATATGAACCTGTCAGCGGGATACTGAAACTGAGAGCTTTATCCATATAAGCCCTGGGCGCCTTTTCATAACCCTGTATCCATCTCTGAAGGGTTTCTCTATCAGGATGCATGATGGTACAAGGCTTTTTTACCTCGTCTGACCATACGATCCCTGCGAAAGCTACAACCAGACTTAAGGCCAGAAACAACCAGCGTAGTGTCTTTTTCATAGCGCTCTTTTCCCCTTATTACCTTTTGTATTCAAAACAGTCGCCAAGATCAATGGTTGGAAAATCGAAAAGAACCGGGGTGCAGGTCCCCCTGGTAATTACCTTCAAATAACACTCAAAACTCTTACCTGCTTCAATTCCATATTTCTCCAGAAATTCTGGCCCGGGATATCGAGAATTGGTTAGCATCAGGATATATTTCCTTCCTTCAACCTGCCCGTATGTCTCATCTACCTCCTCCTCAGAAAAAAAGGAAAATTTTATCTCGTAACTTACTGAAGGCCCACCATAATCCTTGTGCATCTCCTTTTCGCGAATGGAAACAATCACGGCCCTGCCCTTATACTGCCTGTATTCGCATGGGCCGCCTACGACCCGTGGCGCCGATTTTTCAGCCGCCGAATCTACAGCCATGCTTGATCCTGGATAAAAAGCATTTGCGAGAATGATTGTAAAAAGCAAAATACCTGCCTTCCACCGATATTGCATTTCATTATCTCCCTCCCAACCTTATCTACTTCATATCATCTCGTTTGTCGAGAAAAAACGAAGGGGCCGATGCCACCCTCATCGGCCCTATTACGGCCCATTCGGGGAACGTGTTAAAGGGGACGGTTCTCTTTATTTTTACTTTATTTTTATTTCTTATCACGCCTGTCCGGTTAACTGTTGAATAAATTTAATTGGTTGCACGCAACTGGCTCCGGTTCTTGCTTGTGAGCATCTTTAACTATTTGAATAATGGGCCTTTTCTCAAAAATATTGACCTCCAG
>Ga0210049_1004551_pt1 | contig 12077 bp, 11 predicted proteins | sample CryGeyCG2014_300_2_FD_183964 | JGI IMG/M metagenome (GOLD analysis project Ga0210049, IMG submission 183964) | Groundwater microbial communities from aquifer - Crystal Geyser CG06_land_8/20/14_3.00 (SPAdes) (version 2) | ecosystem: Environmental > Aquatic > Deep subsurface > Groundwater | place...
TGAAGGTAATAGGACCAGTATATACCAAACCGCCTCTTTTTGGGCTCGCATTATTCTCGCCAGAGAGGGCACAAAAGAATTTAGAAGAACAGGCAGAAAAGTTGGGAGCTAATGCAATTGTGGGATTAAAAGTCGAGGCAGAACAGCGAAGGAGGGGCCGTGTCCAGAAATACCGTGCATACGGAACCGCTGTGATTGTGGAGTAACTCATAAGAGAGGAAATAAAGTTTTAGATAAAAATGTTGCTTTTTGTGTAAAAAGGCGATTTTTTGTGTTAAAATAAAAATATGGGAAAGATAACTAACCTCACCAAAAAATTTTCAGTCATACTGAAACCGACTTCTCCGTATAATTTTGATGCGACAATTCACAAACCGTCGCATTTTCCATCTTCTGATAATGAGTGGCAAAAAGGAAAATACTGGATAACAATGCTTTGGAGTGGAAAGTATTTAGGATTGAGATTAGAAAATAAAGGGACAATAGTAAAACCAAAAATAAAATTAACCTTATATTCTAAGGAATTTTTAGCAGAAGGATTTAAACAGAGTTTAATTCCAGAGATAGAATGGAGATTTAACCTAAAATCGGATATTTCAAGGTTTGATAAGAAATTCAAGCAAGATAAGGTTCTCGGTCCTTTATTAAAAAAATGGAGAGGAATGAAACCAGTAGCTGCTAATTCTTTTTATGAGACACTTGTTGTTTATGTTGCTTTACAAAACGCAACTGTTCGCCGAACCCATCAAATGTTAGAAAATCTGTTTAATAAATTTGGCGAGAAAGTAAAATTTGATGATAAAATTCTTTCTACTTTTTGGGAACCAAGAGTAATACACAAAGCCCCAGAACAAGTTTTAAGAGATTTAAAATTAGGGTACAGGGCGAAATTTCTAAAGAGAATCAGCGAACAGTTTGTAAAAGGAGAAATAGATGAGTTTAAAATGAGAAAAATGGATAAAGAAGTATTAAAAAAAGAGGCTCTAAAACTTTACGGTATTGGTCCGGCTTCAGTAGAATATCTTTTATTTGAAGATTTTTATCATTACGACCATTTGGTCACTATTCCACCCTGGGAACAAAAAATAATATCTAGATTATTATTTAATAAGAAATTAGTTTCCACTAAGAAAATCCTTGATTTTTTCAGTAAAAGATACAAAAGTTGGGAAAAATTAGCTTTCCACTATATCTGGGAAGATATTTTCTGGAAAAGAAAAACTCAGCATATAGACTGGTTGGAGAAAGAAATACGACTTTAAGGCCGCAGAAGGTAGTTTTTGACTGAAATTGTGGCTTCAAAAACCTGCCGTTACAGAACGACAACCTAACGACAACTTTTGAAAAAACTTGGCGTTCTAGAACGCCAAGTCAACGCCAACTTTTGAAAAAACTCGACATTCGGATGTCGAGTAAATGTCAAGTTTTGTTTCCTCGCCAAAGGCGAGGTTTTTGAGGATTTTTGACTTTTTTAACCCATTTTTGGATATAAATTAAGGGCGAGGGAGCGAGCCAAAGCGAGCGACCGAGCCCTAACAATTAGAATAGAAATAAACCACGAAAGTGGTGTGTAGTCGGGGGTAAGGTTTTTAGCTTTTCAGGTCTCTTTTCTTTAACTGATGGATAAGATTTGGTAGAATAATAGAGAAAGTTTGAACTCGTTTAATGTTAGAGCCATCACTTTCCGATACGAACTCTCTTTGTTGAGGGGGGAACGAGCTCGCCTCGTTCCTGTCAGGAAATTTTGCCCTGCCTTGCGAAAGCAAGACAGGGCTTTCTTCGGTTTGAGAATTTTCTGAATTTTCCGAATAAAATAGGCTAATTTTGGCGGTTTCTTTCTGTGGATATTTATCCACAGTTTTGACTTTCTAAATTTTCCGAAAATGTAGTATAATAGAATTGTAACCAATCAAGGATACATTTTTGATGTAATTATAATCAATAATTGTATCACCGAACGGGCAACTTCTGTTCAATTATGTATCCTACATGATTGGTTACAACAGGGTTGCCCTTTTGGTTTAAAAATATGAAAAAAACACAAATCAAACAATGCGCCATCTATACAAGGGTCTCAACCGACCTTCAGGCAGAAAAAGAGTTTTCCTCTTGCGAAGCACAAGAAGAAAAAATAAGGTCTTTTGTAAAAAGCCAAGACAATTGGCAAATTGCCAAGGTCTATACTGACGCCGGTTATACCGGAGCCAACACTAATCGTCCTGCCTTACGGGAATTACTTGAGGATATAAAGCAAAATAAAATTGATGTTATTTTGTCTTACAAAATTGACAGATTAACCCGTTCTCCAAAGGATTTTTATCAACTAGTTGAATTTTTTGAGCAATATAAGGTAGATTTTATTTCGGTTACCGAACGATTTGATACCTCTACTCCGGCCGGCAGATTGTTAAGAAACATAATGCTTACCTTTGCTCAATTTGAAAGAGAATTAACTTCAGAAAGAACCAAAGACAAAATGTTAGAGCGCGCCAGAAAAGGAATGTGCAGCGGCGGATACGCGCCATTTGGATATAAAAAAGAAAATAAGAAACTGGTTATCAACAAAAAGGAAGCTGAAATTATCAGCCTTATTTTTGAAAAATATATTGAACTCGGCTCTCTTGGAGCTTTGCGCAATTTTCTCTCGGAGCAGAATATTAAAAACCGTCAGGGCAACCCTTTTTTAAGGCCGGTACTTGCTCATTTATTGAGAAATCCTGTTTATGCCGGCAAGATTCGGTTTAACAGCCAAATCTATCAGGGCATTCACCAGCCGATAGTTTCAGAGAAATTGTTTGAGCTTGTTCAGAAAGCCCACAAAAAAAGAGTAAGAAAATTCAGAATTTACAGGGATTTTCTTTTGGGCGGACTGGTCGATTGCGAAAAATGCGGACATAAGATGACACCCTGCTTTGCGAACAAGCACCCTCAAGGAAAGCTGAAAAGATATTATTACTACCGCTGTACTTCCACCCATCACAAAGGCTGGCAAGAATGCCCCGTTAAACAAGTAAGCGCCGACCGTCTGGAAAAATATATTTTGGAAAATTTAGAAAGAATTTCGCTGGACCAAGATTATGTTAATAATCTTGTTTTTAAGCTGAACCATAGCTTAGAAAGTTCGAACCCCAGCTTAAAAAACGCACATCCACCCCACCGGGTTGGACTCGAACTAACAAAGGTATGCTCCAAACTGGAGCCGGAAACTGTTGTTTCAATCCTGAAATCGTTTCTCGCATTTCTTTCTCAAAGAAGGGGGGTCGAAAGAAATCTTTTAGCAAAAAAGTTTATTAAAAGTATTTTTTACTCTAAAGAAAACATCAAAATAGCCCTATTTTATTCGGAAAATTCAGAAAATTCTCAAACCAAAGAAAGCCCTGCCTTGCTTTCGCAAGGCAGGGCAAAATTTCCTGACAGGAACGAGGCGAGCTCGTTCCCCCCTCAACAAAGAGAGTTCGTATCGGAAAGTGATGGCTCCGGGGCTTGGATTCGCACCAAGATACATAGCTCCAGAGGCTACGGTCCTACTATTAGACGACCCCGGAATAAGTTTTAGACAGCGAGATAAATCGAAGATTTATCGAAGATGTGAAATGAATCAAAGATTCATTAAACCTTCAAATATCTTCTGATGGCGATGGTGCTGGAAATTATTCCAAGTAAAATACCGGTGGATAGCTGAATTAAAATGATGGTAAAGAAGTTACCAGTAAAAAATTTCCAAATATTAAGGTCGGAAAATAAAAATTCAATTTTTGGACTTAAAAACCAACAAATGAAACTAAAAATTAAAAAAGAAATCAGGACAGCAAAAAAACCAGAAATCATTCCTTGAACCAAAAATGGTCCCCGGATAAACCAGTTCGAAGCCCCAACCAGTCTTTGAATTTTAATTTCTTCTTTCTGATTCAAAATTGCTAATCTAATCGTATTGAAAGTAACTAAAATCGCAATGATTGCCAGAACTACTGAAATTATCCAGCCAGCTTTTTTCATTCCAACAGTTAAGGCAAAAATTCTTTCAATGATTGGTTTCCTTTGATAATAATCAACTTTTTCAATCAGGTTTTCAAAACCGGGTCCCTGTAAAAAATTTACCACCGCCTGATATTGACTAGCTTCAAAAGCCTTGATATTTAAAACAGCCAAAAAAGGATTTCCTCCCACTTCTTCAAGGGATTCCATTAAACCCGGGCTATCTTTGTGTCTTTTAATAAATTCTTCCAGGGCTTCTTCTTTTGAAACATATTTAATACTCTTCACTTCCGGGATTTTAGTAAGCTCTTTCTCTAAATTTAAAATCTCTTCCTCTAAGGTACTATTTTTAAAATAAATTGAAATGTCAGCTTTTTCTTGAATAGATGAAATTAAAAATTGACTGACATCTTTGGAAAGAAAAAGGAAGCTTGCCAATAAGATTGCCATTACCATAATAAAACAGGTAGCAGCAGCTATTCCTCCATCTCGTGAGAAATTTTGCCAACCCAATTTGAAAATTCGTTTTAAGGTAATAAACATATTACAAAATAAATCTTCCTTTTTCTTCGTCTCTAATTACCCTGCCTTTTTCTAAAGTGATTACTCTTTTTCCTAAAGAATTAATTATTTCTTTATTATGGGTGGCTAAAATGACGGTTGTGCCCAATGTGTGAATTTTTAATAGAAGGCGAATGATATCTAAGGCATTGTAAGGGTCGAGATTCCCGGTTGGCTCATCAGCCAAAATAACCTCGGGCCGGTGAACCAGGGCTCTGGCAATAGCCACTCTCTGACGTTCGCCAGCCGATAACTCGGCTGGAAAATTCTGGACTCTCTCTTCCAGCCCAACGATTTCTAAAACCTGAGGGGCGTCCCTCTTAATTTCCTCATCTGAGGCTCCAATCACTTCCATTACATAAGTAACATTCTCATAAACAGTTTTTGAAGGAAGTAATTTATAATCTTGAAAAACAGCGCCAATTTTTCGTCTGATTTGAGGTAATTGGCTAGATTTGATTTTAGAAAGATCTTTGTCATCAAAAAAAATTCTACCTCTGGTTGGTTTTTCTTCAGCTAAAAGAAGTCTCAGCAAGGTAGTCTTTCCTGCTCCTGATCTCCCAGCAATGGAAACAAACTCGTTTGGTTTTATTTCAAAAGAGACATTTTCTAGAGCGACAGTTGGAGAGCTACTAGAGCTTGGATAAATTTTAGTAATGTCCTGGAATTTTATCATTATAATTTTATTTCAGCTTGGATAAATTCATCTAAATTTCCATCCAAGACTCCTTCGACATCGGAAGTTTCGATACCGGTTCTCAAATCCTTTACCATTTTATAGGGATGCAAAACATAATTTCTTTTCTGATTTCCCCAACTAGCCGAAACCTTTTTGCCTTTGATTTTAGATACCTCTTTCTGCCTGGCTGTTTCTTTTAATTGACAAAGTTTTGAGTAAAGTAACTCCATTGCTCTTTCCCGATTTTGACCTTGGAATCTTTCGGATTGGCAGGTAACGGAAATCCCAGTGGGTAAATGCCAAATTCTGACGGCTGTTTCTCGTTTTTGAACGTATTGACCGCCGGGTCCTGAGGCTCGATAAAATTCAATTTTTAAATCTTCCGGTTTAATTTCAACCTCTTTCCCAATTTTAATTTCAGGTGTCACTTCAACTAAAGCAAAAGAGGTGTGCCTGAGGGCTTTGGGTGAAAAGGGAGAAATTCTGACTAATCGATGGACCCCGTTTTCTTTTTTCAAAAAGCCATAGGAAAAGGGTCCTTTAATCTCCAGGGTAACTGACTTTGTTCCAATTCTTCCTTCCGGTCCCCCGGCCTCGCCAAAAGATTGATGCAACACCTGAGTTTTATATCCTTTTTTCTGGCAATATCTTTCATACATCCTTAACAGCATCGTTGCCCAATCTTGGCTATCTTGTCCTCCAGCCCCAGCATAGATTGATAAGATGGCATTATTTCTGTCGTATTTTCCGGAAAGAAAAATTTTCCATTCCTCCTTCTTTAGCTTTTCTTCGAATACCCGAGCATTAGCGAAGTCAAAGAAGGTTCCTTCTTTTCCACCTTCGCTTCGCTTCGCTCGCTCGGTGGCTGAAGATGAAGCTTTAGCTTCATCGCCTCCTCCAACCTTTTTCTCATTTTTTAATTCTGTCAGTTCTTCCTCCAATTTATCGAAACTATTGATTTCTTCTCTTAGCTGGGAGAGTTCCTGGGTAATTTTTATTGCTTTTTCTCTACCCTTCCAAAAATCAGATTTTTGAGTTTCCTTTTCTAATTCCTTAGCTTTTTTTCTTTTCTTTGCTAAGTCAAAGACAGTCCTCGAGCTTGAGGAGTCTTTCTTGTAAATCTTTGATTTTTTCAGAAGTATTTTTCATACTTTTTTAAGTATACCATAAAATTTCTCAAAATAAAACCCCTACACCAAATTTTGGTGTGGGGGTAAAAGAGCCGGAGGTGAGATTCGAACTCACGACTTGCTATTTACGAAATAGCTACTCTGCCTCTGAGTTACTCCGGCCTAGTCATCTTTAGTGAGCGACCTTCTTGAGCTCTTTTACTTAAAACCCGGCCCCTTCTGCCGTTTCCCCTATTTAACCCGGCATATGTGGGAGTTAATGCGTCACAGTTGGGACAAAGCAGACGAAGATTACTCTCGGTATTGTTGCGCCAATTGCCATCGATATGATGGGCAACTAATGGAACTTGTCTAGTCTTAGGATTAATCTCTGACCACCCACACAAGCAACATCTATTTCCGAATTTTCTTCGCAAATAGCGCTTAATGTGTCGTGAAACTATGCCTAGACTTTGTAGTCCGCTCACTTTTCCAGCCTTCCATTTTTTAATATAAGACTGATACTGATATTCAATTTGACATGCATTGCTACAATATTTATATCCCGGCCGTGGTGTTTTTTTACCACAGAGAAGACATTTTTTTCTGGGCTTTTTAGGCATTGGCATACCTCAAGTATACAGGATTTGCCGACCATAGTCAAGCTTAGAAGTGGTTGAAGATTGAAAGCCCTGCTCTACTAATTGAGCTACATCGGCAAAATTTTGGAGGGCAAGCGGGATACGAGAATCGAACTCGCATCTCTTCCTTGGGAAGGAAGCGTACTACCACTGTACTAATCCCGCACTAAAAACCTAACTTCTCTAAGAATCTCTGCCAAAAATTTTTTTGCTCGGAAGTTTTTTCCTTCTCACCTTCTTTGGGCGGCAAAACTACTACTTGCTTTTCTCCTTTTTCAACATATCCTTGCTCATAAAGCTTCTCTTTCTGATAATCTTCACTTTCGGTTTTTCCAATTCCGGCTCGTAATTCCTCATTTTTTCCCTCCAGAATTTGGATTTCTTTCTTTAAATTTTCAATTTTGGTTAATAATTCAGTTCTCTTTTGGCTTATTTTTAAATTAGAATAGATTAGAAAACCAACTATCAAAAAAACCAATAACAAAATTAAGACTGAAAAAAATATATTCTCTCGAGAATCCTTTTTAATTTTTTTCATCTTTGTTATTATAAATCAATGAAACTTCGTTTCATTTCAATCTTCAATAAATCTTCGATTTATTTCGATAATTAATGCCAAAAATCAAGCCAAAGACAATTTTTAGAATAATCTGGATTATTTTAATCTCTCTGGTTGTTTTGAGCATGGTCGGCTTTCTACTCGCTCCTCTGATTAGATAATAGCTAAATTTTGTCTTTTTTTCAACCCTTCGACAGGCTCAGGGTTAACCTTGAAACATTTCTAAAAACACCTTGGGAGGAATGCGAATTCTTCCTTTTTCTTTTAATTCTTTCTTCCCTCTCTTTTGTTTTTCCAATAATTTTCTTTTCCGGGTGTAATCTCCTCCATAAAGAGGGGCTATCACATCCCTTCTTTTTGCCTTGATAGTTTCTCTGGCAATAATTTTCCCAGAAACTACTGCTTGCAGGGGAACCGAAAAAAGTTGCGAGGGCAGAATTTTTTTTAATTTTTCAACCATTCTTTTACCTTCTTGATAAGCTTTGGTTCTTGGAGCAATTTTTGAAAAAGCTTCTTCTCTCCCTCCAGCAATTAAAATCTCAAGTTTTACCAAATCAGCTGGCCTATATCCCAAACCTTGTTGGGTGGTGGGTGGGTTGGAGTCCAAAAATTCGTAATTCATTGAAGCAAAACCCTGAGTCTGCCCTTTTAAATTGTCATAAAATCCCACAATAATTTCTCTTAAAGGAACTTCATAAATTAGAAGAACTTTATTTAAACCAAAATAACGGGTTTCGATAGATTTTCCTTCAGTCCCTTTTAGGATTTCCAGAACTCGACCGAGGAAGTTCTGGGGAGTAATTATTTCTAAACGCGCCCAGGGTTCTTTGATTTTTTTAATTTCGTCTTGAGGCGGCCAATCGCTGGGAGAGTAAATAGAAATTTCTTGGTTTTTTTGGTTAATAACTCGATAGACCACCGAGGGAGTAGAAATGATTAAACTTAAACTAAATTCTCGACTTAATCTTTCCGAAGTAATTTCGGCATGAAGAGTTCCTAAAAAGCCGCAGCGAAAACCCCGTCCCAAAAATTCCCTCATTTCCGGCTCAAAACTCAAAGAAGCATCATTTAATTTCAATTTAGCCAAAGCTGTTTTTAACAAATCAAAATCATCGGGATTCTCTGGATAAATTGAAGCAAAAACCATTGGCTTAGGCGTCTGATATCCTGGTAAAGGCACGACATCGCTAATTTTTAGTTTTGTAATTGTTTCGCCAACCCGAACTTTTGCAGGTGTTTTAATGCCGGTAGCAATATAACCAATCTCGCCAGCTTTTAATTCATAAGTTTCTACTAATTCTGGTCTAAAATATCCAATTTCTTTTGCCTCGCCTTCAGTTTTGGTCTGAATTAAATAAATTTTTTCACCCGATGATATCTTGCCATCAATCACCCTGACAAAAGCAATCACTCCTTTAAAAGGATCGTATTTTGAGTCAAAAATTAAGGCCCTTAAAGGTTTTTCAGGGTTGCCTTTGGGGCAGGGAATTTTTTCGATTACAGCTTGTAATAACTTTTCAACATTGGTGCCATATTTAGCTGAAATTTCAAAAACCTCCTTTTCGGGTCCCTTTAATAGTTTAGCCAAATCAGTTTTTGTCTCACCAATTTTGGCTTGAGGCGAATCAATTTTATTTACAGCTGGAATAATTACTAAATTTTGCCCCTTTGCTAATTCTAAATTGGCTAAGGTTTGAGCCTGAATTCCTTTAGTAGCGTCAACCAATAAAATAGCGCCCTCAACAGCAGCTAAAGAGCGAGAAACTTCGTAAGAAAAATCAACATGGCCAGGAGTATCAATCAAGTTTAGAATATAGAATTTAGAATTTAGAATATAGGTCATCCGAACTGGATGCATTTTAATTGTAATCCCCCTCCCTCTTTCCAAATCCATCATATCCAAATATTGAGGTCTCATTTTTTCTTTTGGAATTGTTCCCGTCAATTCCAAAAACCTATCAGCCAGGGTTGACTTGCCACTATCTATATGCGCGACTATAGAAAAATTACGTATGTTATTTGCATTATGCTCCATTAAATTGTTCTTAATCTTTTTCTTTTTAATATATTTCTTGAACAAAGATTAATGTCTTTTAATCTCTTTTTATGTAATATAAACGGTTTTATGAAATTTATAAATCTGGACAAACTATTTGCTTCGTTAACGTTTAACCTCCATAAATCTTTATTAAAACAATATCCCTCGGGTCTTAATTCTCCTTTTTTCCCTATCTTACGAAATTTGCTTCTGACCCCATTTTCGTTCAACCAACGATGTATTTTTTTAAGAACATTCTTATCATAAGAATCTATCTTAAATCTAGCTCTGCCCTGATTGATAATAAAATTTCCCTCTGCGTCAATGTACCCAGCCATAAATCCACAAAAGTTTTTTGAATCTCTATATATCCAATTTTCAATATTGTCTTTTTTCGGCAGTAAAAACTCAAAACTTTTATTAAGAAAACAGTTTATATCCGTACTGTTATTTTTTAAATTAGTCAGTGTAACTTTACCATATCTTCCAAAAAGCTCTTTTATTAATTTGATCTGATTATCACAAGTAGTATGGCATTGTACAATAACGGTTTCAGCGTGTTTATTGGTTTTATAAACCCTTAGGTCTCCTATCCTGAATCCTATTAGATATGCTTTTTCAACAAGTTTATTTGAAAAATTAAATTTTTTATATCTCATCCTTGATAAAGATTGAGACTTTTCAGGTATCCCATATTTTTTTAGACGATTCGTGACTGTAGAAAAGCTGCATCCATATAACTTACCTATGAAATGTGGCGATTTATTTTCTTTAAGGTACAATTTTAATAACTTTTTTTTAGGTATTTTATATTTAGACCTTATCGGAATATTAAACTCACGAAGTCTATTGGAAATTGTATCGTGGTTACAATTATAAATTTTAGCAATAGCGACCGTCGACTTCTTTTTAAGCCAATACAATTTATATAAATCTTCTTTTTCTATGAGAAACTTAGGTTTATACATTAATTCATCATATCATAGAATGAGAAATAATACAAAAATTGCGAATATTTTCCATCTTAGAATATTTTTTTGATTTTTTGCTTAAAAGAAAAATAAAGAAGGGCAAATTGAAAGATGGCGGAAATAGAAAAAGCTAAGGGCAGCCCCAGGAGAGGAGTATTTTCATTTCTCAAGAGGGAAAAAAAATCAATTAAAAAATTACTAAAGATATTGGGGGATTTTAAGAGCCAGATAAAAGAAAAAGCTAAAATGATATTTAAGAAAACTGCCCAAAAAGTAATTAAAGTTGGTGTTTTGGTATCTTGAAGAGAAAAAAAAGCCCGGGCCAAGAGAGGAATTAAAGATTGGGCGAAAATTGAAAAGGCGAATGCGCCCAAACAGGCTGAAGTTAATTTTACATCTTCTAAACCAAATTTTCCGGTCAGATATAATATTTCAATAATTGGATTTCGCAACAAAAAAATTAAAATTGAAATTGGAATGATAAAAAATAGAATTTGGCGGAAAATTGATGAAAAGTTTTCTAAAAATTCTTTTTTTTGATTTTCAGCGAAGAATCGAGAAAGAGTTGGGAAAATAGCCACGGCAAAAGAAGCGCCGATAATCCCTACCGGTAAACTCTGAAAATTATTAGAAATACTGAAAATGGCGATAGAGCCGGCAGTTATGGTCGAAGCAATAGCGGTGATGACAATTAAGTTGATTTGTTGAGCGGCCACCCCGAAAACTCGGGGAACCATTAACTTAAATATCCTTTTTAGAGCCGGATATTTAAAATCTAAGAGGAATTTGTAATAAAGGCCGCAATTTCTGGCCGTGGGAATTTGAATTGCCATATGTAAAAAGGCGCCAAAAACCACTCCCATTCCAACTCCAAAAATACCAAAATGGGGAGCTAAAAAGAGAATTCCAAAAATTATTCCTAAGTTATATAAAATTGGAGTTAAACTATAAATAAAAAATCGCTGAAAGTATTGTAAAATTCCCGAAAGAAGATTAGACACGCCAAAAAAGATTGGACTTAAAAAGAGTAATCTAATTAAGGGAATGGCTAATTTGTAATGTTCTGGACCAAAACCAGGAAAAATCCATTTAATTAACCAGGGGGTAAGAAGAAAAAAAATGAAAGAAATTGAGATAAGAAAAATTAAAAAGGCATTTAAAACATAGTTTGTCATTTGCCAAACCTCATTTACCCGAGCGTTAGCGAAGGGTGGAGATGAAGCGTTAGCTTCATCGACTTTATTTCTGGAAAAATACTCAGCAAACAGGGGCAAAAAGGCAACAATTAATCCTCCTAAAATTAAGATATTGTAAACAAAATCAGGAACTCTGAAAGCGGCAAAATAAACATCGAGTTCTAAACCGGCTCCAAAATGACCAACTAAAAGTCGATCACGAAATAACCCCAAAATAGCCGAAATAAAATAAGATGTGCCCAAAATTAAAGCTCCTTTGGTAATCGGTTTTGTTTGGGAATTAAAAATCTTCTTCAACATATTTTTATCTTAATATTTTTGCCCTCGCTTTACAAACGAGTCTTAATT
>Ga0210049_1004553_pt1 | contig 12075 bp, 12 predicted proteins | sample CryGeyCG2014_300_2_FD_183964 | JGI IMG/M metagenome (GOLD analysis project Ga0210049, IMG submission 183964) | Groundwater microbial communities from aquifer - Crystal Geyser CG06_land_8/20/14_3.00 (SPAdes) (version 2) | ecosystem: Environmental > Aquatic > Deep subsurface > Groundwater | place...
CAAAACTTACTGAAATTTTTTGCCGTTTTTTATTTTCAAAAATCGGCAAAAGAGAATGCGATTGAATCATAGGAGAATTATATCATTTTGATGGCAAACTTAGTCCATTTTTTGATATAATCCCCAAGTATTTTATTTATTTCAACAATTTTCGATTTTTTTACTTCTTAGAATACAGATAAATACGAAATTTATTTAAAAATATTCAGGTAATACTTTTATAAGACGATGATACTTTAATTTTGGTTGCCTTGCAAAAGTATAAAGGGGACTTCTAAAAATTAAGTTTTTTTCACCGCAAAGACGCAAAGTCGCGAAGAAAAAAATATAAACAAATAATAATGAACACTTTGCGTCTTTGCGCCTCTGCGGTAAAATTTCTTTTTTTGAATTTTTAGAACCCTCCTAAATTTATTTCAACAATTTTCGATTTTTTATTTCTCATTAGAATACAGTTAAATACAAAATTCATAAAAAATATTTCAGATAATCTATTTATAAGACGATGATACTATAATTTTGGTTGCCTTTGATACAGCAAAAATATAAAATTTTTTACATTTTTTTTTATTAATTAGTTTTATTAATTTTGTCCCCTAAATCAAAAAAAAATTACGAATATGAAAATCATTGAATTTAAAGACACTGAAATTGAAGAATTGAAAAATTTTTACAAGCATGAACGTGAGAAAACCATTGAGAAATTAGACATTATTAATGGAATACTCAATAAAATAAATGCAAGTGAAAAAACAAAAAAAGAAAATGCCGCATTAATTACCCATGCGACAAAAAAAACTATCGGCCACGAGGAACAAATTAAACCTCAAAAAAGAAATACTTCAAAAACCAGAAAATCAAAGTGGTTTACACTAATACTTGGCTTATTAAAACAACGTAACTATCCTATAACTTTTAACGACATAATAAAAGAAGCAATTTACAAGTATAATATTCCTATTGACAAATTCAAAAATGTGAAAGCATCATTAATAAATTGCATATTCCGACTCAAAACTTTTAAAAAGAAAATTCGAAATATAAAAATACCTGGGAAAAAACAAAAATACATAGGACTTTCAACTTGGTTTGACAAGAATGGTGAATTAAAAGAAGAGTATAAAAAGAAATTAACTTCAATAACTGAAAACCCTGAAACCCCAATATCTATAACTAAAAAAGAAATAAATTCAAAGCCAAAGGCGATATGGGCGCCATTTGTCTTAAATACTATAAAAGAACATAATACTTTACTGCAGCGGAAGGAACTAACAAATATTGCAATGGAAAAATTTAAGATAGATTATAAGAAAGCAAAAACATCTGTGTTAAGCAGTTTAAATAACCATGAATTTCACACAAAAAAACTGAAATCTTATGTTATAAACGGTATTATTGGGAAATATTATGGTCTTCCCGAATGGTTTTACAGGAATGGTCAATTAAAAGAAGAATATAAAAAGAAATTAACTTCAATAACTGAAAACCCTGAAACCCCGATATCTATAACTAAAAAAGAAATAAATTCAAAGCCAAAGGCGATATGGGCACCATTTGTCTTAAATACTATAAAAGAACATAATACTTTACTGCAGCGGAAGGAACTAACAAATATTGCAATGGAAAAATTTAAGATAGATTATAAGAAAGCAAAAACATCTGTATTAAGCAGTGTAAAAGACCAGGAATTTCACACAAAAAAACTGAAATCTTATGTTATAAACGGTATTATTGGGAAATATTATGGTCTTCCCGAATGGTTTGACACGAAAGGTAAATTAAAAGAAGAATATAAAAAGAAATTAACTTCAACCACTGCAAAACCAAAACCACAAATATCTATAACTAAAAAAGGAATACATTCAAGGCCAAAGGCGATATGGGCGCCATTTGTCTTAAATACTATAAAAGAACATAATACTTTATTGCAATGGAAGGAGCTAACAAATATTGCAATGAAAAAATTTAAGGTAGATTATAACAAAGCAAATGCATCTGTGTTAAGCAGTTTAAATGACCAGGAATATCACACAAAAAAACTGGTATCTTATGTTATAAACGGTATTACAGGGAAATACTATGGTCTTCCCGAATGGTTTGACAAGAAGGGTGAATTAAAAGAAGAATATAAAAAGAAATTAACTTCAACCACTGCAAAACCAAAACCAAAACCAAAACCACAAATAGCTGTAATTAAAAAAGGAATACATTCAAGACCAAAGCCAATATGGGCGCCATTTGTCTTAAATACTATAAAAGAACACAACACTTTACTTCAACGGAAGGATCTTGCAAATATTGCAGTAACAAAACTTAAAATAGATTATAACAAAGCAAGAGAATCCGTGTCGAGCAGTTTAAAAGAGCAGGAATATCACACAAAAAAACTGAAATCTTATGTTATAGACGGTATTACAGGAAAATATTATGGTCTTCCCGAATGGTTTGACAATAAAGGACGACTTAAAGAAGAATACGCAAAACAAATAAAATAAGGTGAATAACATCACCTAAAATCAGCGGCAATAGGCAGTAGCAGGAAGCAGTAGCAGGAGGCAGGACTGCTAAGTGCTGCTGCCAACTTTAATAAGAGGTGTTCTAAAAATTAGATTTTTCGAGGCGGACAAGATTTTTAAACCGTAGTAGAGACACACGGATGTATGTCTCTACTTTTAAAAAACAATTAATATGTGAGTAATTTTGAAAAATAAGCATAACAAAGAAAAAGCGATTTTTAGAAGTCCCGTTATACTTTGAAAGGGCATATTTCGGCATGCTCAATATCAAAAATGCGTTTCTTTAACAAGCGGCAGTATGCGGTAGCAGTAAGCAGGACTGCCAACTGCCGCTCCCTCCTGCCTCCTGCCGCTGCCTTCTGAATACTATACAAATGGATGAATAGTAACAAATTAATATAATTAAATGCCTCATCATATTAAACTTATAAAAGGGTTAAATATTAGAATAAAGGGAAAGGTAAAAAATATATTCCTGCCCTGTGTAAAAAGTCAATGGGTTGCTTTAAAACCCGACGATTTCAAAGGAGTTATTCCAAAACTTTTATTAAAACCAGGTGATTTGGTGAAAGCCGGAACTCCTGTTTTCTGCGATAAACTTAATCCTGAAGTAAAGTTTGCATCGCCTGTAAGTGGTAAAGTGTTTGCTGTTAATCGCGGCGAACGACGTAAAATTTTGGAAATTGTAATTGAAACCGATGGTAAACAGGAATATATTCAACATAAGATTTCCGAAATCGAAACATTATCACGCCAAAATGTAATCGATGAGATGCTTGATAACGGATTGTGGGCATACATTATTCAACGCCCTTTTGGTATTATTGCAAACCATAATGCTCCTCCCAAGGCAATATTTATTAGCGGTTTTGATACGGCTCCATTAGCTCCCGATATTGATTTTATTTTAAAGGGACAGGAAGAAAATCTTCAGGCAGGTATTAATATTTTGCAAAAACTTACGAATGGAAAAATTTATGTTGGAATAAACGGAAAATCAGTCAATCCCTCAATTTTTGAAAAAATAAAAGGTATTGAAATTACAAGATTTTCGGGTCCCCATCCTGCCGGAAATGTTGGCATTCAAATACACCACATTAGTCCTGTTAATAAAGGCGAAATTGTATGGGTAATTGCTCCAGCAGACGTTGTTATTATTGGTAAATATTTCAGCAAAGGAATTTATGATGTATCAAGAATTATTGCACTTACCGGTTCAGAAGTAATAAATACCGGATACGTTAAAACTGTTGCAGGTACTCAAATTTCGTTTATCGGAAAAAATAATTTAAGCAAAATTGAAAAACGTTTTATCTCTGGAAATGTGCTGACCGGTACAACCATTCCCGAAAACGGATATTTGGGATTTTACCATAACATGATAACTGTTATTCCCGAAGGTAATTATTATGAATTTTTAGGATGGATAATGCCCGGATTTAAAAAATTCAGCAGTACCCGAACCTTTGCTTCATGGTTAACACCAAAAAAAGAATACACGCTCGATACCAATTACCACGGAGCCGAAAGAGCTTTTGTAATGACAGGCAAATACGAAAAAGTTGTTCCAATGGATATTTTACCGCAACATCTTATAAAAGCCGCTTTAATTGAAGATATTGAGTTGATGGAAAATCTTGGAATTTATGAAGTTGTTGAGGAAGATTTGGCATTATGCGAATTTGTTTGCACATCAAAAATTGAAGTACAGGCAATTTTGCGTAAAGCTCTTGACTTTGTTAAAAAAGAAATGAGTTAAATTAAAAACCTGATAAATTAGTACATTTTGAAAAAGTCATTTATTGTCATTAATAGTCATACAACGGTCATACAATTGTATGACAGTAAATGAAAAATAAAATTTACCCTGTTAGATAAAAGCTGTTATTAATGCAGCTTATTATAATAAAAGATATCTAACAGGGTGAATGGTTTTACCCCGTTTTAAATATAGCTATAAAGCATGAAAGCACTCAGAAAATTTTTAGATAAAATAAAACCCGGGTTTAGCAAAGGAGGCATGTTTAGCATGTTTCGCTCCACTTTTGGTGCTTTTGAAACTTTCCTCTTTGTGCCGAATAAAGTAACGCACCAAGGAACCCACATTCATGATGCTGTTGATTTAAAACGAACCATGAGTGTTGTTGTTATTGCTCTTCTTCCTTCATTAATTTTCGGTATGTGGAACGTTGGACGACAATATTATACATCCATCGGTGAAGCCACTGATATTCTAAAAAATCTATGGTTTGGATTTTTAAAAGTTATGCCGATAGTTATTGTTTCTTATGTTTCGGGACTTACCGTTGAATTTATTTTTGCTCAAATAAGAAAACATGAAGTAAACGAAGGATTCCTTGTTACAGGAATGCTTATTCCGCTTATAATGCCCGTTGATATTCCTTTGTGGATTGTGGCGGTTTCAACAATTTTTGCAGTTATTTTTGGTAAAGAAGTTTTTGGTGGTACAGGAATGAATGTGTTTAATCCGGCACTTTTAACCCGCGCATTCATTTTTTTTGCATATCCTGCACAAATTTCCGGAGATACCGTTTGGACTTACGGTCTTTCACAAGGTTCAAAAGTAATTGATGGTTTTTCGGGAGCTACACCATTGGCAAATGCTGCATCATACACAATTGATAAAATTCCCGATAATTTCACATTATTTCTTGGAAATTTTCCCGGTTCAATTGGCGAAACATCAAAATTAGCTATATTAACAGGTGTTGCCATTCTTTTAATTACAGGAATTGCAAATTGGAGAATAATGCTTTCTGTAATTCTTGGCGGAGTGTGTATGACTTTAATATTTAATGCGTTTGGAGCTAACCCTTATATGCGGATTTCGCCGCTTACTCAAATTTTAATGGGAGGGTTTTTGTTTGGAGCAGTATTTATGGCAACCGACCCGGTTACTGCTGCACAAACTAATACCGGACAATATATTTATGGAATATTAATTGGCATGTTTGCAATTTTAATTCGTGTACTTAATCCTGCATATCCCGAAGGCATGATGCTTTCCATAATACTTATGAATGCCTTTGCTCCCCTTATTGACCATTACGTTGTCCGAGCCAATATCAGACGAAGATTAAAAAGAGCAGCTAAAGTAACAGTAAAATCATAAGAAATTAATTTATGCATAGTAACAAATACATATTTTTGTATTCATCGGCAATGGTAATATTAGTGGCTGTAGCGCTTACTGTGGTAGCAGTACAGTTAAAACCAGCACAGAAAAACAATATTCGCATAGAAAAAATGCAGAATATACTTGCTGCTGCAAATATTAACTCAACTACAAAAGATGCCGAAATACTCTTTAAAAAATTTATTACCGAAGATGTGGTGGTAAATTCCAAAGGAGAAATTATTAACGGCGAACAGGCTTTCCCCGTAAATCTTGAACTTGAAACTAAAAAGCCCCCCGAAAAAAGATTGCTTCCTGTTTTTATTTGTACAAAAGAAAATGGCGAGAAAAATTATATCGTTCCGTTGCGGGGAAAAGGATTATGGGGTCCTATTTGGGGGTATGTCGCTTTTAAAAAAGATTTTAATACAATAGCGGGTGCTATGTTCGACCATAAAAGTGAAACTCCCGGACTTGGGGCAGAAATTAATACTTCCGCTTTTCGGCAACAGTTTAAAGAAAAACAAATTTTTGATGCTTTAGGTAAATATATGCCTGTCAGGACAGTTAAAGGTGGAGCAAAAAAAAATGATTTGCATGGAGTTGATGCAATTACAGGCGGTACATTAACAAGCAATGGTCTTTCAAATATGTTGCAGGACGGCTTAAGCGTTTATGTTGAATATTTTAATAAGCAAAAAAAGTAAACAGATTATGAGTACAACAAAAAAAGATAAAGAACCAGTATTTTCCTTAAAAAATATGAGGCTGCTTACCAGCCCCTTTAATTTGAATAACCCGATAACTGTTCTGGTTTTAGGAATTTGTTCGGCACTGGCAGTTACGGTTCAAATGAAACCGGCTATTATTATGGCATTATCTGTAACTATTGTTACAGCTTTTTCCAGTTTAATTATCTCTGTGCTTCGAAATACAATTCCCCCAAGCATTCGCATAATTGTGCAATTGATTGTGGTTGCATCTCTTGTAATTATTGTTGACCAAGTGCTTAAAGCTTATGTGTATGATGTTAGTAAAAAACTTTCAATATTTGTCGGATTAATTATTACAAACTGTATTATAATGGGACGGCTTGAAGCTTTTGCCATGCAAAACAAACCTATACCTTCTTTTATTGATGGTATTGGTAATGGTATCGGGTATGGTATGATACTCGTTGTTGTCGCTTTTTTCAGAGAACTTTTAGGTTCCGGTAAATTACTTGGAATGAGCGTTATTCCTCACTCATTTTACGAAATGGGCTATCGCGATAATGGTATGATGATATTGCCCCCTATGGCACTCATTACCGTTGGAGTTATTATTTGGGTTCAGCGTAGCAGAAACAAATCGTTAATTGAAAAATAATTATAGAAATGGAAAACTTTTTCAATATACTCATCAAAGCCATTTTTACCGGGAACATGATTTTCTCATTCTTTTTGGGAATGTGTTCGTATCTGGCTGTTTCAAAAACAATAAAAACATCAATGGGACTTGGAGTTGCTGTAACTTTTATGTTAGTAATAACTGCTCCACTTAACTGGTTGCTCAATACTTATTTATTAAAAGCAGGTGCTCTTTCATGGCTTGGCGAAAATTATAAAGATGTTGATTTAAGTTACCTGAGTTTTATGATTTTTATAGCAACTATTGCCGCTATGACTCAACTTGTTGAAATGATGGTAGAAAAATTTGCTCCTGCACTTTACAATGCATTGGGAATTTTTCTTCCTTTAATAGCTGTAAACTGCGCTATTTTAGGTGTCTCTTTATTTATGCAGGAAAGAGAATATACTTTTTCTGAATTGCTGGCTTTTGCTTTAGGCTCGGGAATAGGCTGGTGGCTTGCTATTGTTTCGATGGCTGCCATTCGCGAAAAAATAAGATATTCAAATATACCAAAGCCCTTACAAGGTTTAGGTATTGCTTTTATCATTACAGGACTTATGGGTATTGCTTTTATGAGTTTTATGGGTATTAAAATTTAATTAGAAATTATGATAATATTGAGTTTAGGCTTAGGGGGATTAATGGCAATTGGAACTACTGTTTTTTTAATAATTACCACTTTGTTAGTAACTCTGTTAATTGTTGCTAAATCAAAACTTACACACAGCGGAGCCGTTAAAATTACTATTAATGAAGAAAAAGTATTAGAAGTAAATGCAGGCTTAAACTTATTATTAACATTATCCAATATAAAACTTTTTTTACCTTCTGCCTGCGGAGGAGGCGGTACTTGCGGAATGTGCCGTTGCCGTGTTACAGAAGGAGGAGGCTCAATTCTTCTTACCGAAACAGGTTTTTTTACCCGTAAACAAATTTTAAATAATTGGCGTTTAGGTTGTCAGGTTAAAGTTCGTGGTAATTTAAAAATTGAAGTTCCCAAAGAAGTTCTCGGTATTAAAAAGTGGGAGTGTGAAGTTGTATCTAACCGCAATGTAGCCACTTTTATTAAAGAATTTGTAGTAAAACTGCCCGAAGGCGAACATTTGAATTTTAAATCGGGCGGCTATATTCAAATTGATGTTCCAAAAATACAAGTTGATTTTTCTAAAGATATTTTTGTAGAAGAAACTTTCCGCGACGAATGGAGCAAATATAATATGTGGAACTTAAAAATGGTTAATAAGGAAGAAACGTTTCGCGCTTATTCTATGGCAAATCATCCTGCCGAAGATAATATTATTATGCTTAATGTTCGTATTGCTACTCCCCCTTTCAACCGCAAAACGCATGGGTTTATGAAAGTTAATCCCGGTATTTGTTCATCGTATATTTTTAGCCGTAAACCCGGCGATAACGTTTCAATATCGGGTCCCTATGGTGAGTTTCATATTAAACCAACCAATAGCGAAATGATGTTTATTGGCGGTGGTGCTGGAATGGCACCCATGCGCTCTCATATTTTCGACCAGTTTTATACACAAAAAACAACTCGTAAAACAACTTTTTGGTATGGAGCACGCTCCAAACGTGAAATTTTTTACGAAGAAAATTTTAAAAAAATAGAAAACGACTTCCCTAATTTTAAATTTACTATTGCCCTTTCAGAACCTAAAACCGAAGATAATTGGGCAGGTAAGTTAGGTTTTATCCATCAGGTTATTATGGACGAATACCTTTGCAAACATGAAGCCCCCGAAGACATTGAATACTACTTATGCGGACCCCCACTGATGAACGATGCAGTTCTTAAAATGCTCTATGATTTGGGTGTTCCCGATGAAATGATTGCCTTTGATGATTTTGGCGGATAAAATAAAATCTTTATAATTTCAAATTGGTTTCATTTCATTAAAATTTCCTATCTTTGTTAAAAATTCAAGCATTATGAAACGAATTTTATTATTGCTATTAACAGGAACAGTAATTTATATTAGTTCCTGCACCAAAGAAGATAACAATAGTACAGGCGACCCCTGCGATAAGTTCATTGATACATGGCATTGCAAAGAAACAATTGAATTAGATCCACCAACATATTATGATGTGGATATTTCCAAAGACCCGTCTTCGAGCTCAAAAGTTTTTCTTGATGGTTTTTTCGGTCTTGGATTAGGAAAAGGCATTTATGCAACAGCAAGTGGTCAAACACTAACTATTTCAAATGAAGTTCTTGAAGGCTACACGTTCAATGGAACAGGAACAATTTCTTCAAATAACAATTCTATATCATGGAGTTTCACTGTTGATGATACTAATGGCCCCCAAAACGTAACCGCTACTTATACAAGGTTTTAATTTATTTTTATAAAACCACCCGACTGGTGGACTGTCTTAAATTCCCCCTTTGAAAAGGTAATGTTACTAATTTAAGGATAAATTTAATAAATAACGAACACCGAACAAGGAATGATGAATGTCGAAATAGTTGATTTACCCCGTAGGATATTGTTTTTGTACTATACAAATCCAGTCAATGCGATTATCCAACGGGGTGAACTTCGAAATTCGAAATTCGTTGTTCTATTGTTCGTTATTCATTTTTCTAATATTAGTGCCATTAGGATATAAGGGGTTCGCTTTATTCCCTATTTCCTTATACCATATTTAAAATGAAAAAGATTGATATTGCAGACAAACACTAATTAAAAGTTCTTAATTTTAACTTTTTAATTTTTATGAATGATTTAACTCCTTTTTACGAACCAAAATCCATTGCACTTACTGGTGCATCGGCTAAGGAACTTTCTATTGGGAATGTGATTACAATAACCCTTTTGCATTTTAAATTCCCTGAACCTGTTTACCCGATAAATCCAAAAGCAAATGAAATCAATAGTAATTAATCTTATATTCGTGTAACATTGGGTATTAAATAATTATAAAGAAATAAAAATAAAGAAAGTAATAATTGAATAAACGTAGCATACATTAAATTTCATAAATGGTATGATCCTTTTAAAAGAGTTTAAAAAGTTATTAATAAAATTAGAGGAGGCAAAGGTATCTTATGCATTATGCGGCGGGTTGGCAATGGCTGTTTACGCATTTCCGAGAGCTACGATGGACATTGATTTAATGATTACATCAGAAGAATTGGAAAAAGTAAAAAATATAGCAAAAGAACTTGGTTTTTCTATTGACACAGGTTTAATGAAATTCAAAAAAGGGGTGATACAAATATACAGATTATGTAAAATTACTCAGAATCCTAATGAGGCATTAATCCTTGATTTAATTTTGGTTACTCCGAAAATTCATGACGCATGGGTATCCCGTAAACAGTTAAAGTGGGAAAATGGTTTTCTGTATGTTGTTTCGCCTGAAGGTTTAATTCTATTGAAGTCATTGCGCGGAAGCGGCCAGGACAAAGACGACATTAAACATTTAAAGAAATTGAAAAATGAACACTGATATGTCTCCTGAGGCAATAACAACACGTTTACGCTTAACAAGCGAATTACGGGATCTTTGTCTATCGCTGGGAAAGTGCATGAATAAATTGAATATGCATAGCGAGCGTTGCGCCGTTGCGAGAAAAAATATCTATCTCAAAGCCGCTACTGCCGCAAAGAATAAAGAGGGCTTCTAAAAATTAGATTTTTCGAGGCGGACAAGATTTTAAAACCGGAGTGTACTGTTGTAAATGAGAACTTAGCGAAGCGATCTCATTCACCCCGTTAGATATTAGTTAATTAAAAGAGAGAGCATTCTTTATATGTTTTTATCTAACGGGGCAAGCACTTTTAAAAAACAATTAATATGTGAGTAATTTTAAAATTGAAGTCCAACAAAGAAAAAGCAATTTTTAGAAGTCCCGTAAAATAAATAAAATTTATTAATTATGAAGCGATTGGTTTCACGGCGGGAAATAGGTATAGAAATTTTTGAACTGGAAAATAAAAATGCACTTGTAGAGGCAAGATTATTGGACACTGTTCACTTAATTAGTTTATACCTTGAGGTGAATCCTAATACACGGGTAATAGTTGATGCAAGATGTGAAATAGCAAATAGTCCCTATAAAATTTGTCAAAATGTATGTAGTAAAGCAAAAGAGCTGATTGGAGTAGTAATACAAAAGGGAGCAATGAAAGAAATTGCCAAAAAGGTAGGAGGCATTGAAGGTTGTATTCATCTGAGAGAACTTACCTCAGAGGCTGCAAATTTTTGTGCTACGGCACTTATTGGTTATAAAGAAGGTTTCGGTCTGATAAATCCTGATTTTAATAAATTATCAGAAGACGAAAGATTCAACTTAACAAAAGAATTGTTAAAAGAAACATGCTATCCTTATAGTAGGTAAATAGTAACAAAAAATGTAACTGTTCGGGTTATAGATATAATGTCTGATGAACAATAGAATAATTGAACAATAGAACAACGAATAGCGAAGTAAAGTGCACAATACAGTATAAATCTGTTGTTTTCTTATTTCTTCATTCGTTATTCTAATGTTCTAATGTTCGTTATTCATTTTAAAATTTTCGTTATACCCGAACAGTAACCAAAAAATAAATATAGGAGGATAAAAAATGTTAGAAAAATTATTTAATCCAAAATCTGTGGCGATAATCGGGGCTTCTGCCAAGGAACTTTCCATTGGTAATGTGATTACCAAAAATCTGTTGCATTTTGACTTTAAAGGGTCTGTCTATCCAATAAATCCTAATGCAGGCGAGATACGGGGACTTAAAGCATACCCTACGATTTTTGATGTTCCTGGAGATATTGACCTTGCTCATATTGTTATTCCACCGCCTTATGTACCTCAGGCAGTGGAAGACTGCGGTAAAAAAGGTATAAAAGCAATTATCATCAATACTGCAGGTTTTAAGGAAATGGGCGCTGAAGGAGAAGCGCTTGAGACCAGGATTGTTGAAAATGCAAAGAAATATGGAATCAGAATCATTGGTCCCAATTGTCAGGGAATCATTAATACTGACCCTGAAATAAAAGCATATTGTGATTTTA
>Ga0210049_1004557_pt1 | contig 12075 bp, 11 predicted proteins | sample CryGeyCG2014_300_2_FD_183964 | JGI IMG/M metagenome (GOLD analysis project Ga0210049, IMG submission 183964) | Groundwater microbial communities from aquifer - Crystal Geyser CG06_land_8/20/14_3.00 (SPAdes) (version 2) | ecosystem: Environmental > Aquatic > Deep subsurface > Groundwater | place...
GGGATTTTGCGGATGAAAATCGCTTGCCCTAACCGTCATTTTTCTGTATACTGAATTCAACCACCCACCACCCACCCAAGTGAGGGACACCATGACCGCTCCCAGCGTTTTCATCAGTTACAGCCACAAGGAAAAGGCTGTTGCGTTTGAGGGAGAATAACGGTAAGATAAAGGCAGGAGCAAGCCAATGCCTGTCAGTATTCAAAAAATCCTGAAAGAACTAAAACAAGGGCTTATTAAACTGTATGGCCAACGTCTCAAAGGACTTTACCTGTACGGCTCCTACGCGCGCGGGGATTATCGAGAAGGTTCCGACCTGGATGTGCTGGTTGTGCTGGACGATTTCGAGCGCGCCCCCATTGAATTGAATCGCACGTCCGACCTTTTCTGCGATTTGTCATTGGAATATGAAATAACCGTCAGCCTGATGTTCATGCGTGAAAAGGACTGGTTGACGGCGGATAAACCGTTGCTTCGTAATGTGCGGGTGGAGGGTGTGCCTGTATGAAAGAATCGACCCAACAACTCTTATTCAACGCCGAAGAGACCCTGCACGCCGCGGATGTTTTGGTCAAAGAGGACCTTTTGCGGGACGCTGTCAATCGCGCGTATTACGCTGTCTTTTACGTGGCCGAAGCCCTGCTCAATGAAAAAGACCTTCGTTTCAAAAAACATGGCACAGTACACGGGTCATTCTCCCAGCATTTCGTGAAAACGGGAATCTTCGATTCCAAATTCCACAAATTGCTCACAAGATCGTTCGGTCAACGTATGTTGGGCGATTATGATGAGATTACGCGATTTAGCCCTGAGGAAGTTATCGAGATCATCAATCAAGCAGGGGAATTTTTACAGGCGGCAAAAAAATATCTTGACACCGTGTTGCGTGTGACGAATAATTGAAACAATACTTGGAAATTCATTGATCTTCGGCTCACACAACGCGATGAAAAATCTTGACCATGCAGTAACAAAGGGGGAAAGACTCACGGCTGCGCGTCTCTCTTTCCTTCGTCCCCTTTGTGCCCCTTCGTGTTTCAAAAAAATCCGTGTAAATCCGTCAAATCCGCGTAATCCGTGTACCCCCTCCCCCATGATAAAATAGTCTCATGCTCCCCTCCCTCGAAAAACTCCGCAAATTCTTCCGTCTCGAACACGAGAACGGATACAACAACACCGCCATCATCGGCGGAATGGTCAAGATCCTCGATTTTTGGGAAAGTGAAGCCCGCGCCGAGAGCGTGGACGAGGCCGTCGTCCAGGCCGTCACCCAGCGATTGAAGGGCTACGAAGCGCTGACTCCCCAAGGTCGCGCCGACTCGCTCAAGGGACTGTGGAAACGTCTCGGCGAAACCTATCCCGAAGCCACGCAAAAACCGCAAGGCCAACCGCGTCCGCAACAGCGACCGCGTCCGCCGCAACAGCAACCGCCGCGCCCACAGGTCTCCCACCCATCGGGGGGGACGGAAGGGGGGGCGGGCGACGAAATGCCGAAATGGTTAGAACCAACTCCCCCGACGCGCGAGAAGGCCGAAGCGCCGCGTCCGCCCGCTCCCCGCGCGCCCGCTCCCCCTCAAGGAAGAAGCGAGACCGCGCCAGGCGGACGTACATCCGCCACACCCGCCGCCCTCGGCGCGCAACTCACCGTCCTCCAGGGCGTCGGACCGCGTCACGCGCAGACCCTCGGTCAACTCGGCATGACCACGCTCGGCGACATGCTCTATTATTTCCCGCGGCGTTACGAAGATTACAGCCAGTTGAAGCCCATCAAAAATTTGTGGGTCAACGAGATCGTGACCGTCATCGGCGCGGTGCAGTCGGTGGGAACGCGGCCAGTCAAAAACGGCAAACTGCAACTCACCGAAGCCGTCATCACCGACGGCACGGGCGCGCTGCGACTCACTTGGTTCAACCAGCCGTGGATCGCCAACCGCATGAAAGTGGGCGACAACATCGCCGCTTCGGGAAAACTGACTCAAAGCCTTGGCCGCCTCGTGATGACGAATCCCGATTTCGAACCCGTCGAGGCCGAGCACCTGCACACCAATCGCATTGTGCCGATCTATCCGCTCACACAACGCATCACGCAAAAGTGGCTGCGCGGACTGATGAACCAGGTGGTGACGTACTGGGCGCCCGCGCTCGTGGATCACTTGCCCGATTCGATTCGGACGTCGGCGGGGTTGCTCCCGCTCGGCCGCGCCATCGGTCAGGCGCATTTCCCCGACTCCCAGGACGAACTGAAGCGCGCCCGCGCCCGACTCGCATTCGACGAAATTTTCTTTTTGCAGATGGGCGTGCTTGGACAAAAACGCGACTGGCAATCGGCGACTGCACGCCGCTTCGAAACCTCCGACGAGTGGCTGGGCGCGCGTTTAACTGGCCTTCCCTTCACCCTGACAGGCGCGCAGACCCGCGCCGTGGACGAGATCCGCCGCGACCTGATCGCTGGCCGCCCGATGAACCGTCTCCTGCAAGGCGATGTCGGTTCGGGCAAGACGGTCGTCGCCGCGCTTGCCGCCGCCATGATCAATCAATCTGGCGCGCAAGCCGCCATCATGGCGCCGACCTCGATTCTCGCTGAACAACATTTCCGAAGTTTTTCCGATTTACTCGCGGGCACGAACGTTCGTCTGCTCGTGGGCGACACGCCCGAATCCGAGAAAGCCGAAATCCGCGCGGGTCTCGCGGACGGGACGATCAAAGTCATCGTCGGCACGCACGCGCTGATCGAAGACCCCGTGGCATTCCAGGATTTGCAACTGGTCGTCATTGACGAGCAACATCGTTTCGGCGTCGAACAGCGTGCCGCGCTCCGCAACAAAGGCACGACGCCCCACCTGCTGGTGATGACCGCCACCCCGATCCCGCGCTCGCTGGCCCTCACCCTCTACGGCGACCTCGACCTCTCCGTCATGGACGAAATGCCCGCAGGCCGTCAACCGATCGAGACCTTCATCCTCCGTCCACAAGAACGTGAGCGCGCTTATTCGTTGCTTCGTTCGCAGGTCAAGGACGGACGGCAGGCGTTCATCATCTATCCGCTCATCGAAGAGAGCGAGAAGATGGACAATCTCAAAGCCGCCACCGAGGAACACGAGAAACTCTCGAAGGAAGTCTTCCCCGAATACAAACTCGGCCTCCTGCACGGACGCATGAAGCCCAACGAAAAAGACCAGGTCATGGCCGATTTCCGTGACAAGAAGTACGACATGCTCGTCTCGACCACCGTGGTCGAAGTCGGCGTGGACGTCTCCAACGCGACGGTCATGCTGGTCGAGGGCGCGAACCATTTCGGTCTCGCCCAACTCCACCAACTGCGCGGCCGCGTCGGACGCGGCGCGGCGCAGTCCTACTGCCTCCTCGTCCCCGATCACGAAGACGCGGTCGAGAACGAACGTCTGCAAGCCATGGCCGAAACCAACGACGGATTCATCCTCGCCGACCGCGACCTGCAACAGCGCGGTCCCGGCGAATTCCTCGGCACGCGCCAGGCAGGATTTGGCGTGTTGAAGATGGCCTCCATCACCGACCTCCCCCTCATCGAAAAAGCGCGCACGCAGGCGCAGTCCTTGTTCGAGAAAGACCCGAATTTGGAACAGCCCGAACACAAATTGCTCGCAGAAGCGCTTGGTCGCTTCTGGGGCAAAGGCACGGGAGATGTGAGTTGATTTTCAATCCCGAAGGGATGCCATGATTGTAACGACCGATGCGCGCGATAATCCAATCCCGAAGGGATGACATAATCCCCACCCCGAGGATGACATTTCCCTCGACCCCATGTCACCCCTTCGGGGTTGGGAACCACACGAACCTCGCGTTTATAATCCTTCCACCCCTTCGGGGTTGTGGATCAACTACCAAACTATCAAACTACGGAACTACAAAACTACTATGGTTAAAGCGCTTTTCCCCGGCACCTTCGATCCCATCCACTACGGCCACATTGACATCGCCCGCCGCGCCTCGCGGTTGTTCGATGAGGTGGTGATGGCCGTCTACGACAAGCCGCTCAAGAATCTGCTCTTCTCTCCCGAGGAGCGCATCTCCCTCGTCACACAAGCTTTCGCGGACAACCACAAGGTCAGCGTCATGGGTTATTCCGGTTTGACGGTGGAGTTTGCCCGCAAAATTGGCGCGCAAGTCGTTGTCCGCGGATTGCGCGTTTTCTCGGACTTCGAGTTCGAGTTCCGCATGGCGCTGGCGAACCAGCGTCTCGCCCCGGACATCGAGACCATCGCCTTGATCACTGCCGAACAGCACACCTTCCTTTCTTCCAGCACAGTCAAGGAGATTGCCATGCTCGACGGCGATGTTTCGTCCATGGTCCCGCCGTTCGTGCGCGAGGCAATGAAGCACAAGATCAGCAACGGCGATCACCAGCCTCCGCCGAACGCGCTGAGGGATTAGCGATTGAAATCGCCCCAACACCTGCCAAGTCCACACTTCGACAGGCTCAGTGCGCCGCCTTCGTGGACTCATCCCCAGCCGACGAAGGTCGGCTTCGCAAATGTAGTGGCGACTTGAGTCGCCCAACCTGGTAGGACAAATTGCCAATTTGTCCCACAAGCGCGTTGCGCGATTATTGTGCTAGAATAGCAAAATGAAAGTTCGTGATGTAATCAAACTGGTTGAGGCGGATGGTTGGTATCTGGTTGTTACAAAAGGCAGTCACCATCAATATAAACATCCCATCAAACCAGGCCGCGTTACAATTGCAGGACATCCAAGCGATGATCTTGCGCCAGGAACTTTGAACAGCGTTTTGAAACAAGCTCAATTGAAAAAGCCGAAGATGAAAGAGTAGTGAAATGTACCGTTTTCTTGTAATTATCGAAAAAGCAGGCAGAAACTATTCGGCATATTCACCCGACCTGCCGGGTTGTATTGCAACCGGAAAAACACAGGAAGAAGTTGCTTTGAATATGCACGAGGCGATTGAACTGCACATCCAAGGTTTGATCGAAGACAAATTGCCAATCCCCAAGTCGAATACCTTTGCCGAGTTTATTGCGGTGGCCGCGTAAAGCCCCGACGCGGAGGAGCCAATGGACATCCTGCACCTAATTGACCGACTCGAAGAACTCTTCAACGACAGCAAAGCCGTCCCACTCACGCACAGCGTGATGGTGGACGAAGACAAGATGCTGGACATCATTGACCAGATGCGGATTTCGATCCCCGAAGAGGTCAAGAAAGCCCAACAGATCATCGTGCAAAAGGACCGCATCCTGGCGCAGGCGCAGGAGGAGGCCAACCGCACGGTGGAGATCGCCCGCCAAAAAGCGGACGACCTCGTCCACAGGGACATGATCGTGCAGGAGGCCCAGCGCCGCGCCGAACAGATCGTGGCCCAGGCGCGCCTGGACGCGGAAGCCACCCGCCGCGACGCGGACGATTACGTGCTGGCCGCGCTCAATCATTTGCAGGACGAACTGGATAAACTGTCCAACCAGGTGCGGAACGGTATCCGCACCGTGGAAGAGGACCAGGCCCGGCGCGCGCCCGTCTCCCCCCCACAGCCTCTCGAAAAATAAACATCCGATCACAGTTCAGAACCCCGTTTTCTCGCCTTCGGCGGAAAACGGGGTTCTGTATTCTAGCCGACGGAGGTCGGCTTTGCAGGCGTAGCAGCGACTTCAGTTCTGTATTCTAGCCGACGGAGGTCGGCTTTGCAGGCGTAGCAGCGACTTCAGTTCTGTATTCTAGCCGACGGAGGTCGGCTTTGCAGGCGTAGCAGCGACTTCAGTTCTGTATTCTAGCCGACGGAGGTCGGCTTTGCAGGCGTAGCAGCGACTTCAGTCGCCTTCTCCTCGGCCGCGAACCCAAACCACGGACGCAGGCGCGGATTGCGGTGGATCGCCAGTTCGTAGATCAGCGCGGGAATCAGCACGGCGCTCGCGAACGCCAACCAGATGGTCGGCTCCTGCGGAATGCCAAGGCGCAGATATTTGTCCGCGAGAGTCTCCTGGATCGGGACGTGGAAGATCAGGATCACCAGCGAGATGCGGCCACAATAACGGAACACGCCTGCCAGCCGCGCCGACCATTTCTCCAGGTTGCGCGCCAGCGAAAGAACCATGCCGATTCCCAGCAAAGCCTCGGCGGTGTTGATCCACAGCGAGGGATAGGCGCGCGTGTTGAAATCGAGTTCGGGGGGCAGGAAAAAGATCATGGTCAGGAGCAGGCCGAAGGTCCCCGCGAGGACGAGGGGCGAGGCGAAAAATTTTTCCAGCGGACGCTGGTTCACTTCGTAGCCGGCGAGGAAGAAGAATCCGCTGGCGAGGACGAGGTCGAGGCTGAACGGCAGTCCGTAGAGTTCCATGTTGACCACGGGCGCGGTGAACGGCCAGAAGTAGGGCATGGTCAGAACGCCGACAGCCAGCATGGCAAACATCAACAGCCAGCGCAGCCAGTTCATTTTCACGCGGCCAAACAGCACACGCCACGCGACCCACGCGAACAGACTGACCGCGAACAGGTGCGGGATGAACCACAACTGCACCCAGTCAATGTAGTGTCCCGTCGCATACAGCGACTTGGCGATGCGCCCGGCAATATTCGGGAAGGTCATGTTGCCGAAGGTGGCCTCGCCGAGGTAGATCATGAACAGCGTAAAAAAGTACGGCTTCATCAATGTGTTGAACCGCCGCCGCGTTGTCTCCCCGAAGGCGCGCTCGGGGCGGAAGAACATGCCCGACAAAAAGAAAAACAGCGGGATGTGGAATGCGTAAATGAACTTGTGCAACGTGGGGTGATAGCCCGCCAAATCGTTGTGCGCCAGCACGATGACGAGAATGCCCAGCCCCTTGGCGATGTCAATGTAGGTGATGCGTTCGTTCATGGGGTAATTGTAATTGTAGAGACGTTGCAATGCAACGTCTCTACCCTGCAAATTCAAACGTGGGCATGCCCTCGGTCTGCGTCTGGATTTGGAACAGCGCGCCCGAAAGCGGATATTTTTCCAACGTGGATTCATCCAGCCCGACGCGCGCGGTGGTGACGTATAGGATGTCGCGCCGCGGGCCGCCGAAGACGCACGACGTAACCTGCGGCGCGGGGATGGCGATCTCCGCTTCTTTCCGACCCGTCAGCGGGTTCCATTTCGAGACGCGTCCCCCGCCCCACAGCGCGATCCACAACCTGCCGTCCATGTCGGAGGTCATCCCGTCGGGGAATCCCATCTCGGGCGGAATCTCCACAACGACGCGCGGCTTCGAGATATTTCCCGTTTCGAGATCGTAGTCGAAGGCGCGGACCTGGCGCGTGGGCGTGTCAATGTAGTAAAAAATTTTGTGGTCTGGACTCCAGGCGAGGCCGTTGGAGATGCGAATCCCGTCGAGGAGTTTGCGCGGCGGTTTGCCCGCTTCGAGCGAATATAAATTGCCACTGGAAGATTTCTCGTCCATGTCCATCGTGCCAGCCAGGAGACGCCCCGCCGGGTCACATTTGCCATCGTTGAAGCGGTTGGAGGCGGGTTCATCCACGCGGGCGAGCAGAGATTGTGGTGCGGAATGGTATTCCGCAACCCCAAGCGGGATGCCATCCCGCTCCACGCGCCAGCCCAAAGTCCAGAAAGAGGCGTGGAGCGCGGCGACGAGTCCGCCGTCCCGCCGCGGCGCGACGCATCCGATAAATTCGTCGAGTTGCAGAAAGTCGGCGCGGCCGTCCTTCCAGGCGTGGAGGCGTTTGGCGAGGATGTCCACCCAGTAGAGTGTCTGGGTCTTTTCGTCCCAGGCGGGACCTTCGCCGAGGGTGGTAGAGACGTTGCATTGCAACGTCTCTACGTTGGGACCGATTAGGAGTTCGGCTTGCATTAGAACCAATCGCGTTTGTAGAAGATGAAAGTGGCTATGGCGGTGAGGCCAACGGCAAGACCGAGGACGGTCAGGAAGGCAAGCGGATGTTCTTCGCCCGGCAGTTTGACGTTCATGCCGTAGAACGAGGCTACGATGGTCGGCAGGTTGAGGATGATGGTAAGCGCGGCCAGGCCTTTCATCACGCCGTTAAGGTTGTTGGAGATGATGGAGGCGAAGGCGTCCATCATGCCCGAAAGGATCTCGGTGGCGATGCCGGTCATCTGGATGGCTTGCTGGTTTTCGGTGATCACATCTTCGAGCAGGTCGGCGTCTTCTTCGTACTGGTTGAAGAGTTTCATGCGCTGGACGCGTTCCATCATCACTTCGTTGGATCGCAGGGCGGTGGCAAAATAGGTGAGGGATTTCTGGTATTTGACGAGTTCGAGCACTTCGCGATTGCGAGTGGACTTTTGCAACTGGTCTTCGAGGGACTCGGTGGCCTTGTTGATGTTACGCAGGTGAGACAGGTAACGCGAGGCCGCCTCGAGAAAGACGTATAGCACGAAGCGGAAACGCTTGCCCGTTTTCAGGCCGCGATATTTTCCGTTGAGGAGCGGCTTGAGAATGTCGGTCTCGTGGCGGCAGACGGTGACGATGACGCCGTCTACGATGATGATGCCGAGCGGGATGGTGGCGTATGGCACGTCCACATTTTCGCCCTGGTAATGCGGAATGCGCAGGAGGATGAACGTGTAGCCCTCATCCTCGTCGCGCTCGATGCGCGACATTTCGTCGAGATCGAGAGAGTAGTTGATGAGATCGGGAAAGATTTCGATCTCCTCAGTCAGGAAGTTGATCTCTTCGGGGGTGGGGTCCACCACGTTGATCCACGACCCGGTGACCGGGGAGTCAAGTTTGACGAGTTCCCCCTCGCTGGTTTTGTAAAAGTTGATCATATCGGCCTCCTGCCAAAGTATTATCGCGCAGGAGGCGCGAGGCTTCCTACGGGATGGGGTAAATTCGTTGCAACGCGCGCCATCCGCCTTTTAAGGGCGGCTGTTTATCGTCTGAATCGGCTAGATCACTATCGGGTTCCGGTAACATTGTTTCCTTGTTGTAAATCTTTGACTTGCTGGCGGGGCAATTTTACGCCCGTTGCGCGGATTGCAACAGGGCGAAAAAAACAAAAAAGCCCCCGCAAGTTCGCGGGGGCCGGGGAGTCTACGGGCATCCGCCCAGGAAGGGGAAGAAGGTGCACCACAGGTTGGCCGAATCGATCAGCCATAGGGAAATCACGCAGGCGCAAATGAACACGAGCGCGCCCACGCCGATCACGATCGGCAGGGGATTGGTCTTCTTGCCGATCGGCATCGGGCCGGCCGGGACCTGTCCCGCGTAGGCCTGCGCGGGTTGGGGCGGCGGAACGTACTGGCGCGCCTGTCCCGCGGAACGCGACGGCACGGCCAGCGTGGCCGCCGGGTCAAAGTCTGTGGCTTCGAAGCCAAGCACGATCCCCTCGCCAAAGGAGACCACGTCGCCGGGTTTAAGCACGTATGCGGACATAATGCGCTGTCCGTTGACGTGCGTGCCGTTGGTGGAGCCGGCATCCTCGATGACGTATTTCCCGCCCTGAAACTGCAAGCGGGCGTGCCGGCGCGAAATTTCGGCGTCATTGATCTGGATGCCGTTGGACGCGTCCCGCCCAATGGAGATCGAATCAGCCTCCAACGGATACAAGGCGCCGACCGTTGGGCCAGAGCGCATCACAAATTGGAATTTTCCAGCCATCTCTGCCTCCATTATTGCATTGAAAAATCTTTTCCAAGTGTACAAGGTTCGGGCAAAAAAGTCAATTCGATAAAACTGGTGATTACCCACAAGTTCAGGCGGCAGTTGGACTGCCGCCTGCGTCCGCAGTGCAACTGCGGGCGAACGGCGACTTGTGGGTAATCACCAAGATAAAAGTAGTACGAATCTCAGGCTTGTTTTGTGCCGTTCAATGCGAACCCTGTGCGGAAAGCGGCGGATACTTCGGCCTTGACGCGTTCCATCGTTGGCACGGGTGATAGCAGGTCGGCCAGCGCGGCCACGGGATGATCCGCCAGCCCGCAGGCGACGATGCCGTCCCAATATTCCATGTCGGGGTTGACGTTCAGCGCGAAGCCGTGACGCGTCACCCCCTTCGCGTCCACTTTGACGCCGATGGCCGCGACTTTGGCGGGTTTGGCGCGGTCTTCTGGACGACAGCGCGGACATCTCGACCAGACGTCCGCCTCCACCCACACGCCGGTCAACCCGGACAACTGGCCGGTCACCAGCCCGAGACGCGCCAGCGCGGCGATGAGAGTCCGCTCCAACCTGCGGACGTAGCCGACGTAATCTACTGAAAGAGACCTGACAGGTTTCTCCACAGAGTCTTCCAAACCGGAAGACTCTGACGGAAACCTGTCAGGTCTTAACGGTTCCAGCGGAATCAGCGGATACCCCACCAACTGTCCCGGGCCGTGATAGGTCACATCGCCCCCGCGGTCCACCCAATGGACAGCGACACCGCGATGTGTCAATTCCTCGGGAGTCCAGAGCAAATTCTCTGCGTGGCCTTTGCGGCCAAAGGTGAAGGTGTGGGGATGCTCGAGCAGAAGCAGGGTTGGCGGACGCGTCCCAGCCGCGATCTGCGAGGTGTATTCATCCTGCAATTTCCAGGCGCGTTCGTATTCAATGAGGCCGAGGTCGAGGATTTGTAAACTCATGAGTAATTGGTAAATGGTAATTGGTAAATCACCGTCCTCCCGAAAGAGCATCGGGACTTCGTGAGCGGAGGGTCGAGTAGGCGGTGCGGTTCCGCCGTATCGAGACCCGCAGTCGAAGGACGGATAAGCAAAGCAACAGTTGTTCCCTGGTGACCTGCCCTTCGACTACGTTCCTCGCTCCGCTCAAGGCAGCGGGTTGGAAGGAACGTGTGTACCTGTGTACTTGTGTACTTGTTTACCTCATCCAAATATCCTCCGATACAAATCCGATTCCAACAACCCGTTCGGGTCACAGCGCTTCTTCAGTTTCCTAAATTTTGCCACCGTCTCCTCGCCGTAAAAGGCGCGCGCAGTCTCGGCGGTGGTTTCGCTGTTCTTGGCAAAGTAGAAGCGCCCGCCCGCGGCGAGCACGATGCGGTCGAAATCCTGTGTCAGTTCGTAGAGACGGGCACGGTTCGCGTCCGTGACCTTGAAATCCATCGCCAGCGAGAAACCGTCCACGGCGTGGGTGAGGAGAAAATTGTCGGGGCGGTGACGTTTGGTCACGCCGAGGTACGAGGGGAGTCCGCGCTGTTTGGCGAGGGACAGCGCCTCGGTCCATGCGGCAAGCGCTGTTTCCTTCGGCAGAAAACTCTGGTATTGGATCAGTCCGCCGCGCCCGTAGGAAAGTTCCCAGTTCGGAACGTAGTCCAGCAAAAAATGAAAAGCCGCGTGGCTTTGTCGGAACGTGTGGCGGCGCAGGCTGGCGATGTACTTGGCGGTGTTGACGCCCCACGCCCCAAAGTTGTTCATGAAGGGCGACATGAAATAATGGAGCAGGCCTTTGGGCATCACGCCAAAGAGGCGGCCCGGCAGGGTCTGGTACGCCAACTGCATGGTCTTCCGCGGTTCGGGGTCTTCGCCCTCGTGCAGATAATTGGTGGCGTGGATCTGTCCGTGGCCGACCGTGATGCAGTCCAGCCAGCCGACGATGTAATCGAACTTCGGCGCGTCGCTTTCGAGAATTTGCAAATGTTCGGCCAGCGTGCGCGTCGGCAACGCATGCACTTCGAGCAGGCCGGAGTGCAACTTCTTCATTTGCATCGTGATCGAAGTGAAAACGCCCAGCATCCCCAATCCGCTGATCATGGCGTAGAACAGGTCGGCGTTTTTCTTCGGGGAGCAGGTGACTTCCGCGCCGGTGGGCAAAATGGCGGTGAACTCGGTGACGTGCTCGCCGATCGGCCCCATGCGGAAGTTGTTCTTCCCATGGATGTTCGCGGCGAGACAGCCGCCCAGCGTGGTGGTCATCGTGCCAGAGACGACGGGCGGCCACCAACCATCCGGCAGGATCTTCGACCACAACTGGCGGAGCGTCACCCCCGGCTCGCATCGCACTTGACCGGTAGCCGGGTCCCATTCGAGGATCTGGTTCATCGCGGACAGGTCCAGCACAATCCCGCCGCCGTTCATGGCCGCGTCGTTGTAACTGCGTCCCGCGCCGCGCGCGGTGACGGTGAGTCCGTCCCGTTTGGCGAGTTGGAAGG
>Ga0210049_1004559_pt1 | contig 12073 bp, 8 predicted proteins | sample CryGeyCG2014_300_2_FD_183964 | JGI IMG/M metagenome (GOLD analysis project Ga0210049, IMG submission 183964) | Groundwater microbial communities from aquifer - Crystal Geyser CG06_land_8/20/14_3.00 (SPAdes) (version 2) | ecosystem: Environmental > Aquatic > Deep subsurface > Groundwater | place...
CATTTCTTCAGTCCGTTTGATAATCTCATCTTTGATAAACTGATTCTCTTTTGTGATTTTCGGAACACGGACATATTCTTTTACAGATGAAGTTGAAACTAAAAAATCTTTTTCTGTTTCGGTTTTAAGGTTAGAAATTAAGATTTTATTTGTTATTTCCGAATCCAAAATTGAAAAAAGATATAAAATTTCTTTTTTGTTCTCGCTACCGATAGCACAAATTTGATTCCTTGCCCATATAATCGGTTTATCAGAAAAATGGAAATGGGACGGATTAGCATACGACCAAATAATCTTATATTTGCTGTCTAGTAAATTGTATTCTTGGTTATTTTTCAATAGTTTAATTGTCATTTGAGAATTGCCAGTTCTAATGTTGGGCCAATATCCCTTATACTCCACAACTGTCAAAAATTTCCTATTAAGTTTAGGGTATTGATAATGTAAATCTTTGTTTGAAGGACTTTGAAGAACTTTTCTTTCGTTAATATAATAACCGATATCAAAAAAGAATTTACTATTAAATTTTTGCATTGCTTGGTCGTGATCGTAATAAATTGAAATATCTGTCGAATTTTTTTGATATTCATTTTGAAATTTTATAAGGAATGTTCCTTGTTTAATAAAACTCCAGTTAGCGACATTTTTTAGTAAATCCGTTTGTAAAACTTTTTTCTTGTCAATCTTTTTACCTGCTAAAATATTAGCAAGAGTATCCTCTATTGTATCTTCGCCATTTCTGTAATTTATAATATCAACTCCATGGGTGTTTGTTGGTGGTTTTTTACTGACAACAAAAATTAAACTTGATGTTGAGATAACTTTTTTTTGGTTTACGCCACGACTGATAAAAAGATTTCTATTGAAGGTAATAATTTTTTCAATAGTCGTAAAATTTGCCAAGTGATAACGTAACACATCATAATCTCCTGTTGTTAAAATGTTTTGTGGAATAATATAACAGAGTTTTCCATTATCTTTAAGAAGTGCTAATCCAACAGCAACAAAAAAAGCATACAGATTTGGTTTTGGAGGTCGCTTTTTGCGGTTGTCAGGAATACTATGCAAATTTATTCCATAGATATTATTCAAATTTACTTTTGGTTTTACTTTACCCTGAAGCATTTTAAAAATTAAGATTTCTTGTTTGGAACATTCATTATAGCCAACATATGGCGGATTTGCTATAACATAATCAAATCTACGACGTGGAATACGATTATTCTTCAGACTTTCTTTCATTTCCTTTATGTCTTCGGATACACGCATAAAACTATCAAATTCAGGTTCTTGAATTGCTAATCCCGGAAATATCATTTGAGCATCCGCTACACCGTTGCCCCCGTTTTTAACTCTAACATATTCATCAACTTCTGTATTATCAATAGGTGTGCTTACGAATTCGGCGATACTATCATTCGTTAAAAACACCTTAATTTTTTTATCAACAGGATTATTATATTTTTCACTGATAATATAAGGAAGCATTCTCATAATAATATTCATCTCGGCAAGATAAAGCGGGAATTCCTCAATATCTAAACCAAAAACATTTTTGGTGACAACTTCTTCTATTTTTTCTGAGGCATCTTTTGTAGCACTGCTGAATGATTGCATAATCTGGTCAACAGCACTATAAAGAAATGTTCCGCTTCCGCAAGATGGGTCAATTATTGAAAGTTTATCCGATTGGTCATTTTCTATTTTTCCTTTTATCTCTTTTTCTGTATAGCCGATTTGCTGAAGCATAAAATTGACAACGGCAGGGTCGGTAAAATACTGCCCTTTTTTTTCATCTTCATAGAGTTCTTTTAAGTAATTTTCATAGATAAAACCGAAGATTTCATTTTTGACATTTTCAAATCTATATTTTTTAATAAAGACAAAAATGTCAAGCCAGAGAGACACATCAGATAATTGATTTTCAACTTTGCGATAAAGTTGTTGGATTTTTTTAGAAATATATTTTTGTTCTTCAAGAAAAGGACGATAAATGTTTTCAGAAATTTTTGCACTGATATTATCTATGATTGACAAGATATTTTTGTATTGCTTATTTTTAAGACATTCATGGGTTTTCTTCACATATTCTAAATATTCTTTGCCAAAATTTTGGAATGCGTTATCAACCAACGCTTTATACAGAATAAACTGGATTATATAAGCATATGTAATTTCAGTCGCTTTTTTCTCTTTTGCTTTTTTATCAAGTCCGTTGAAATATCCTTCAACATTTAATTTTTCCTTAATACTTCTGATAAGTTTCGTTATATCTTCAAAAAATATCTGCCTGTTATTTTCAACATTCATTTTTTCTACATCTTTAAAAAGTGAAAGTTGTCCGAATGTTTCAAAGAAGGAAAGATAATAATGTTCCGGTTTAATATACTCTTTCCAAAATTCCAGGAATGTTTTTGTTTCGTCAAAAATTTCTTTAAGGGTAAATGTGCGGTAAATATTATTATTAAAAAATCGCCAAGTATAACCGTCGGTGAGAATCCCATATTTTCTGTCAAGGTCAATTTGATATTGGAAAAGTTGGTTTATGCCTGCTTGGATATTTGTGTATTGTTCAACTTCAACAGGAATTAGAATTTCAGGAGTGATAAATATTGCTACATCAACTCTTCTTTTTGATTTTGTTTTATATTCACAGATAAATTCGTCTTTTCTTTTTTCATTCGGAGTTGAGATTTTGCCTTCTTTAAGATTAAAAAGTTCTCCACATTCCAAGACATCTTTAACAAATTTTTGAACACCAGAGCCAACTTCTTGCGACTGATAATTTTCTTTTTCCTTATTCCAAAGTGATTTTAGTTGTATAATTGTCAATTCCACGATTTACCTCTTTCTTCTCCAATTTTGGTAATTATTTTTCTATTTTTCCTTCAAATACTACGGTGACTTTGCCTTCTAAAAAGGCGGTTTTACCGTCGTAATATACTTTTAAGGTTTCACCGCCTTGAGTTAGAACGCTTACGGGCGAGGAGACATATTTTTTCATAATTGAAATTACCGACGATGCAACAACTCCGGTTCCACAGGCGAGGGTTTCGGCTTCTACACCCCTCTCATATGTTCTGACCTGGAGTTTGTTTTTGGCTAAAACTTTTACAAAATTGACATTTGTGCCTTCGGGCTGAAACTCCTTGTGCCACCTGATAGCCTTGCCTAAATGTTCAACTTTTATTTTTTTTATATCCTCGACAAAAATTACTGTGTGGGGAACGCCGGTATTGATAAAAGATGCGTTAAAATTTTGCCCGACGGCGGTTAGGTCAAAATCCAGCTTAAAATTTTTTGGCAGCGGCATTTTTATTTTTACAATATGAGACCCCGAAACAAGTCCGGGGTGACACTTCGTGCCATTTTTTATTTCTGCCGAGATTATACCGGCATCCGATTCAAAACTCATTTTTGATGGAGCGATTTTATTAAGATATGCAAAAAGCGAGATGCATCTGGCACCGTTTCCGCAAAAAGAGGCACGGCTTCCGTCGGAATTGTAATAAACCATTCTGAAATCAGCAGGTTTGAGACGGGTTTTTTCAACAAGCAAAAGCCCGTCCACACCTTCTATGTTACAGTATTTTTCGGCAAAAGCGGATGCGGTTTTAACAATTTTTTTTCTGTTATCAATAACTATAAAATCATTGCCGCTGCCCGACATCTTTGTAAAATTTATATTCATAATAATATGAGATTCTTCACTGCGTTCAGAATGACAGATTTTCTCTTTTTCTTATTACCTTCCATTTTTTCCCTTCAACAAGAACTTCCGCCGGACGGGGACGCATATTGTAATTTGACGACATTGAATAGCCGTAAGCACCGGCGCATAAAATAGCAAGATAATCGCCCTCGGAAACTTTCGGCATTGGCCTGTCTTTTGCAAAAATATCGGACGATTCGCAAATGGGACCGACAATATCCCAATTGTATTTTTCGCCTTTTCTTAATGCAATCGGAATAATATCGTGATACGCACCATACATCTCAGGACGCACCAAATCGTTCATTCCCGCGTCAACTATTAAAAAATTTTTCTTTGATGTTTTTTTGATGTAAATTATTTTTGTGACTAAAATGCCCGCAGCACCGATGATAAATCTGCCCGGCTCTAAAATTATTGTGTGATTTTCCGGAAGATTTGACATAATCGCTTGTGCATATTCCGCCGGAGTAATTATTTTTTCGTCTTTATATCTTATTCCGAGCCCGCCGCCCATATCAATATATCTAAGTTTTATTTTTGCATCGGAAAGTTTTTTGATATATCCGGAAACCTTTTTTGATGCAAGTTCAAATGAGCCCTTATCGGTTATTTGCGAACCGATGTGCAAATGAAGTCCGACGATTTTTATATTTTTGAGTTCCTTCGCTAAAAGATAGCCCTCAAACGCTTCATCAAAACACAGTCCGAACTTGTTGTGGGAAAGCCCGGTTGTAATATGCGGATGGGTTTTGGCATCTATGTCAGGATTTATCCTGAAAGAAATTCCCGCAATTTTACCGAGTGATTTAGCAATTTTATCAATTCTAAAAAGTTCCGGGATTGACTCAACATTGAACATCAAGATATCTGACTTAATTGCTTCTTTGATTTCGTCATCTTTTTTCCCAACACCGGCAAACACAATTTTTTGAGAATTTATACCACAAGCCAATGCGAGTTTCAACTCGCCGACGGAAACGATATCTGCGCCGCAGCCTTTTTCGGCAAGAATTTTTAATATCTGCGGATTTTCATTTGCTTTCACCGCATAACAAATTATGCGATTTACTTTACAAAATGCGCCGTCAAGGACTTTGTAATTTTCTAAAAGTTTCTTTTTCCCGTAGAGGTAAAACGGTGTGCCTACTTTAACCGCCGTATCAAAAACGGAAACATCGTCAATAAATAAAAGATTGTTTTTGTATTTCAGCATAATTCTCCTTTCAACGGTCTGATTACAGCGATTTATAGAAAACGATTACGGCGATGACCTTATCTCTGTAATCGGTGCTTTTATCGTTGTCATCAGCGATTGTTGGGTTTTCCAACAATCTCAAAATATATTATTGAAATTAAAAATCCTATAAATACAAAAATAGATGCTGAAAAATATAATCCGAATTCGCCGAAGTTTTTATAAATTAGTCCCATAATCAAAGGGCCGGTGGCGTAACCGAAATCAAAAAATCCGCCGTATCCCGCCATAACCTGTGTTATGGAAAAATCTTTTCGTCTTTCTATGATAAGAACAAAAAGGTTGGGGTCTGTCAGCGCAAAACCTGTTCCGTACAGAAACCCGGAAACCAAAAGGAGCGGTAGCGATTTTGCAAAACCGACGGTAATAAAACTCAAAAACATAATAAGCATTCCCCATACTACAAATCTGCTCCTGTTATGAGCCGTATAATATCTGCCTAAATAAAGACGGAAAAATATTGTTGAGACGGAAAAAACAGTAAAAAATAACCCGTAGTCGCCTATAAACCTTTTTAATGCTACAAGCGGCAGGAAAACTGTGACCGAAGCATCTGCGAGAACTACGGAAAAAATTATAATTCCGGGAACAAATAAATCACGGCGAAAAAGTGTTGCAAAAAATCCGTGCTCGTCTTTTGAATGCAGTCCTGCATCATCTATAAAAAAACAGAAAAGTACGGCGAGCAAAAATAAAATTCCGGATATTAAAAACGGCGCAAAACCGCTCAATTTAGTCCCTATAAACGGCGCATAAAAACACGGAAACAAAAAAGCGACCGTATAAACGCTCAACGCAAAACCCCGTTTTTCAGACGGTATAACTACGCCCATAAAAGACCAGACGCTGACAAAAAATAAAATAATGCCGACGCCGAAAAAAATTCTCAACACCAAAAGAGTCCTAAAACTTTCGGTGAAAAAATATGAAAACACTACGATTGAAAGAATTAAATCACCGAAGATCATTGATTTTTTAAGACCTATTTTACCGATAAAAGAAGAGGAAATAGGACGCAATAAAACGGCTGCCATTGAGGTCGTGCCCATTAAAACACCCATCAGTGCAGGGCTATTCGTTACCTTCAAAAAATTAACCGGCAGAATCGGAATTAATATGTCAATACCGGAAATAGAAAAGGTCGTCGCTAAAATAGCAAAAATAAAATTTTTGTTCATTGAATATGCTTAATGAGGGCGATTGATAGTTTTTTAGAAAGTGATTCTTCTTTACCGTTAATTAAAATATCTAAACTTTTTTTCGCGTTTGACAAATCATTTTTTTTCAGATAAGCGACTGCTCTCAAAAAATACTCGTCGGCAAAGATAAAATCAGAAATCGCAATATCCGGATTTTTTTTAAGATTAATATAACCGTTTAAGATTTTGGAAGCGGCCATTGCGGTATTATGTTGTTTAACATCCTCATTATAATCTGTAAGAATATTTAACATCGCAAGTTTTAATTTTATTTCGTCGGTCGGACTTATAACCAAGACCTTTTTATAAAGTTCAATCGCCTGGGGATATTTACCCTGTTCGCTATAAATATCTGCAAGACCCGTTAATGACATGGTGTTGTTTTTTTCAAGTTCCGACGCTTTTCTGTAAAATTCCTCCGCCTGTTCATAAAGATATTTTGCTCTATAAACAATGCCCAAGCCGAGAAAAATTCTTATATCCTTTGAACCGTATTTTAATGCTTTATTGTATGAATCTATCGCTTCCTCTTTCATATCAGCCAGACGATAACTCTCACCGAGCCGCAAAAGAACATTTGGATTTTTTTTCTTAAGAGTTCTCGCTTCATTATAGCAATCAATAGCATAACTGTATTCACCGCGGAACAGATGTTCGTCGCCTTTTGAAATATAAAAATTAATCTTTTCCTTTTTGGATTTGGAGGCGGTAGTGTAACTAATTGCCGCTTTTTCTTCAGCGATTTTCTCCATATCGGAATAGAGGCAATTAAAAATTAAAAATTGAAAATTAAAAATAAAAAAAATAAATTTTTTCATCTTTGAAAAACAATTCTATCAATAAATTTTTCTAAAATTTTGTCTTTGAGTTCATTAACCTTGCTTCTCCCGGAAATAACGCCGGCTTCAATGCACTCCTGAGATTTGTCAAGTTCTATCATACTGACATTTTTAACATTTGGAATGAGCAGAAAATCGGCTTCTTTCATCTGTTTTTCGGTAAGAAAGCCGCCCTGTAAGTTTATAACCTGCGAAAGCGTTGTCATCACATTTTTTATTTCATAAGTTGAAATGTCCGCCTGCGGATAGACGGCAATTATAAAATCGGCGCCCATAACTTTCGCGATGTCAACGGGCAGATTGTCAACAACACCGCCGTCAACAAGAAGCCGATGTCTGTATTCAACCGGATTAAAAACTCCCGGAACCGTCGCCGAGGCCCTCATAGCAAACGCGGCCTCACCGTCCTTAAAAACAATTCTCTCGCCGGTTTTTATATCACAGGCGATGCAGGCAAACGGAATTTTTAACTCATCAAAATTTTTGTCGCCGATATATTTTTTGAGATATTTTTCAAGTTTTTCGGTGCTCAAAAGCGACTCCGCTGTAATAAGAGTAAAAAGTTTTACCGCTGAAAAATTAGATATTTTATTCCAGCCGATGCCCTGTCCCATTTTTTCTAAATCGGAAATACTCATCCCAGATGCGTAAAGCCCGCCGACAAGGGCGCCGACGCTGGTACCGACGATAATATCAATGGGAACTTTTTTTTCTTCAAGCGCTTTTAATACGCCGATATGTGCTAGCCCGCGGGCCCCGCCGCCGCCTAAAACAAGTGCAATTTTGGGCCTTTTACCAGAAAGCGCTAAAAAATCCTTCCACAGTAAATTTCTTAACAATTCATCATTTTGAGAATAAATAAGGGAAGTAGTAAGTAGTAAGTGGTAAGTAGTAAGCAGTAAAACACTCAACCAACGACGAATAACCATTATTTTTATTCAATACTTCTTCCGACGACGGTTTCTAAATCAATTTTTGCGATAATAACATCTGTCACAGCATCAATATATTCCAACTGCATTTGTAAAACCGCATCTGTAATTTCCGCATATTCCGAGAATGAAATATTTTTATATAATTCCGAAGTATCGGTAAGCATTTCCGCTTCCTTGGTTTTCTTTTCATATTTTTCAATTGCATACTCGTATTCAACAAATGATTTTCTCACTTCCGCTTTTATTGTATCCGAGATGTTTGCCCTGTTAATCTGCGACTTTCTATACTGATATTTTCTTTGTCTTATTCTTGCGAATTGCCCGAAGCCGTCAAAAATAGGAAGGGTTAGATTAACTGTGGCGTTCCATGATTTTTTTTCAAAAGGCCACTGTTTATCTTCAAGTTGATAGTTCCCTCCGAGGGCTACCGTCGGATAACGGCCGGAAAGCGAAAGATTAACGGAGAGAGCGTCCATCTGTTCCTGCAACTGAGTTTTTTTAAGTTCCGGACGATATTCCGCAGCCCAAGCAAGACATTTATTCGGGTCGGCGGGAACTTTTTTATATTCCAGTTCACCTTTTATAGCAAATATGGTGTTCAATTCAATGCCGATGGATTCCAGAAAATCAATCCTTGCTATTTCCAAATCCTTTTTGATTTTTTCACCGATTGCTTTAATTTTTTCTATATTCCTGTCTGCTAAAAACCTGTTTTTGGAATTTGCATTATCATTTTTTCTACCTGCTAATTTTTCAATTGATGCGTTATATATATCAAGTTTTTTCTGCAATGACAAAAGTTTATAAAAATTTTTTGCGGCAGTTGCAACCGTTTTATTTTTTATCGCGCCGTAATCGCTTTCAGCCGTCTTAAATTCCGTCTCGGCGAATTTCTTTGTTGAACTTAGTTTTGTACCGCTCCATAATACCTGGGATAGCGAAATTTTAGTTGTATAGTAATTTTCTATATTGTCAAGTTCCCTGATTGTTTTCTGGGGCAAAATAGTATTTCCCAAAAGAGGAGAAAGGAACAGCGGGCTTTCGGCATTGAATCTTGAATAATTGGCGTTGAATTCAAGTTGCGGATACATTATCGCCCGCGCCTCTTTAAGACGCTGTTTAGCAATCTGTATGTCCTGAGCCGCTGACAGAAGTTGCTGGCTGTTTGATACGGCAAGCCCTACGCTCTCTTCAAGCGTCAGAGTTCTTTCCGTAAGTTGCTGGGAATAGAGACAATTAAAAATGTAAAATGTAAAATGAAAAATGAAAATCCAACCACAATTTTTAATTTTTAATTGATAATTTTTAATTGCCGTTCTCTTCATAATTTTTTCAGTTGCTGTTTTACCGACGATAATGACGTTCCTCCGTTTGACTTTCTTTTTTCAACCGATTTTCTAAAATCCAACACATCAAAAACGGATTTTTCAAATTTTGCAGAAAATTTTTTCCATTCTACAATTGACAAATTATTAAATGATTTTTTATTTTTACTGCAATAATTCACAATTTTGCCGACGATATTATGCGCCGTTCTGAAAGGCATTCTTTTGGATGTCAGATAGTCGGCGATATCGGTCGCAAAAATAAATCCGTTTTCGCAGGAGGACAACATTTTTTCGGAATTTATTTTAACGGTGTTTATCATTCCCGACGAAACATCAAGCATATTTTTTATTGTCTCAACTGAATCAAAAAGCGGTTCTTTGTCCTCCTGCATATCCCTGTTGTAAGACAACGGAAGTCCTTTCATCACGGTTAAAAGCGAAACTAAATTGCCGTAAATCCTGCCTGTTTTTCCTCTTACAAGTTCCGCAAAATCCGGATTTTTTTTCTGCGGCATAATTGATGAGCCCGTAGTGAATTGTTCCGACAGTTTTATAAATCCGAATTGTTGAGACGACCAGATTATAATTTCTTCCGCAAACCGTGAAAGATGCATTGACAGAAGTGAACAGTCAAATAGAAATTCAATTAAAAAATCCCTATCTGAAACCGTATCAACGGAGCTCTCCGAGATTTTAGAAAAACCGAGTTCTTTTGCAACAAAATCTCTGTTAATAGGAAATTCCGTCCCCGCGAAAGCGGCACTGCCCAAAGGCATAACATCAACCCTTTTATAGCAATCCAGAAATCTTTCCCTGTCTCTTTTCAACATCCATCCGTAAGATAAAAACCAGTGACTGAATAATACCGGCTGGGCATTTTGCAGATGTGTGAAGCCCGGCATAATTACGGATAAATTTTTCCGGGCAACTTTTTTAATCACACTGATTGCCTTATCTATTTTTTCAACAATTATTTTTATCTCGTCTTTGAGGTAAAGCCGTTCGGCGAGCAACACCTGGTCATTTCTGCTTCTTGCGGTGTGCATTTTTCCGGCGACATCGCCTGTTCTTTTTTTAAGTTCGGTCTCTATTGAAGTATGAATATCCTCGCCGGTAAATTTTATTTTGCCCGACTCAAAATCTTTCAGTATTGAGTTAAGCCCGTTGATAATTTTTTTTGCATCACTTTGCGGAATAATTTTGCATTTGGCAAGCATTTTTGTATGGGCAATGCTCCCAAAAATATCATATTTTGCAAGTTTAACATCGTAATCAATGGATGAAACAAATTTTTTTAATTCCATATAAACTCCGTTTTTGAGGATTTACTCAAATTTAATTATTTGAAATTACCGACTATAAAATTTCCATTTTTGAGGATTTGCTCAAAAATGTTTTTTCCCCAAAATTGCTTCAACTTTTAACGGCAACCCGAACAGATTTATAAAACCCTCCGCGTCTTTTTGGTTGTAAATATCATCCTCTTCAAATGTTGAAAGTTTTTCCCAGTAAAGCGATTTTGTTGAAGTCCTTCCCAAAACAACGCAATTGCCTTTGTAAAGTTTTAATTTCACCGAGCCCGTAACATTTTTCTGCGTCTCGTTGATAAAGCCGTCAATTGCTTTTTTCAATTGCGACTGCCATAGTCCGTAATAAACCAGTTCCGAATATTTTACCGTCAAAATTTCCTTGAAATGTGATGTTTCTCTGTCTAAAACCAGCGATTCAATTTCTCTGTGAGCAATATAAAGTATGGTCGCAGCAGGCGCTTCATAAACGCCCCGTGATTTCATTCCCACCAGCCGGTTTTCAACAACATCGCATCTGCCGATGCCGTTTTTTCCTCCGAGTTCATTTAATTTTTCAACTATTTCAACGGGCCCGTATTTTTTGCCGTTAATTTTCGTAGGCACGCCTTTTTCAAAATAGATATCTATTACCGTCGGTTTATCTGGCGCTTTTTCTGGCGAAACGGTCATCTGAAACATTTTATCGTCGGGCGAATTTGCGGGATTTTCCAAAATACCGCCTTCATATGAAATATGCCATAAATTTGCGTCGGACGAATACGGTTTTTCTTTTGAAACAGACAGCGAAATGCCATGCTTTTTCGCATACTCTATTTCTTCCTGCCGTGATTTCAACTTCCACTCTCTCCAGGGCGCAATTATTTTTATAGACGGCATCAATGACTTAAATGTAAGTTCAAATCTAACCTGGTCGTTGCCTTTTCCGGTGGCGCCGTGAGAAACCGCATCCGCTTTTTCTTTTTTTGCAATCTCAATAATTTTTTCCGCGATTAAAGGCCTCGCCAGAGATGTTCCGAGGAAATACTTGCCCTCATAAATTGCATTCGCTTTTATTGCCTGAAAAATATATTTTTCAACAAACTCTTTTCTTGCATCAATGGTATATGCCCTTAGTGCGCCGGTTTTCAGCGCTTTTTTGTGAACTTTTGACAAATCCTCGTCGGTCTGACCGACATCAACGATGCAGGCGATAACCTCAGCATTATAATTTTCTTTCAGCCATTTTATCATTACCGATGTATCCAGCCCGCCCGAATACGCAAGAACTATTTTCATAACTATCCTCCGAAACGGTTATTTTACTAAAAAAACGGCAAAATAGCAAATAAAAAAACGGCCTGCGACAAAGTCGTAAGCCGCTTTTTAGATTTACTAAGGGGAGCATAAAATACTTTACATCCGTAAAGTACTTCGTCTGTCACCCTGAACTCGTTTCAGGGTCTATAGATGCTGAATCAAGTTCAGCATGACACCATCTTCCATGTAAAGTATA
>Ga0210049_1004561_pt1 | contig 12070 bp, 10 predicted proteins | sample CryGeyCG2014_300_2_FD_183964 | JGI IMG/M metagenome (GOLD analysis project Ga0210049, IMG submission 183964) | Groundwater microbial communities from aquifer - Crystal Geyser CG06_land_8/20/14_3.00 (SPAdes) (version 2) | ecosystem: Environmental > Aquatic > Deep subsurface > Groundwater | place...
GGGCGGGATCCAGTCGGGTCTTAACCGGACCCGCAGGGAGCGACGCGGAGACCTGATGCATCAGGTTGATCGATTGTTCCGCCTCGCTGAAGAGCACTCTCAGGCGAGCATAGCCATCCCCTTCCTCCTCGTGAGGAACGTAGAATTTCAGATGGTCCCCATAATATGCGTAAGGCTGCACCACTCGCAGGTCGCGCAAAACGCCTGAGGCCCGTGCCACGGGACCGACGAGCCCGTATGAGACGGCCTTGTCTTTCGAAACCATCCCCACCTCTTCCAATCGATCCAGGAAAGAGCTTGTAAATCGCAACATTCCTTGAAGCTTCTTCAGTTTTTCAAGCACGTCCCAACCTGCTTCACTGATGCCTTTGCATGTGTCGTCGGTCAGATCAAGCGACAACCCGCCGGGGATATTGAGACCAAAGAGGTAGCGGTGTCCAAGGTATCGGCAGGTCAACCTCAAGATTTTCTCTTCGAGGATGCTTGCCTGGCTCGTTGCCACGGCAAGGGCCGTGGACTGGCAGATACCCGTAATCGCGGCCACATGGTGACGCAAATGCTCCAGCTCCGCCAGAAAGACGCGCAGGGCTTGGGCCCTTTTAGGGATCTCCGCACCGATAGTCCCTTCCACCGCCTGGCAGAATGCCAGAGAATGAGCGAATGCGGAGGTCCCCGAAAATCGCTCTGCCAGTAAAAGAACCTGATCGACGGATTTCCCTTCCGCAATTTTTTCTAATCCGCGGTACTTGTAAAAGAATCGGGGGATGGTTCGGAGTACGTCTTCCCCGAGCGTTTCGAGCAAAAAGTGGGCAGACTCGGCATGGTCGGAATAGACCGGACCGATGGGCATCATGAAGGCTCCGGCGGCCTCCACAATGGTTTGAGGCCCCCATGCAGGCTCCGATTCCCTGTGAGGGTAGACCCTGGTCGAATCAAAAGAGGTTCGCATGGGGTTGACGCCCTCGGGCCATTCCTCGTGAAGGACAAAATCTCCCAGCCGGGGATGGCCTTCAAAGTGAAGGCCGAAGAGATCTTCGATCTCCCGCTCCTGCCAGTCGGCGGCGTGGATCAGACGACTGATACAGGGAATCGTCGTCTCTGACAGAGGGTGACGAACGATGATATGCACCTGCCCGCTTCCCAGATCCCCGTAAAAGATATACCGGAACGATCAGGAGGCTGTCTCTTCCTCAACCACCAGCGTTGCAAAGCTGTAATCCAATTCGAAAAAGAGCCATCCGCAGACCCCTTGCAGGTCGTCGGGGCTGCATCTTAAATGAGCAGTGAGCCTGTTTTCGTCAAGGCTCACCTCAACCCGGCCGGGCCAGCGTGAGGCTGCGGTTTGAGCCAGATTCTTCCATTTCATGATTTTGTCAAGGGGAAGGGCCATCTTGTCTTACCTCCCAAAGCAAGCCGCTGCAAACCGCAAAAGGTTATGAAGCGGCTCAGGCACATAAAAACCAAGAAGAAACACAGGAATCACGGTCATGGCGAGGGTCACCCGGCAGGTCAGCGGGAGAGGCCTTGGTGCAGGGCTTGTCAGCCCCTGGCCGAACACCATCCTGTTGACGTGGACCATGATCCCGCCGAAAGCGATAGTAATGAAAAGGACGAGCAGACCTGTCACGCCGTAGCGGCCCTCGGCAAGACTTGCCCTGAAAATGGAGAACTCACTCAAAAACACCGCAAATGGCGGGGCCCCTGCGATGGCCAGACCACCGATCATCAGAGAGATCCCGGCAATGGGTGATGTGCGGATGAGACCGCGTACGGACGAGATCTCCCGCGTGCTTGTCATGAGCAGCGCAGCACCGGCTGCAAAAAAGCAGAAAGACTTGGTGACGGCGTGGGCCATCACTTGATAGGTAGAAGCCAGGTAGCCGGCCTCGCCTCCGAGGCCGGCCGCTACGAGGATGATACCCATATGTTCGATGGTCGAAAAGGCAAAAAGCCTTTTGTAGTCTTTGACCTGAATCAGCAGGAAGGCCGCCGTACCCATGGATATTAGACCGAAAACTATAAACCAGGTTGAACTGTTGTCCTTGGAAACGCCGTCCATCAGAGGGATTAATCTCAGGATGGCATACAGGGCCGTTGTGGTTTCAACTCCGGACAGAAGCGCGCACACAGGCGAGGGCGCCTGGCTGTGCGCATCGGGAAGCCATGTATGCAGGGGCGCCAGGCCTGCCTTGGTCCCGAATCCGATGAGGATAAAGAGAAACGCGGTCTTCAGGAATACTGGCTGAATTCTAGAAGAAGCCTCGGACAATCCCGCCCACGTGAATGGACCCGTCGCGATAAAGCTTTGGCCCCAGTAAAGAATCAATACCCCGACAAGCGCCAGTGCCGCTCCCATGCAGGTAAGGACCACATACTTCCATGCGGCCTCCATGGCTTCGGCAGTATTTTCAAAGCTTACAAGGAACACGGAAAGGAGCGTGGTCAGCTCCACGGCGATCCAGACCATGGCGACCTGCGACAGGATCGGGACGGCTAGCATGGAAAGCAAAAAGAGGTTATAGCGCCTGTAGTACTGCCGAGCCCTCTTCCCCCCACTGTCACCCACCCTCTCGCTGATATATCCCCAGGAAAAGATGGCAGCCGCAAGCCCCACGAAGGAAACCAGCAAAAGAATCAAGGCACTGAAACCGTCGCAGGAAAGCCAGCCTGTTATGCCGGGGACCTCTATACCGTGTCCCAGGCCCCAGGCCGCCTTCCAGGCGAGGATGAAGACCGCCAGGGTCCCCAGTATCGTGCCCCCGGCCGCGATTTTCTGTGTGCTCGTCCGGATCATAGAGAGGCTTGCACTGATCAGGGGTATTGCCAGGATGTACAAGAGTTCCATAGAATGTCATTCCTCCTTCAAGGTCGCCATTTTCCCTACCAGCGTGGTTCCAACCTGTTTCTGGATCTTCCTGGCAAGGAGTCCCATCACAAGGGCGATGATCAGCACGTCGAAGGCGGCCGCCAACTCGGCTATAAGGGGCAGGTTCGGGGCAATGGAAACCCCGGCAAAGAACGCACCATTTTCCATGGTCAGGATTCCCAGTACCTGGGGCAAGGCCTCTCGCCTCACGGTTATTGCGTAGGCGCCGAGGAGGAGGCCGGCCATACCGATAGGCAGGTTGATCCTGCTAAAGGCCGCAGACGATATTTCCAGGAGGGGCTGTGCTATGAAATAGGCAAAGATCGTGATGGCGGCCGCCACAAGGAGCGAGGTGGGGATGTTCAAGACCTGTGTGATCTCCCGGCGGGCGTGGATCTCATGGCTGAGCACGCGGAAGAGGAGCCATGGAATCAAGATGGATTTGACTCCGAGGGTTATGCCTGCAACCACCAGCAGATGGATCGATGCCAACTCATAGCCCAGGATACAGGCAGAGGCAGCGAGCAGAATCGACTGAATGACAAATAATCTCAGACAGCCGATCACCTGACGTACGGCTAACACACCGAATGCGGTAAGGAGGAAAAGTCCCCCTGCGAGAGCATTCAATTGAATCATATCTTCCCTCTATATCCCGAGAAGCTGAATGACCACGGCCGCCAGCGAGGTGACAAAGGCGGCCCCCATGAACTCAGTGATACGATAGAGCCTGAGCTTGGCCAAAGAAGACTCAATAATGACAAGCACAATGATAAAGAAAAACATTTTAACAAGAACCAGGGGCACCGCGAGAAGAACCTCCCAAAGGCTGCCGCTGCCGGCAAGACCCCAGGGCGTGACAAGAACATTCAGGAAAATACACAGGAGCACGAAGAACTTCATGCACCCGCCCCATTTCATGAGGGCGGCGCCCCGACCGGAATATTCAAGACCTTTGGATTCATCGATCATGGCAAGCTCGAAGTGGCCCGACGGGTTATCCACAGGAATTCGTCCACTTTCAGCCAGGATAAGCATCAAAAAGGCCAACATGACCAGCACATGGGAAGGTTCGAAGAAGTTGGCAATAGGCGTCACCCAGACCTTCTGCACGATATAAGGAATCGTCGATCCTGCGACGAAGGAGACCGTGAAAAACACGATCATGAAAACGGGCTCGGCCAGAAACCCCACCATTCGTGTTCGACTGGCCCCCATGGGTCCATAAGGGTTCCCCGTATCCACCGCTGCCAGAGCGGCAAAAAAGCCCCCGAGCGCCAGGATGAAACCGCCGCCCAGCATGTCCGCCATAAAGGCAAAAAAGAGGGGATAGTCGGTAAGCACGGGAATGAGGAGGGCAACGAACATGGGCGTTGTGAAGCAAATGAACGGCGTGAAACGGAAAATCCAGGAGCTTTGCTCGGATACCACTTCATCTTTGTGGAAGAGTTTCCAGATGTCACGATAGGGCTGGAAGATACTGGGGCCCTTCTTGGACTGAATGTTCTCCTTGAGGCAATCGATCACGCCCTTCACGAGCGGAGACAGGAGCATGACGACCAGGACTTGTAATATGTTAAAGATAATCTTCTGGATCATGGACAATCCTCCAAAAACAAAAGCCTCTAACCTGTTCATTCCCAGGTGAGAGGCTTTTTTTATCCTATCTCTCTAAAAAACAACGACTCCCACCAGGGTCAGCGATTGACTCGGTAGGAGTCATTAGTCCTTTCAGACGGTTATTCGGCGGACTCCATCACCGCTTTTGATGCTTCTTCCTCTACCGAATGATAAAGACTGTGTCAAGGACTTTTCGGGTTTTTGCTCGGCCTATTAAGGTAACTCCGATTGTCCAAGCCTTCCGGAGCCAGGAACCCGGATCCGATCAAGGTCGCGGTGAGGGAGGAAACGCATTGGACCATGGGCCTTTGGATGGAATCCAAAGCAGAGAAAGACCGGGCACCGCGTGCCAGGTGGCATAGAGAAAAGGGGGCACCGTCGTTTTTCTCGCAAAACCTCCCCCTCGTGTCTTGCATCTCAGGATAAAATCTCGGGCCATATCGGGGAGAGAGGCGCGCCGCCCAGCAGGGCAAGGACCCTAAGGCACCAGTGGGTGTTCTCTATGAAAGACGTGGTCCCTGGAAGGCCTCCGAACCCGCCATCCGGGGTCTGGCAGGCCTGGAGTCATTGGATCAGCTCTTCTTTTGCGGTACGTAAGGGCTCCAGGGATCCTTCATGAAGGCAGGCACATCCAGAGATCTTCCGCGGTCCTCCAGGTATCCGACCTGCCTCTGACGAGAGTTCCGCCGTAGTCCCTGGATGGGACACCGGAGTTCTCTTTCCGAAACGGGCCAGCTCGTTTCCGGGATTCGAATGGCATGGTACGTGTCCTCAACGCTCGTAGGAAGGATCGGGGTAAACCCGAAGCCACCCGACTACTGCCATCGGCTAATGACGAAGGTCACCTCCTCATGATTGATGCCCGGTAGCACAGGGATTCTTATAAGTCGGTGAATACCCGGAAGATCATGGATCAATGCGGTTTCGGGGCTGACAAAGCCGTGTTGATTGGCGAAAGCGGCGGGGACGGCCCTCATTTTGAATGGGAAGCGAAAATGGGTGCCTTTCTCATTGGAAGCATGACCAAACCATTATTTTATCACTATTGCAGCCAGAGGGGGATAAAGATCAATCACCATTTTGGTCACCGCTATTCGAAAGGAAAAAAGACGAAAGAAATGCAAGTCAACTTCATGGACCTGATAACAATAAATGCGGCCATTCTTTAACATTGTAAATTTGTCCACGCTCGACAAATTTTGGAATACCGCCGTCATATTGAATTGGCACAGATATTGCCGCCTGACTTTCCCAATTGGGAATCGAGGGGGCATATCCGTGTCCGGAACCGTTTACCGTCAGCGCAAACCCCAAAGTTCTCCATATTACCAATGCGTGGAGGACCATTTCGAGACCTTTGAACGCGTCTATGATCTCGCTTTTGGATCAATGGCGGCATACCGGATTCAACGTCTATTGCGGCAAAAGAATCCTCCCATGGGAAAAGACGTCCATGGAAAACCTGGCTCGTTACATTACCTGCCTACGCCGCTAAGCATAGCGCCGCGGCAGGCAGGTCCGGCCATCATTCTCGCAAGAATGGATGACCTACGTTCCGGAAGCCGGATCGGTGATCTGTCAATCCAAAAACAGCCGTACCACCCGCGCGTTTGACGCCTTGGAATGATTAGCGGCTATTATGGCTATTACAGTCCCGCGTCTTGCGGGATATCCCATGGCAGGCGCAAAATATCAGGGATGGATGAAATCATGTCCTGCATGCCCGAATCAGCAGTGACCGATGTTCAGCTCCGGAAGAATTTGGTCCCGCATGATCCAAAAGATTCACCCGGTTGAATTTCCCGAAGGGAACCCTATTCAACCGGGTAAATGAAGTCGATCCTTTAACCTGCCCCAAATGCCAAGGGAAAATGCGCGTGGTCGCATTCATAGAAGATCCTCAAGCGCTTGAATTTATGGGAACTCAAAAAACCACCCAGACCCGTCGCCCACGCCCCTCCCTCGGAGGTAAGCCCGACATACCTGCCTGTGCGTCGCACGCAGACAGGTGAACTGTTTCTGAACCGGTTAAAATTTCGACAAAATGCCCGATTAATTCCGCTTGACAGCATATTCACACTTCGGATAATTAAAGATCGATATATCTCGACAACGGTAGATTCCCATATCTTGGGTGTAGATCATGGCAAGACACAATTCATGATCAATCTTACTCCGCCTATAGAAAAGCGAGTTCTTATCAATCACTTGAACGACTTTACGGAGCCCTGACCCTTTGGGGCTATACCTTGACATGTGCGCTGCGCTGTGTTTTTTTGCGTAGGTATCAGACTTCGGCCCAAAGCAGCCAACCCTATGGTTGGGTTCAGCGCCGGAGGAGACATTTTTCCTCAATTCTGTGGAGGTTGTGATGAAACGAGCAAGCTGTTTGGTGTTGTGGAGCGTCGTGGCTCTCCTGGCCCTGGCGCTGACCGCGGGTCCGGCCCTGTGTGCCGGAAAACTCAAGATCGGTATCGTGTTCAGCATGACGGGCGGAGCTGCAGCTTACGGCGTCAGCCAGAAGGAAGGGGCACAACTGGCTATTGAGCAGGTCAATGCCGCCGCCGGCAGCGGTATTCAGATCGATGCCGTGTTCGAGGACGATGCCAGCGTACCGCAGCAGGGCATCAATGTGTACAATAAACTGATCAACGGCGACAAGGTGGCCGTCATCATCGGCCCCACCCTGAGCAATACAGCCAAAATCACCGATCCCATTGCCCAGCAGGCCGGAGTGCCGGTTTTGGCTGTAAGCAACACGGCCGGCGGGATCACAGAGATCGGCGATTTCATCTTTCGCGATTCACTGACCGAGGCGGTGGTCATCCCCAACACCATCAAGACCGCCAAGGAAAAACTCAGATTCAAGAAAGTGGCCGTTTTTTATGGCAACGATGACGCCTTCACCAAGAGCGGTTACGACGTTTTCAAAAAGGTGCTCCAGGAAGAGGGCGTCCAGATTCTGAGCGAACAGACCTTTGCCAAGGGCGACCGGGATTTTTCACCCCAGCTCACCCAGATCAAGGCCCAGAATCCGGATGCAATCATCTGCTCGGCCCTGGTGGAAGAAGCATCCGGCATTGTCAGCCAGGCGCGCCAGTTGGGCATTGCCAAATCCATTCCCATTATCGGCGGCAACGGCTTCAACTCCCCGGCCCTGATGAAAAACGCCGGCGAAGCGGCTGAAGGCGTTATCGTGGGTGCGGCCTGGAACGCGGCCGCCACCAACCCTTTGAACCTCAAATTCGTGGATGACTACACCAAGAAATATAACCGCGCCCCGGACCAGTTTGCGGCCCAGGCCTTTACCGGCGTGCAGATCGTCTATAAGGCCGCCACCACGGCCAATAGCGCCGATAACCGCAAGGCCATCCGCGACGCCATGGCCAAGATCAAGAACATGGACACGTTGCTGGGCAAATTTTCCTTTACCGAGGGTCGGGACGCGAATCACTCCCCGGTGGTTCAGGAAGTCAAGGGCGGCAAGTTCGCCGTGTTTGCCCGGTAGCAGTGTGATCGACCGTACCGTCCGATAGCCATTCAAGTGACTGAAGTCTCAAAACCCTGGTAAACGAATCCAAACCAAGGGCGCCTGGACTTCAGTCACTTGCCGCTTCCTCTGAAGGAGCCAGAGTGAATCTGCTGGCGCAGCAATTGGTCAACGGGTTGTTCATCGGTAGCGTCTATGGCCTGTTTGCCGTGGGTTACACCCTGGTTTTCGGTGTCCTGGATATCCTGAACCTTGCCCATGCCGCGGTCTTCACCCTGGGCGGCTTGAGCGCCCTGTGGCTCGCACAAACCTTCGGCCTTTCCATCTGGCTGGCCTTTCCCGCGGCCACTGTATTGGCCGGACTGCTGGGCCTGCTGCTCAACGCCGTGGCCTTTGCCCCGCTGCGGCAAAGGGCCGATAGCCATTTTTCGGGCCTGATCTCCAGCATCGCCATGGCCATTGTTTTTGAAGCCATGGCCCTGGGGCTCTTCGGGGCACGTTCGGTGCGTTTTCCGGTCGGCACGGTCAAGGTCCACATTTGGCACATCGGCCAGTCCGTCACGATCACATCGCTGCAGGTGAGCATCGTGGCCGTGGTCGCCCTGCTTATGGTAGTCCTGACCCTGTTTCTCAAGCGCAGCCGTACGGGCAAGGCCATCCGTGCCGTGGCGGAAAATGATCGCGCCGCCATGCTGCTGGGCATTGATGTCAGGGGGATCATCGCCTTTACCTTCTTTATCTCCTCGGCTCTGGGTGGGGCCGCGGGTATCCTCTACGGGCTTTACTTCGACTCCCTGGCCCCGGATATGGGCCGCTCCATCGAACTCAAAGGACTGGCGGTGATTATCCTGGGAGGCATGGGCTCGATTCCCGGCGCCATTTTGGGGGGCCTGGCCTTCGGACTGAGCGAAGTGCTCACCGTGGCCGTCACCGGCACCTCCAATCTCAGGGACGCCGTAGCCTTCATGGTGCTGTTTGCCATCCTGCTGCTCAGGCCTTCCGGCCTGCTGGGCCGCGCCCGCATGCGGGAAGCGTAAGCCATGGAGCAGATTACCCAGTTCTATGCCATCTACGGCAGCCTGATCAATTTTATCGGCATCAACGCCCTGCTGGCCCTGAGCCTCAACGTCACGCTGGCTGCGGGTATGCTGTCGATGGGCAACGCGGCTTTCGCCGGACTAGGGGGGTACACCGCCGGTATCCTCACCGTCCACTTCAAGGTCCCCTTCATCGTGGCCCTGGGCGGCGGTGCGCTGATGGCCGGTATCGTCGCCGTGGTACTGGGCCTGCCTGTGTTGCGGTTGAAAGGCGTTTTCCTGGCCATTGCCACCCTGGCCTTCGGGGAAGTCGTGCGCATCGCAGCGGTGAACCTCACCGTGACCGGCGGGGCCGAAGGCCTGACCGGCATCCCCAACGTAACCAAACCCTGGATGATCTTCCTTACGCTAGGGCTGGCGGCCTATTTTCTAGCGGTGCTGCGCCGCTCGCAACTGGGATGGGGACTGGTCAGCATCCGCGATGACGAAACCGCAGCCGCCTGCATGGGGATCCCGATCACCTATTACAAGCTCCTGGCGTTTACCATCGGGGCCATGATGGCCGGCTTGGCCGGAGCCATGTACGCCCACTTGAGCTATCTGATCACCCCCAGGGATTTCGGTTTTTTCATCGCCGTGGACCTGCTGATCTACAACATTGTCGGCGGTACGCGCGTATGGTATGGCCCGGTAATGGGCGCGGCCCTGCTCACGGCGCTGCCAGAAATCTTGAGAGGCATCGGCGTGGCCGCAGGACCGATCCGCATGGGCGTAAACGGCCTGATCCTGCTGCTGGTCATCTTGTTTTTGCCCAACGGCCTGGCCTCGCTGATGATCCGACTGCGGCCCACGGCCCAAGCGCCTGAAGCGAGCGACCATACGGTATGAATTTAAAGGTTGACACCATTTCGCAACGCTTTGGCGGGCTGCAGGCTTTGCTCGACGTGAGCTTTGCGGTCGAGCCCGGAACGATCCACGGCCTGATCGGTCCCAACGGCGCCGGCAAAACCACCCTGATCAACATCTTAAGCGGCGTACAACCCCCTTCCGCCGGTCAGGTGTACTACCAGGGAGAGGCGGTCCACCGGCTGCAGGCCCACCAGATAGCGGCCCTGGGTGTGGCCCGCCATGACCTGCCTGGAAAACGTCCAGGCGGCCCAGCACCTGATCGCCAGCCGGCTGCTGGTGCCACGCCTGCTGCGCCTGCCTTCGGCGTGCCGCGAAGACCGGGATCTGGAGGCAAAAGCGTGCGCGACCCTCTTGCGGGTTGGCCTTGAAGGCAAGGCGGCGTTGCTGGCTAAAAACCTTTCTTACGGTGAAAGGCGCCGGCTGGAGATCGCCCGGGCCCTGGCCAGCAATCCCAGCCTGCTGCGTCTCGATGAGCCGGTGGCCGGCATGCGCCGGTCTGAAGCGGCCCAGGTTGCCGACCTGGTACGCTCGCTGGCTGCCGGCGGCATGACGGTGCTGTTGATCGAACACAACATGGCTTTTGTGATGGCGTTGTGCTCCCGGATCACGGTGCTGAACTTTGGCCAGGTCATCACCACCGGCAGCCCTGAGGATGTGCGCTGTCACCGGGAAGTGATTGCGGCCTATCTGGGGACGGGGCAAAACGATGCTTGAAGTTGCCGGTCTGACGGTTTCCTACGGTCCCATCGAGGCGGTACGGGAGATCGCTTTCACCGTTAAAGAAGGTACGGTGGTTTCCCTGGTAGGGCCCAACGGTGCGGGCAAGACCACCACACTCAATGCCATCAGCGGCATAACGGCTGCCAGCCGGGGGCGCATTTTTTTTCAGGGCCGGGATATTACCCGCATGCGCTCACACCAGCGAGTAGCCGTCGGCATTGTGCAAATTCCCGAAGGCCGCCTGATGCTGGCCGGCATGACGGTGCGTGAGAACCTGGAGTTGGGTGGCTACCGCCGGCCGGCCGGCGAGATCGCCGCGAGCATCGCGCTGATGGAGAGCCGCTTTCCGATTCTGGCCGAGCGCCGCAATGCGCTGGCCGGCGGACTTTCAGGCGGTGAGCAGCAAATGCTGGCCATTGCCCGTGGCCTGATGGCCAAGCCCAAGCTGTTGTTGCTCGACGAACCTTCGCTAGGCCTGGCACCCCTGGTGGTCAAGCTGATTTTTGAAATCATCGGCGAACTTCAAACCGCTGGCCAAACCATCCTGCTGGTCGAGCAAAACGCCCGCCAGGCCATGGCTGTGTCTTCGTGGGCTTATGTTATGGAAAACGGCAAAATCGTTTTACATGGCGAGGCCCGCCAACTGATGTCGGACCCGGCAGTGATCAACTCCTATCTGGGCCAGAGCATTTCCAATACTTCCTGATCAGCACCGCAAAGCAAGCCGTTGGACAAAAGACAAGCAGGAAGTCAAAAGACCTGATCGGGGTTGATGAAACCAGAACCCATCATCGACCGCGGGTGCAGCGGTTTCATTCAGAAACCCTTCAATTTGGAAAACCTTTCCACAGCCATAAACTCGATTCTGCGGGAAAATCCCGCGAGTTAGCGAGCCGTTGGTCGGGCTGATTGCTATAAATGAGCGATGACGGGCGACGCCTGAAGGTCGAATGGGTTGGTGCGCATAGCCAGAGAGAAAAGATAGGGATAGTGGATTTTCAGGTATTCCATGTAATCCAGCCACTGATGGACCAGCAGATGATAAGCCCGGTTGATGTCTCCCGTAAGATGAGCCCGGTCAGCAACAGGGGATTGGTTTAAGTTATCGCGGTAAGCCAGCTCTTCGGCGCGATGAAAGACGGCCCGCAAAAGGTCGGTGAAAGATTCATGCTCCAGCAGGGTCGGGTTTTCTAAAAGCCTCACTAGAAAATCCCTCTGTTTTACGAGAAAATCCTTCAACGATTGAAGATCCGATTGGGAAACCTGCACGCTGTATTTCGACCCGTGTAAATGCTCATTCACCCTTAAAAAATCCTCTCGGGTCCACTTCACGGTAATGATCAGGCCTTTTTGAATCTCTTCGAATCGGGGATCAGAACGAGCGAAGATCCGGATCAAGTGATTCCCCGCTTCACTGAAAAAGACCCC
>Ga0210049_1004564_pt1 | contig 12068 bp, 4 predicted proteins | sample CryGeyCG2014_300_2_FD_183964 | JGI IMG/M metagenome (GOLD analysis project Ga0210049, IMG submission 183964) | Groundwater microbial communities from aquifer - Crystal Geyser CG06_land_8/20/14_3.00 (SPAdes) (version 2) | ecosystem: Environmental > Aquatic > Deep subsurface > Groundwater | place...
TCTACGGACAGACAACTCTGGAAAAGTGCAGTATCCTCCCGGGACGAGGCATCATACTCTCTTTGGCCGGAGGGAGCCGTTGTCCGTGGCATGTAACGAACTCCAGCGGCGCAGCGTTGCCAAGCGCTCCGCCTCCCCGGCTGCCCTCAGAGAGGAGAGGACTCCATGGAAGCCCAGAGCCAGTCCGTCCCGCAGACGCCAGGAGGTTCGCCGGCCGGCGCGACTCAAGACGGTGCTGCGTTCGTCCTGACGAACGCAACCGGCACCATCCTGTGCATAAGCCCGGCGTATGAGCGACTTATGGGTCACGCCCGGCACGAACTCGTCGGGCGGAAGCTCCACCTTGTCACGGAGTCAGCGACGGCTGGCGGCGCCGGAACGAGCCGCCTCCGCGATTTCCGGAAGGACGGCACCCCCGTCGAAGTGGTCGCCACCATAACGCCCGTGCGTGATGCGTCCGGCGCGACCCTCCAGTGCGTCGCACTCGATGCCGGCGGGCCCAGGCACGCCGCGACGACCGACTGGTGCCTCTCCCAAACGCAGCAGGCATTGGCGCGCGTGACCGCGGGGATCGCCCACCACCTGAACAACCGGTTGACCCCCATCGTGGGCCAGGCGCAGTTGCTTCGCTTTGGCGGAGGGCTTCCCCAACCGTCGCTCCGTAAGCTGCAGTGCATCGAGGACGAGGCCCTGGCAATCGCGGCGCTGGTCAGACAGATGGGCGACATGTGCGGCCATTCAGGGGGGCCGCCGCGCGCGGTGGACATGAAGGCGCTGCTCGACGCCACCTGCGCGCACCTCCGGAGCACGCTCCCGAGCAACATCCAGTTGTCCCTGACACCGGCAACCGCGGACTGCCCGGCCCACGGCGATCCCGCTGCCATCCAGGAAATCGTGGGTCTCCTGGTGGCCAATGCGCGCGAGTCACTGCCGGAGGGCGGCGGGATTCAGTTGCGCCTCGACCGGCGGCCGAGCACGCAGGATGCCGCGACTCCGGCCCCTCAGGAATGGGTTGCGCTCTCTGTCTCCGACACCGGCCTCGGCATGGACGCTGAAGCCCTCCAGCGAGCGTTCGAGCCGTTCTTCACCAGCAAGGGACCCAGCCGATTGGGTCTCGGCCTGTCCAGGACCTATGGCCTCGCCAGTCGGTACGGCGGCCACCTGGAAGCACAGAGCGCGCCCGGCAGCGGGACCACCGTGACCCTGTGCCTGCCGGTCTTCCGGCCGGGTGAGGAGGTCGCCGCACCAGCCCGCGTGGCGCGGCCGCACAGCGATCTCGGCACGGCAAACGGTACCATTCGCATCGGGCCGGCTCACCTCTTCGGGAGGCCCACCGAAACGGCACTCGTTCCGCGGAACGGGCACCCCACAGTGGCAGCGGTGGATGCGTTGGTCCGAGCCCTCGAGCAGCTCTGCGACACGTTCGAGCCGGGGCACGGCGCCCGCGTCGCCGACCTGGCGCGCGCCCTGGCGGAACGCCTCGGTCTGAACGCGGAGGAAAGGGAACGCATCTGGCTGGGCGGGTTGCTGCACGACGTGGGGAAGCTGATGCTGAGCCCGGAGCTACTCCAGAAGCCGGGGGCGCTCACGCCCACGGAGTTCGAGGAAGTGAAGCGACATCCGCTTCACGGCGGCGAGATCCTGGGCGCGGCCGAAGAGCTCCAGGACATCACGGAGATGGTGCTGCACCACCACGAACGGATTGACGGAACGGGGTATCCAGACGGACTCGAGGGCGACGACATCCCGCTGGCGGCGCAGATTATCGCCATCGCGGAAGCCTACGACTCCATGTGCTCAAAGGCGGCGTACCGGGCGGAGCTACCCCGCGAACAGGCGCTGGAGGAGTTACTCGGCGGGGTCGGGACGTTCTTCGATGAGCGCCTCGTGCGCCGGTTCGCCGAGAGCTTGAACTGACGGCCCCGGGGAGTGCAGATTGGCGATTGCAGATCGGAGATTGAACGGTCAGACCGGCCCGGGCGAGAGACCGCGCACTCCCTTTTGCATTGGGGCGTCGGGCGGCTCCTCTCCGTAGACCCGTGCGCTCAGCCTACGCGGTATGCGTAGTGCACCGGCGGTCCCCAGTTCCCCGCCCCGTCTTGGGCCCGCACGTGGAAGTAGTACTGGCCGGGCTGGAGGTTGCCCAGTGTTGCCGTCGGCGCGGCGGTCTCGGGGGTCTCGTCGGGAATGGTCACCGGGCTGGCGTCGAGCGCGTAGCTGTAGCCCTTGATCCCGGTCGGATCCACCGTCTTCCAGTTGAACACGGCCGCGTTGGCGCCCGGGCCGAACAGGTGGAAGTCGTCGAACGACACGACGCTGCCTGTGCCGCCGTAGTTGCAGAGCATGAGGTACTTGACGGCGTGCGCATTCGCCTTGACGGTGGCCTTGGCCAGGTCCAGCAGGTTGACCGTCGCAGTGTGCCACTGGCCGTCAGGGGCGATGCCCGGAATGGCGCCCAGGTTGGTGTAGGTGCGGCTTTGCCCCGTAACCGGCACGCCGTACCACGCGCCGTTGAGGTACAGGTGGAAGAACACCTGCACCCCGGCGGGGATCTTGTAGTCGAAGCTCATCATTGGGTGGGTGGCGAGGTCGTAGTCGCCGATGTGCACATAGTTGCCGTAGCTGGTCCCGGCGCCCAGTTGAACTGCGGCGACATAGTCGCCCTTCGCCGCATCAAAGGTGCGGTCTACCTGAGAACCGTAGGCGCTCCCGTAGGGCGTCCAGTTGCCGATGCCGCGAGTGAAGGTGTCGTAGACCACCGACTCGTGAGAGCTGCACTTCACCTCGGGCGGCAGCGGCGGCTCTTTGTCGGCGGCGTAGCTGACCGTGTAGGTCCAGTCCTGCGGCGCGCTGGCATTGCCGGCGAAGTCCTTCACCGCCGACAGCGCGAACTTGACCGCCGTGCCGTCCGCAACGGGCTCCGAGAACAGCCCGGTGGCCAGGCACCAGCTCCACGAGAGCTGATTGGTCGCCGGCGCGAACCCGGTGTCGAGAGCTGTCAGCGGGTAGCTGTTGCCGTTCACCGAGAACGCCATCGATTTGGGATCGAGCGCCGCGCCCGGCGCCTCGGCGAACTTGACCTGCACAGTGCGAGTGCCCAGCGCGCCGTTGGCGGCCGGAGTCACCTCGGCGACGGTGGGTGGCGTGTTGTCGATCAGGAAGGCGTAGTGCGCTGGTTCGCTCCAGTTGCCGGCAGCGTCCTGCGCCGCGACATGCAGGTATTGCAGCCCCTCGTGTTCCACCTTGAACACCTGTTCCGGCTGGTCGCCGGGCACTTCACCGACGGGCAGATCCGTCGGCTGGTCGCTCCACGAGCACCGGAACTTGGCGATGCCGCTGGGGTCGTGCGCCACCAGCTTCACCTTCACGCCCAGCGCGCCAGATTCGGCCGGGAGGAGCGTGAAGTTGTCCACGTTGAAGTAGGCGCCCGGAGCCGCTGCCTGGTAGCCGGTGTCGGCGAAGTAGCACTGAGTGACATCGTACTGGTTCGGCGCGAAGGAGAGGTTGCGGGTCAACTCGCCGAGGTTGAGGACGGCGTGGTGCCACTGGTCGTCCTTCTGGATCGCCTCGGTCGCGCCGAGCTTGAGGTAGGGATCGTCGACGTCAGCAAAGGTGACCGCCCTGGTCTCCCCGCCGAGGGTGAACAGGAGGTCAGCGCAGACCTCTTCGGTCACCTTGTAGTCGAACGCCAACAGTGGGTACTTGCCCAGGCTGAACGGCTGTGCGGTGGGCACCGCACTCCAGGAGCCCGTCAGCACCGGGTTCACGATGCGCAAACTGCGCTTGCCGGCGGCCGCGGTCGAATCGTCCAAGACAGTCAGCGCGTACTTCTCGCCGCCCAAGTTGCCCCAGCCGCCGAGGCCCTCTTCGAAGTCGTCGCGCACGAATTGCTCCGCCAGCGTCACGGGTGCCGGCGGAGTGCGGTCCAGGGACTTGTCGAAGGTCGCCTCCCAGGCGAACGCAGCCGGCTCCGCCGCCGTCGTTGCCGCCGCCAGGCTGACGGAAACCGGCTTGCCTTGCTCGAACGCCAAAGTCGAACGCTGAGCGTCGAATGTCAGCTTGCGCGCCCGCCAGTCGTACGTCATGGCCGGCGAGACCAGCGGCACCGCCTGACCGTTGACAGTCAGGCTGCTCCGCGTCACGTCGAGGTTCAGCCCGCCGGCGGGCGCGAGCTGGAACGTCACCGGCGTTCCGCCCCACGGCTTGCCCGGAGCGGGGCTCATGCTCAGGCAGGAGAGTGCAGCGGTGCTCACCGCAAGGGGGACGTGGGCGGTACTGGTCCACTTGTCTCCCGACGCCTTGCCGCGAACGTGGAAGTACCACAGGCCGTCCTTCAGCGCGCCGGATTTGGCCGTCGTCGCCGCGCCCTCCACGAGCTTGTCGGGCACAGTGTCGGGCGACCGATCGAAGGCGACGGCATACTGCAGTGCCGGGGCTTCCTTGCCCTCCGGGGCCGTGGGCTTCCACGTGACGGAGCGCTCCGCCGGGCCGGCAACGGCCAGGCAGACGTCGTCCAGATAGTAGCGACAGCCGAACGGGTTGCCGCCGAGGCCGGCGGCAACGTAGCCGGGGTGGAGGTTGCCGAACGTCAGCTTCTGCAGCGGAATGGTCTCGGCGGCGGGATATAGCGCGCGCAGGGCCGCCGCGAGGTCGAAGCGCGCGTCGTGCCATTCGTCATCTGTCTTCACGTCGACGGAGCCCAGGCACTGCCGCAGCGCGTTCGAGTCGCTGGCGCCGGAGAGGTGGATGAAGTGCTCCCGCCCCAGGGCTTGGACGTAGGCGTTGACCCGGGCGCCGGCGGGCAGGCGGTAGCGGAAGCGCAGCTCCTGCGCTCTGGACAAGTCCAGATTCGCCGGCACCGGGGCGACCACGCCGAAGTCGCCGCCCAGCGTCAGGTTCTTCACGCGCAAGCTGGCCAAACCGGAGCCGGCGCCGCTGCCGGTGATCGTCACCTCGCTGTTGCGGTCGCTGGTAGCCGGCTTCCACCCTCCGACGCTCTGCTCGAAATCGGCAGATAGAGCCGGCGTCTCGGCACAACCGGCCGTAAGGACAACCTGGTCCGCTTCCGCCGCCGAAGACTCCGGCAGCGGGGCCGGCACCAGGCGATCCGGGGCGTAGCAGCGCTGGTACGATACTTTGAGGCAGGCGACAACCATGTCGTTGTCGTAGGTCCAGAGCCCGAAGCGATGCCCTTTGAGCGGGTCCGTCTCGTCGTAGGTGAGCACCAGTTCGTTGTCGTAGTAGCACTCGATCCGGTTGCCGATCCGGCGCACTTTGCAGTAGTACCAGGCACCGTGCACGTCTCGGCCGTCGGCGACGTAGGGCACCGGGATGTAGCGGCGTCCCGAGTCCGTGCGCACGCGCGGCACCAGCGGCCGATCGGTTTCGGCGACCGTCCCCGCTCGCCGCACGAGCTTCGTCCACTTGCTGGTCCAGCCGGGATCCCAAGCGCCCACCAGGTAGCTGTAGCCGGTGGACAGGTCACTGCCTTCGGCGCCGAAGGTCACGTTCATGTCGCCGACGCGAGGGTAGCTCATGGCTTTGGTGGTGGACATTCGCATGCCGGCGTAGTACTCCAGCGTGAAGTCGCCCGCCAGCGCATACTTGCTCCACAGCGCCGCCGCGTAGTCACTGCGGCCTGACATGTGCGACCACGTCGGCGTGCACGAGAAGCGGTTGGTGATCTCCCAGGTGCCCCACTCCGTCCAGTCGGTGGGCGCCTGCTCGAACAGGAAGTCGCGCACGTGATGCCGGGTCACTTGAAGGGTCGTCGTATCCAGCGCCTGCTTCGAGGTGATCCCAACGCGCGTGCCTGTCAGCGGCTGCTGATCGCGGTAAGCAAGACACCGCTCCTCGCCCACGGAGACCCAGAGATACCTGCCGTCTTTCTCCAGCGTGAACGAGGCTCCCGCCGCCACAGGCACCGCCGCCTTCGCTTTCAGGTGTCCGAGCTTGCTGAGCGCGAGGGTGGCCTTCCCTGCCTCTTCGGCAGCCGTGACTTCAAGCGAATAGCCGTCGGTGAACTCAGTCTTCGTGGCGCCGAAGGTCAACCGCGTGTCGAGCAGCAGCGGCACGGTCAGGGTGAACGGTCCGTAGAAGTCGCCTTTGTGCCAGAAGGTGTTGGTCTCCCCTTTGACCGGAAACCACTGCCCGAGCGGCGACGCCCAGTGCTGCATGTAGGGGTCTTTGACGAATGCTTCGCGCTCCACCGGGCGCTCGACGTCCTTCGGCGGCGCGAGCGAAAGGCGGACCCCTCCGAAGGCGGTCCCGGGGGCGCCATTGGTGTACAGCCCCTGGCAGCCGCTGGCGGATTCTTCTCGCGGGACCGCAAGCTCCAAGACGTCGTTCAGGCGGAACTTCGCTTCCCCGGCATCGGACAGATCCAGCCGAAAGGCGTTCGGCCGACCCGGGAAGTAGCCTCCGGGCGCTTCCTGCACAACAGCCGCCTTCCCCGCGCCGACAGTCAGGAACTGGATCCGGGACTGCGGCGCCGCGGCAGGTCCCGTCAACCGGAGCAGTCGGTAGTTGCCGGCGTCCTTGTAGTCGTACAGCAGCCCGACTGTACCCTTCGCGGGCGGGACAACACTGGCGTCTAAGATCGGGGTGCCCCAGCGGGCATCGCCGATCAGGTTCAGCGCCTCGCCCTTGGCCGATTGGGTCACCCGGACAGGTCCGCTGTCGTTGAGGATCGCCCGCTCGCCCGACGCGGGTGCCACCTTCCAGGTCCCCGAGACAGTCCCCGCGCTCCGCCACCACCAGACCGGCCGGTTGTACTCGAAGTCCGGATTGCCATTGACGTCGATGTCGTCGAAGTAGGTCTCGTTGGGGCCCTCCGTATACAGCCCGACCCCGCCGCCGCTGAGCGCCGGATCGACGACTTCCCACAGAACCGCACCGTCCAACACCACCTTGACGCAACTTCCGCGCGTGGCGACCCCGAGCCGGAACCACTGGCCCGCCGCCGCATTCACGTAGCCGCTGGCCAGGACCTGCCGGTCTTCACCGTGAAGGCGGACCAACTGGATCTCACGGGCGCCCAGCTTCGGGTCTCGCAGGTCGAGGCGCACGAGGTAGAAGGCGTCGGCCCCGACGCAACCGAAGGCAATCCCGGCGTGGGCACCGTCAGACTTCAGCGACGCGGAGTATTCGTAGTCGTCCCAGAACCAGTTCCCAGCAGTCACCATCGCCCAGTCGGTGGACTTCCCGCCCAGGGAGAAGGGGTTGACGCTCAGCTTGAAGTCTGCGCTCTTGTTCGTCTCCCGCACAGAATGGAAGCCCCACTCGCCCCGGACTTTGGTCCACTCGCCCAATTCCTGCTGATCGGCGGTGCGCATGAAGTCGTCGCCGAACGCGATCTCCGCCGTGGGCTGGTACTGGGGCTCGGACACTTGCGCCGGGGGCGTCGTGACCTGCAGGGTCACTTTGCCCGCCTGGAAGGTCGAGTCCAGCACCCCGAGCACGCGCCGGCCGTCGGCGACGAGGTACAGCATAGACGCCTCGCGCCGCAGGATCAGCGGGGTCGCCCCCTCCGCCCGCAACGTGGGGCCGCTCCAGGAAGCCAACTTGCTCGAGACGCCTTGCGACCGGCAAGTAAGCAGCGCCGCCTCGCGGCCCAGCGCCAGGGAGTAGTAGTTCTTCTCGTCCTGATAGCCGAATAGCAGCTTCGCCACGTATGGCTCAGCCTTGCCCGCCGGCGGCGTCAGCGAGAACCGGAAGCAGTATTCCGGGTCCTCGCATTCCTGGAGAACCTGGAACGACAGACCGCCGGCCGTGACCGCAGTCGGCGGCGCAGCCGGAGCCGCAGCCTCCTCGGCGCGCAAGGTACCCGGGGCACCAACCCAGGCAAGCGTCAGGGACAGCACTACACTCAGCAGCACAGGAACACGCATCAGTAGACCAAAACCTCTCGCAGAAGACGTGGCAGCGGCGTCCGTTCCAGGCAGACGGCGGGGAAACGGCAGACCCGAGAGGACGTCCGTGCTGCCCCGCTGAGGTGGGTTAGACAAGGATGACGCAAGCGAGTTGTGCCCTGTTCCGGTTGCGTTTGGAGTGACCGGTCGGCCCCCGACGGTTCGCCCCCCCCTGTTGCACCAACGCCGGCCGTGACCCCACACGTGGTCCCCTCTTCGCCTCCTCAGGGCTCGCCCAGAAGACCTCTCGGGGGCCCTATCTGCTGGCACCAACGCTCTCCGGGGCGTCGACAGCCCCGAGCACGTCGGCCAGGGAGAAGGGCTTGCGGAGCAGAATGGCATCGTGCTCCTCAATAGACCGGCTTTCCTCTGCGCTGAGGTCGGCCCCGGTTGCGACCACGATCTTGCCTTCGTGGTTTGCTGCCCGCAACGCCTGCACGATCGGTAGGGCGCCGCTATCCAGCATGATGAGGTCCCATCCCTCAGTCGCCAGTTCTTCCGCCGGCCGAGGCACATGGGGGGAGTCGGTCACGTCATACCCGGCGAGGCGGAGCACCTCGATCATGTAGGGTCTTACGGTCAGGTGGTCCTCGATGAGCAGAGCCCGTCTGTTGTCCACAGCGCGATTCTCCTTGGCGGCCGGCGTCCGTCCCAAGCTGCTTGGGGAGGATGCACCACTTGGGGATCGTTGTCAAGGTGGCGACGCAGCAAGGGCAACCTCCCGACCCGGTTGCCGAGCGATGGCCGCGGAACAAGCCCCGCGCTCGACTCTGCGGTAGAATACTACGCGGCCCGCAGTACCGGGCCGATTGCGCAACGCGCATTCCGCAGCTTAGAGGAGGCACGTAGCCATGCAGGACCACGTGAACCGTCGGGACTTCGTCAAGCAGACCAGCCTCACGCTGGCGTCACTTAGTACGGTGGGGTACTTCACCGATGTCCAGGCTCAGGAGACCAAGTCGCCCAATGAGAAGCTGAACATCGGCGTAGTCGGGATCTGGGGGCGCGGACTGGCAGACGCGGACGGGGTGAAGAGCGAGAACTTCTACGCGCTGTGCGACACAGATGAGCGCAACTACGCCAACTTCATCGGGAAGTTCCCGCAGGCCGAGAAGGCAAAGCGCGAGAGCGACTGGCGCCGACTGCTGGACGACAAGAACCTCGACGCCGTGGTCATCGCCACCGCCGACCATGTGCATGCGCTGGCGGCCGTCAAGGCAATGCAGCAGGGCCTGCACGTGTACTGCGAGAAGCCGCTGGCCCACTCCGTGCACGAAGCGCGGCGGGTCCGCGAGGTCTATGCCGAGAACCGCGGCAAGCTGGCCACCCAGATGGGCACCCAGATCCACGCCACCGACAACTACCGCCGGGTGGTGGAGCTCGTTCAGGGCGGCGCCATCGGGCCCGTGACAGAGACACACGTCTGGTGCAGCCGGACCATCAACCCGCTGGAGCCGCTGGAAGGGACGTCGGAGATCCCGGACTATCTGAAGTGGGACCTCTGGCTCGGCCCCGCGCCGGACCGGCCCTACCACCCCGGCTACCTGCCCGGCAACCTGAACTGGAACCGCCGGTGGGACTTCGGCAACGGCGTCCTGGGCGACATGGGCAGCCACCTCATCGACTTGCCCTGGTGGGCGCTCGAACTCAGGCAGCCGAAGCGCATCTCGGCCGAAGGCCCGACGCCCGACCCGCTGAAGAACCCGGAATGGATGCACGCCACCTGGACGCACGCTCCCAGACCCGGCAACGACAACCTCAACGTCCCCGTCGCGATTCACTGGTGGCACGGCGGGCAGGAGCCTCAGTACCGACCCAAGGTGGACATTCCCGAAGACCTCACCAAGTGGTTCAACGGCATCCTGTTCATCGGCGAGAAGGGAATGCTCCTGGCCGACTACGGCAAACGCAAGCTCTTCCCCGAGGAGCAGTTCAAGGACTTCGCCCCACCGGCGCAAACCCTCCCGCCGTCCCTCGGCCACCATCGGGAATGGCTCGAAGCGGCGAAGGGCCGCGGCAGCACCCTCTGCAACTTCGAATACTCCGGCAGCCTCGTCGAGCACAATCTGCTCGGCAACGTCGCGTTCCGCGCCGGCGAGGAGCTGCGGTGGGATCCGAAGGCACTGAAGGCCACCAACTGCCCGAAGGCGGATCAGTTCATCCGGCGCGAGTACCGCAAGGGCTGGACGATCTGAGCACCAGCGGCGTAGCCTTGGCCGCCAGGCCAAGGACTACCGCGACACGTAGACGTAGGGGCAGACCAGCGTGTCTGCCCCCTTACGCTGTCAGAGGAATTGCCCATGTCCGCCCTTCGGGCGATCGCCCCGGCAAGTGAAGACGCTGGCTCGTAGTTCCGCCTTCAGGCGGGTCCTTCGCCACGCGGTCAGGCCCCAAACGGCCCGCCTGAAGGCGGAACTACGAACGCATTTTCGAAGGAGCACCCCATGAACGACCTGCGACTCACCGTCCGCGACACGGCAGGCCTCCGCAAACTGCGCCCCGTCACCGGCGGCGTGCCGCTTGCCGAAGGAGCCGCGCCCGACAGCACGGTCTTCGCCCTTCGAGACGAGGAAGGAAAGCCGGTGCCGCTTCAGACCCGGTGCGGGCGCGCTGGGAGGACGGCAGCGCGAGGTGGGTGCTGCTGGACTTCCAGGCGGATCCGACAGCCGACGGCGAGGAACGCTACACGTTGAGCTGGGGCGAACCGCCGCAGCCCGGTGGCGGGGACGCGCCGGTCTGCCGTGCCGACTCGGCGGAGGTCGCGTTGCGCTCCGGCGAGGTGACCGTCTCGGTCGGGGGCGAGGACCTGCTGAGCCTCGCGGACCGGTTCGACGTCGCTCTCTCGCTCACCGACGCAGACGGGGAACTCTGCGAGGCGGTCATCGAGGCGGCGGCAGTTGAGGCCGCCGGGCCCCTGCGAGGCACGCTGTCACTCGTGGGTTCGTTCCGCACGCCGGCAGGCAAGCGCCTGTTCCAGTTCCGGCTGCGCGCCTCCGTCTACGCCGGGCTGTCGCTCGTGCGGCTTGAGCCGTTGGTCCTAGTCGATGCCAACGCGGGCGTCGTCCAGCGCATCCACGACCTGTGGTTGCGGCTATGCCCGCGCAGTGTGGCGGGGCGAACCCGAATTGGCGGCGCGCCGGGATGGGACGGTCACGCTGACTACACCGAGGCGCTCTTCCAGGTTGACGACGAGCACTACGTGCTGATGGGGACTCTGGACGGCGAAGGTGGCAAGGCACCGGGTTGGGCGGAGTTGGCGGACGCGGACGGCGTGGCTACGTTGGCGCTGCGCGACTTCTGGGAGCAGTGGCCGAAGGCGCTCGACGTGTCGCAGTTCGGGCTGTCGGTCGGGCTGTTTCCGCCGTTCAGCGAAGGCGACTTCGCCCACCTGGAGCCGTGGTACAAGCACCAGTACCTCTTCGATGGCGACTGCTACCGGCTGCGCACCGGGCAGGCGCGGCGGTGGGACGTGTGGGTGGACCTCGGCGGCGACGGCGAGTCGCTCGCCAGGCACGCCAACGCGCCGCTGGTCCCCGTTGCCGACCCGGCGCACGCTCTCGCCACCGGCGTCTGGGACGAGATCGCCCCGGCCGGCACGCCGGCGATGACCAACTACGACGGGTGGGCGGAGCACCTGTTCGACGCCTACTGCCACTCCCTCGAGGTCGAGCGCGACTACGGCGCCATGAACTGGGGTGACTGGTTCGGCGAGCGGCACGTCAACTGGGGCAACCACGAGTACGACACCACCAACCAGATCCTCATCCAGTTCGCCCGGACCGGCGACCCGAAGTATCTCCACGCCGCCGACGCAGCGGCACGGCACTCCGCCGAGGTCGACACCGTCCACCACGTCAACTCGGACCTCGCCGACCACTTCGGCCGCCGCGACGACTACCCCGCTCGCCCCGGCATGGTCCACCAGCACACCGTCGGTCACGTCAGCGGCTTCTACACCAACGAGCAGATCCGCCAACTGCTGGTCGAGCACGGCGTGGGCGACTCGCCCAACCCGTACCTCTGCGTCGACCCGTACAACCTGGGTCACATCTGGACTCAGGGGCTGGTGCGCCACTACTTCCTGACGGGCGACCCGTTCCTCCGCGAGACCGTCGAGAAGATCGGCGACAACCTGGCGCAACTGGTTCAGGAAGCGAA
>Ga0210049_1004568_pt1 | contig 12064 bp, 11 predicted proteins | sample CryGeyCG2014_300_2_FD_183964 | JGI IMG/M metagenome (GOLD analysis project Ga0210049, IMG submission 183964) | Groundwater microbial communities from aquifer - Crystal Geyser CG06_land_8/20/14_3.00 (SPAdes) (version 2) | ecosystem: Environmental > Aquatic > Deep subsurface > Groundwater | place...
GCGGCGCGCGATCAATGACCGACATGGCCGCGTCGAGGATGGTTTGCCTGGAGCGGTAATTTTGTTCCAGCAGGACAACCTGACAATCTGGATAATCCTGCTCGAAACGCTTGACGTTGCGGTAGTCTGCGCCTCGCCAGCGGTAAATTGACTGGTCCGGGTCAGCCACGACGAAGACATTTCGATGAACTGAAGCTAAATGTTTGAGCAGAATGTATTGGGCGTAATTCGTATCTTGATATTCGTCCACCAGCACATGCACAAACCGTTTGGCATACTTCTCGCGCACGGCAGGGTTTTCCGAAAGCAGCCAAGCCGTCCACAACAGCAAATCGTCGAAATCCACGGCATTGTTTTGCTTCAATAATTCCTGATAATGCTTATAAATGCGTTTCACCACCTCGTCGCGGTAAGTCTGGACGGGGTATTCTTCGGGGAAGATCAAGTCGTTCTTGGCGCGCGAAATCGCCCCATGCACCGAAGTCGGCCGGTAGGTTTTGTCATCCAGGTTCAGGTCGCGGATGGCGGCCTTGACCACCCGCTGCTGGTCGTCTTCATCGTAGATGACGAAGCTGGAGTCGAAAGGCAAATGTTCAGCCTCGCGGCGCAGCAGGCGGGCGCAGGTGGCGTGGAACGTCCCCAGCCACAGGCCGTTGGTAGCCTCCTCGCCCAGCAGTCCGCGCACACGGCCTTCCATCTCGCGCGCCGCCTTATTGGTGAACGTGACCGCCAGCATCTGGTAGGGACGCACGCCCTCGTAGCCGATTAGATAGGCGACGCGCTGGGTCAGGACACGCGTCTTTCCGGACCCGGGGCCGGCCAGCACCAGAACAGGCCCGCCGCCGACCGTCACGGCCTGGCGCTGCTGGGGGTTGAGTTTGTCGAGGAAGTCCATTGGGGGAAAGGATGAAGGATGAAGGATGAAAGATGATTACTTGATCTCCGACGTGCAATGCGGGCAGCGGGTGGCCTTGATCGGGATGATCGTGAAGCAATGCGGACATTCCTTCGTGGTCGGCTCGGCCGGCGCGGGGGCGGGCTGCTTGTAGAGCTTATTGATGCCCTTGATTAACAAGAAGATGACAAAAGCGATGATGAGGAAATCAATGAGGTTGTTGATGAAGATGCCGTAGTTGATGGTCGGCGCACCAGCAGCCTGAGCATCGGCCAGCGACTTGAAACTCTGCCCATTCAAGCTGACGAACAGGTTCGAGAAGTTCACGCCGTGCAGCAGCAGGCCGATAGGCGGCATGAGGATGTCATTGACCAGCGAGCTGATGATCTTGCCAAAGGCCGCGCCGATGATGACGCCGACCGCCAGGTCTACCACGTTGCCGCGCAAGATGAAGGTTTTGAATTCTTTGAACATGGGAGTCTCCTCTTTTGAGTTTTTGTCCAGCGGCTTCATTGTACCGTCAGGGTTTGGGGATGTCAACGAACCTGGCGTCGCGGGTTGTTGTATAATGGTAACCCTGAAGGCTGCCATTATGGTAGCGCAGTTGGCTACCATAATCAGGTCCATGAAACTTCTCGAGGGAGATTGTGATGCCTGATCGCTGGTCTGCCCGTATGAGCCTGCTCGTCCTGCTGGCTGTTCTTTTGGCTGCCTGTGGGCCAAAAGGAACCGCCACGCCAACACCCAACTCCACACCCGTATCCTCGACGCCCACGCCGACTCCCGTCCCGCCGCGCACGTTGACGGTCTGCCTGGGAGAGGAGCCTGCCAGCCTGTATCCGTTTGGGAATCTCTCGTCCGCAGCGCGCAGCATCCTGGCGGCTATCTATGATGGCCCAATAGATACCAATTCCTATGGCTACCAGCCGGTCATCCTGCAAAAGCTGCCCAGCCTGGCGGACGGGGACGCGCAGATCAGCGCCGTTTCCGTCTACGTTGGCGACGAGGTGGTGGACGCGGGCGGCCTGCCGGCCACGCTGGCGCCGGGCGTGCGCGTCCGGCCGAGCGGCTGTCGCAGTGATGATTGCGCCATCCTCTATGACGGCAAGGGTGAGATCCAGATGAATCAGATGGCGGTCAATTTCAGCCTGCTGCCCGGCCTCTATTGGTCGGATGGCATGCCCCTGACGGTGGAGGACTCGGTCTATTCATACAAACTGGCGACATATTCTGACACGCCTGGTTCCAAGTTTTTAGTTGACCGCACCAAAGCGTACGAGGCTGTGGACGAACAGACTGTCCAGTGGTGGGGCAAGCCGGGCTACCTCGACCCAACCTACTTCACCAATTTCTGGACGCCCTATCCCAAGCATTTGTGGAGCCAATACACACCGGGCGAGCTTCCTGACGCCGAAGTGGCGGCGCGCAAGCCGGTTGGCTGGGGAGCTTATGTTGTGGACGATTGGGTGAGCGGCGACCACGTAACGCTGAAGAAGAATCCCTATTACTTCCGGGCGGGCGAGGGCCTGCCGAAGTTCGACACGCTGGTATTCCGTTTTATCACCACACCGGAGACCGCCATCAGCGAATTGATTGCCGGAAAGTGTGACCTCCTGGATGCCAGCCTGCACCTGGATGGACAGGCCGGCATTCTGGAGAGCTTCGCTTCTCAAGATCAGCTCAAGGCTATCTTCGCCCCGACGGACGTGATGGAACGCCTCGATTTCGGCATACGCCCGGCGAGTTATGATGACGGATATAATCTCGGTGCAGGCAGCCGCCCGAATTTCCTGGGCGATAAACGCGTCCGCCAGGCGATAGCCATGTGCCTGGATCGGCAGCAGGTCGTGGACACGGTGCTGTATGGGTTGACGACGGCGCCAAATTCTTACGTGCCCGCCAGCCATCCGCTCTATAACCCGGACGTAAAAACCTATCCCTTTGACGTGGCGGCGGCCAGTCAACTGCTCGAGCAGGCCGGTTGGCGGGATGAGGACAACGATCCCGGCACGCCGCGCCAGGCCTGGGGCGTGGCTGATATCCCTGCCGGGACGCCGCTGGTCTTGAATTACCGAACGACCGGCGCAGCGCAGCGCAGGCAGGTTAGCGAAATCCTGGCCGGGTCGCTGGCCCGCTGCGGGATTCAAGTTAACCTCCAATATTATGACCCCACCGAGCTATATGCCCAAGGCCCGGATGGACCGTTGTTCGGGCGCAAGTTCGACTTGGCTGAGTTCGCCATGGGCAGCACAGACGTGGAACCGCCTTGTGAGTGGTTCATAAGCGATGAGATCCCGAACGCCGCGAATCATTGGGTCGGCGCCAACATCAGCGGTTACACCAGCGCGGCTTACGATGCGGCCTGTCTCACCGCCAAAGGCGCTTTGCCGGGCGAAGCGGCTTACGCAACCGGCTATCACAATGCGCAGGCTATCTTCGCAGAGGATTTGCCCATTGTTCCGTTGTACTGGCGGCTGAAAGTCGCCGCCTCCCGTCTCGATTTCTGCAACTTCAGCCTCGATCCGACCGCCGCCAGCGACCTGTGGAATCTCGAAGCTTTCGATTATGGAGAGGCCTGCGCCCCTTGACAAAATCCCTGCCCTGCCTATAATTCCGCCCCCCATGCTCAAAATCCCCGGCCTGATTGACCCCCACGTCCACCTGCGCGAACCCGGCGCGACCCACAAAGAAGATTGGGACTCCGGCACGTCCGCCGCGCTGGCAGGCGGGTTCACGCTGGTGCTGGCCATGCCCAACACCCAGCCACCCATCTTCGACGCCGCCACCCTCGACCTGGCGCTTGCCGCGGCGCGCGCCAAAGCCCGCTGTGACTACGCCCAATTTCTCGGCGCAGGGCCGGATAACGCCCGCGACGTCAGAGACGTCGCACTCCGCGCCGCCGGGCTGAAGATGTACCTCGACCAGACTTACGGTGAATTGCGCCTCGATTCGATGCTCCTCTGGCAGGAACACTTCAAAACCTGGCCAAAGCACCTGCCCATCGTGTCTCACGCCGAGAGCCGCAGCATGGCCGCAGTGATACTGATGGCAGCCATCTACGACAGGCCGGTGCACATCGCCCACGTCTCGCTGCGGGAGGAGATTTTGCTCATCAAGGCAGCCAAGGAGCGCGGGATAAAGGTGACTTGCGAGGTTTGTCCGCATCACCTGTTCCTATCCCAAGATGATATCCCCGCTCTGAGCGGAGCGACCGCAGGGAGCGCAGTCGAAGAGCGCCCTTCGACTACCGCCGTCCAAAAAACGGACGGCGTCCGCTCAGGGCGAAGTGAAGTCCGCCCACGCCTCGCCACGCAAGCCGATGTGGACGCCCTCTGGCAAAACCTGGACATCATTGATTGCTTTGCCAGCGACCACGCCCCGCATACTCTCGCCGAGAAGGATGGCGAGAACCCCCCTCCCGGCTTCCCCGGCCTGGAAACCATGCTCCCCCTCTTGCTCACCGCCGTTGACGCCGGACGTTTGACGTTAGACGATTTGATTCAAAAGATGGTGATTAACCCAAGAAGAGTTTTCTCCCTGCCCGAACAGCCCGATACCTGGGTCGAAGTGGACGAGAATGCCACCTACGAGATCCGCGCCGCGGAGATGCACTCCCGCTGCGGCTGGACGCCGTTCGAGGGCTGGAAAGTGAAAGGCAAGGTGCGGAAGGTGATGTTGCGCGGACACGAAGCCTACCGCGACGGGAAAATTCTCGTCGAGGCAGGATACGGGAGAAATGTTAGGGTGTAGAATTAGGATACGAGACTGTATAATGTGTTGGACAAAAGGAGCAAGATCGGAAGTTTTTGCAAGAGGCAGGGTACGGGAGAAATGTGCTTTATCGTAGATAAGGCTCGTCCAAACAGCGAAACAGGTCACGGGTTGTCCGAGTCCGTGTAGAACCGGCCCGAGCCAGAAAAGCGTGACTAAACGGGATTCGCCCTCAGCCAGCAGCCAAGCCCCAATCCTCAATCAAAACTACCCGACTATTCGACCATCCGACTATCCGACTGTCCGACTATCAAACCAGGAGACTAACCCATGCCCACCCCTCCCCCTAACCCCCACCTGCCCTTTGGCGACCAGCGCACCGCGCCCTGGTACGGCAAGGATATCCTCTCGGTCAAGCAGTTTAGCCGCGAAGACCTGGAATACATCTTCGCTGTGGCGCACGAGATGCACGACATGGTGAACCACGTCGGTACCTTCGACCTGCTCAAAGGCAAGATCCTCGCCAACCTGTTCTACGAACCGTCCACCCGCACCTCGTCGTCGTTTACCGCCGCCATGGAACGCCTGGGCGGCTCGGTCATCCCGATCAACGAAGTGAAGTACTCGTCGGTGTCGAAGGGTGAAAGCCTGCCGGATACCGTCCGCACGCTGGAATGCTACGCGGATGTGATCGTCCTGCGCCACCCCGAGGTCGGCTCGGCAGCGATTGCGGCTAAGGCGGCGCGCAAACCCGTCATCAACGCCGGCGACGGAATCGGCGAGCATCCCACCCAGGCACTGCTCGACGCCTTCACTATCAAGGAAGAACTCGGCCATTTGGATGGCCTGACCGTCACCCTGCTAGGCGACCTGAAGCACGGGCGCACCGTCCACTCGCTGGCGCGCCTGCTCTCGCTCTACAAGGTCAGGCTGAACTACGTCGCGCCCGACATCCTGCGCATGCCCGCCGAACTGATTGACGAGATCAAGGCCAAGAAGATCGAGCAAGCCGAGTACACTACCCTCGATGCCTGTCTGCCCCAGACCGATGTGCTGTATGTCACGCGCGTCCAGAAGGAACGCTTCAGCGACGAGGCCGTCTACGAGTCCGTCAAAGGTGCGTACGTCATTGACCCGCAGGTGATGAAAGCCGCCAGGGAACGCATGATCGTGATGCACCCGCTGCCGCGCGTCGGCGAGATTTCTCCCGAGTTTGACGATGACCCGCGCGCGGCGTATTTCCGGCAGATGGAATACGGGTTATACGTTAGAATGGCGTTGCTGGCGATGGTGCTGGGAAAGGCGTAGGAAGTAGACAAGGAAACAAGTAACAAGTAACAAGTAAACACGTGTCTACTGATAATTCGCACAAGGAGACTCTATGCGTCGTTGGAATGGCTGGGGTGATAACGCGGTCACTTATCCGCTGCCTGCATCCGCGGAGCAATATCTGGAAATGCGGATCGGGGCAGGGCCGCGGCTGGAAGATGCCGCCCTCGAAACGGTTCTCGCCGCTGTCCCGTCAGCGCGCCTGCGGTCTCACCCCTTGATTTCCACCGACCCCGAAGACCGCCTGCGCCACGCACGGGGACAATCCCTGCCGGATTGGATCGCCCTGCGCTCCGGGCGCGTCGGCGCTTTCCCGGATGGCGTGGCCTACCCGGCCTGCGACGAGGACGTGCGCGCCTTGCTGGATTACGCCCGCCGCACCGGTACGCGCCTGATCCCCTACGGCGGCGGAACGAGCGTGGTCGGGCACATCAACCCGCTCCCCGGCGGCGCGCCCGTCCTGACCCTCGACCTGTCGCGCCTCAACCGTCTGCTCGACCTGGACGAAACCAGCCGCTTAGCAACCTTCGAGGCGGGCATTACCGGCCCCGAGATCGAAAAGCGACTCAACGCGCGCGGCTATACGCTCGGCCACTTCCCGCAATCCTTCGAATACTCCACCCTCGGCGGCTGGATCGCTACCCGCTCCAGCGGACAGCAATCCTACTACTACGGGCGCATCGAGAGCCTGTTCGCCGGCGGCCACGTGGAGACTCCGCTCGGCGCGCTGGACCTGCCTCCCCATCCCGCCTCGGCCGCCGGCCCGGACCTGTGCCAGATGATCCTCGGCTCGGAAGGGCGTCTCGGCCTCATCACGCGCGCCATTGTGCGGGTACGGCCACTGCCGGAGGAAGAATCCTTCCACGCTTTCTTCTTCCACGATTGGGAATCGGGCGCGGCGGCGGTGCGCGAGATTGCCCAGGCCGGACTGAAACTCTCGATGCTGCGCCTGAGCAACGCGTTGGAAACCACGACTACCATGGCTCTCTCTGGCAAGGAGAGTCTCGTCAAATGGGCCAATCGCGGCTTATCCTTCCTGCGATATGACGAAGGGCGCTGCTTGCTGATCGCGGGGTTCACCGCCGAAAAGAAGGATAAGGCTGCCAGGGAGCAATTCGCCGCGGCCCGGGATGTCATCCGCACCCACGCTGGGCTGTGGACGGGCACGCCCATCGGCAAAATGTGGAAAAAATCGCGCTTCCTGACGCCCTATTTGCGCAACACGCTCTGGGAGCGCGGTTACGCCCTGGATACGCTGGAGACTGCCGTCCCGTGGTCGTCTGTCTTGCCAACGGCGGAAGAAACCCAGAAGGTCATCCGCGAGGGACTGGCAGAAATCGGCGAGCATGTCCTTGTCTTTGCCCACCTCTCGCACATGTACAAAGATGGGGCCGGCATCTACGTAACCTATCTCTACCGCCGCGCTGACGGCCCGGATGAAACGCTGCGCCGCTGGCAAGTTTTGAAAGGCGCGGCCAGCCGCGTCATCGTGGAACATGGCGGGACGATCAGCCACCAGCACGGCGTCGGGCTGGATCACGCGCCCTATCTCACCGCCGAAAAAGGCGAACTTGGGCTGCAACTGCTGGCGGCCGCGCGGCGGACGCTCGATCCACAGGGCGTGCTGAACCCAGGCAAGCTGCTAGAGGATTAACGTCTTGATCAACGTCAAAATTCTTGGCCTGCGACAACCTGAACGTTACGCCGTCAGACGGATGGTCTTGTCTGCTCAGAGCGAGTTGCAAACGCAATATCCCGATCTTGCGGTCGAGATCGCCGAGATCAAAGACCCAAGCGAGATCGGCAAATATGCTCTGGTGCTGATCCTGCCCAGCCTGGTGGTCAACGAAAAACTGGTCTGCCGAGTAGGCCTTCGGCAGCGGGCGTTTCCCGCTCAGGGAAGAGGTCCTCACCTGGCTGCGTGAAGCATCACAGGCCTGACGCTCTACAGCCATTACGTTTTACGCCTTACGTTTTACGCCTCATGCAACACGCAACACTCCTCACTCATCACTCATCACTCATCACTCATCACGCAACACGCATCACTCGTCATTTATCACTCATCACGGCAAACCAACATGTGGACACAAGGCTGGCGTGACACCGTCTGGTCGCAGCTCGACCGCGAATTCGATCTCATCGTCATCGGCGGAGGCATCACCGGCGCGGGCATCCTGCGCGAGGCGGCCCGCGCCGGGCTGAAAGCCGTCCTGTTTGAGCAGGGTGACTTCGCTTCTGGCACCTCCAGCCGCTCGTCGAAGCTGGTGCATGGCGGCTTGCGCTACCTGCGTAATGCGAAGATCAAGCTGACCTACGAATCGGTTCACGAGCGCGAGCATCTATTGCGCGAAGGACGCGGCCTGGTCATCCCGCTGCCGTTTCTGATGGCGAACTTTCGCGGCGACAAAATCCCGGCCTGGGTCTTCGGCTTCGGCCTGTCGCTCTACGACATCCTGGCGCTCAAGTGGAATCACGCCCATTATCAGCCGGATGGCCTGCGCGGCCTCTGTCCGCAACTGACCTCGCCAGACATGATCGCGGGTTACCGTTACTTCGACGCCCAGACCGACGACGCCCGGTTAGTGCTGCGCGTAATTTTTGAAGCAACCCAGGATGGCGCGCGGGCGCTGAACTATGCCCGCGTAGAGGGACTGTTAAAAACAGGTGGACGCGTCAGCGGCGTAGCGGTGCGGGACCTGGCGCCTGGTTCCGTCAAAATGGCCGAGGTGCGCGCCCGGGCGGTGGTCAACGCCACGGGCGCCTGGGCGGACGGTTTGCGCGAACAGGTCCGAGGTCCGAAACGCCTGCGAATCTTGCGCGGCAGCCATTTATTCTTTCCCTCCGCCAAACTCCCGCTGGCGCGCGCCGTCACCTTCCTTCATCCGAGAGACGGACGCCCGGTTTTCGTCTTCCCCTGGGAGGGCGTGACCCTGGTCGGCACCACCGACGTGGATCACGGCGCGGCCCCATCCACTGACCTGCGCATTGGCGCGGCGGAGGCCGCCTATCTGATGGACGCGGTGACGCACGCCTTCCCCGGTCTGGGGCTTTCGCTGGCGGATGTGCAGTCCTCGCTGGCCGGGGTGCGGGCAGTGGTGGATACCGGCAAAGCCAATCCGAGCAAGGAATCGCGCGAGTTCGTGCTGTGGAACGAGGCCGGGCTGCTGACCGTCAGCGGCGGCAAACTGACCACCTTCCGGCTGATGGCGCAGACCGCCCTTCGCGCCGTGCGCGCCATTCTGCCAGAGCACCCGCGCCTGCGTTGGCATGAGCATGTGCTTGATCCGCTGCCGCCCGAGACGACCGTTTGCGACCTGCCGCCTGAACTGCGCTTGCACCTGCTCGGACGCTATGGAAACGAGGCCTGCAACCTGGCCGAGGTAGCAAGAGAAGGGGAATTGGAGGCCATCGGCGCCAGTCCCTCGCTGTGGGCCGAGCTGCGCTGGGCGGCGCGCGCCGAGGGCGTGGTGCACCTGGATGACCTGCTGGCGCGCCGCCTGCGCCTGGCGATCAACCTGCCCGGCGGCGGCCTGGCGCAAATGGAGCGCATCCGCGCCATCGTCCAGCCGGAGTTGGGCTGGGATGACGCGCGCTGGGAGGAAGAGGAAAAGAGGTATCGGGCATTGTGGCAGGAGTATTATTCGCCGCCATAGAATATTCCTCCGCTCTCCCAAGAACCCGTTTCCTCGAAGGGAACGGGTTCTTGGCGGCCCGGAGATCGCGCTCCAGCAAAGTGATAAAATAGCAGCGGAGGAGAGATGCTTATAATGACCGAACTACTGGAATGGGTGAATGCCTATCTCGAAAAAGACGAGGATATCGTCGTTCCCGTCAAGAAGATGTGGAACGAGTGGCGCGCCGCACATGAGGAACCCTCGCTGGAAGAGTTCACCGCGCAGGCGCTGGCCGACCCGCGCAACGAAGAGGCACGCGGCGTGGAACACGGCGATGGCATGGAATGGATGACTCCCGAAGAACTGGCCGAGTACGAACGGGATATGGAGGAAAAAGGCTTTTTCTCCGGCCCGCGCCTCAAACTCAAATCCCGCGAGCTCACCATCGAACACATCGCCAAAATGATCAAGAAACACAACGACCGCATGGAATGGGCTTTGCAGGAGGCGCGCAAATCCATACCGGAGGATCTCAGCGAACCCCAGGAGGGGGAACTGATTGACCTGATCGAGAAGGTCAAGGAATTCCGCGAAGAGTTACGGAAATTAGGCCTGGAAGCCGAAGACAAGGCCAAGAAATAACATGCACATTCTGGTCACCAATGATGACGGCGTACAGGCTCCCGGTTTGCTGGCGTTGGCGCAGGAAATGCGGACTTTGGGCAAGGTTACCGTTTTTGCCCCGGATCACAACTGGTCGGCTTCGGGGCATGTCAAGACGATGGATCGCCCGCTGCGCGCCCGTGAAGTTTTGCTGGCCGATGGCACCTCCGCCCTGACGACCGACGGCGCGCCGTCCGACAGCGTGGCGCTGGCCCTGCTGGGGATTGTGAAAGAGAAGATTGACCTGGTTGTCTCGGGTATCAATCCGCATGAGAACATCGGCCACGATGTAACCTACTCCGGTACGGTGACAGCGGCGATGGAGGCGGTCATCGGGGGAGTGCCAGGAATTGCCGTTTCACTGCACGCGCCGGAGAACCATCACGGCGTTTTGGATTACAGCACGGCCGCAAAAATTGCCCGGCATGTCGCCCAAAAAGTATTGGAAAATGGCCTGCCGGAAGGGGTGCTGCTGAACGTCAACGTGCCGTATTTGAAAGAGGCTGAAATCAAGGGTTACATGATCACCCGCCAGGGATTGCGCCTCTACCGCGACGCGCTGGACGCCCGCAAGGACCCGCGCGGCCGCCCATATTACTGGATCGGCGGCGACTTCCCGACCGGCGTGGACGAGCCTGGCACCGACTTCGGCGCGATAAGAGCTGGCTACGTATCCATCACCCCGCTGCAACTGGACTTGACGGCGCGTGAGGCAATGGAGAGGTTGAGGAAGTGGGAGTGGTGAAAAACCTCTGCCCGATTTTACTCGACCATTTCCGCCGTTACCCGGAGATGCAAGTGACGGACTTGTACAAATTGCTCCACCAAGCCGCGCTCGGGAGCGAGCACGCGGTCCGCGACGAGCGGACGGCGCGAGACTGGCTCGAACGTGAAATGAAAGAAATGGGCGAAGGCCCCGATGAGCCCTTGCTTGACCCAATCTCGCCGGATGGAAAGATCGTCCGCATCCACTTGAGGCCATATCTCAAAATGGGTAAAGACCCGGAAACACTTTTACGGGCTTTCATCCATACCGCAAATGAATGGCATGGCTCACTGGAAAACCTTATGGAATATGGTACGGTGGCGTGGCAACTGTCGGAAGCAGAGCAGTGGAGAATAAGCCCAAAAGAAATCAAGTTGTTTTTTGCTGGAATAGAATCGCAGGGTTTTCCAGCCGCGCGCCATTCGGAAATCTATGGACGCCTGTACCGCCCGGCATACCGCGTGATCGCAAATTTTTCTTGGAGGCCACATGAGTCCATTTACCTCCCCTCCTGATCCGCTCCTCTTCAACGCCCAGGTCTGGGAACTCGTCCGCCAGATCCCGCGCGGACGCGTCGCCACCTATGGGCAGATCGCGAAACTCATCCCGCCGCCGGAGGGCGTGGAGGCAAAGGCCTACCTGTCCCTTGGCCCGCGCTGGGTGGGATCGGCGATGGCGCAATGCCCGGATGACGCGCCGTGGCAGCGGGTCATCAACTCGAAGGGGGAGATCAGCCTGCGGCCCGGGGCTGAGGAGCAGCGCGCCCTGCTCGAAGCCGAGGGCGTGGAATTCGACGAGCGCGAGCGGATTGACTTGCACCTCTTTGGCTGGCAGGGGCCGTCCGCAGAGTGGCAGCAGACGCATGGCTTGCCGGTCGTTCCCAAGAATGAGGAAAAGCCGCCCCGGCTGTTCTAATCTAAGAACCCGTTTCCTCGAAGGGAACGGGTTCTTCTCATTTTCCGGCCAATTCCACCACCAGCATATCCAGCGCCAAGTCGAGCGGAACCTGGCCGGTTTTTGCCCCCTCGTCAATTCTTAGCAGTTTGTGATAAATGGACTCCAGCGCGGACATCGAAAACTGCC
>Ga0210049_1004571_pt1 | contig 12060 bp, 11 predicted proteins | sample CryGeyCG2014_300_2_FD_183964 | JGI IMG/M metagenome (GOLD analysis project Ga0210049, IMG submission 183964) | Groundwater microbial communities from aquifer - Crystal Geyser CG06_land_8/20/14_3.00 (SPAdes) (version 2) | ecosystem: Environmental > Aquatic > Deep subsurface > Groundwater | place...
TTTCAAATCTGACTTTTGCCCTTGGGAGAGATGTCTCGGGTAATCCGCTATACGCCGATTTGGCCCGGATGCCCCATTTGTTGGTAGCCGGCTCAACAGGCTCAGGAAAGACTTTGTTCCTCAACAACTTGATTCTTTCTTTGGTTTATCGCAATTCCCCGGAAATTCTGAGACTTATTTTAATTGACCCCAAAAGAGTTGAATTCTCAATTTATAACGAATTGCCCCATCTTTTGTCTCCGGTTATTTTTGATGCCCAAAAAACAATTAATGTTTTAAAGTGGCTAATCGCTGAGATGGAAAGAAGATTTGATATTTTATCCAGCAACGGCTCAAGAGATATTGCCAGTTACAACGAAAAAGTTTTAAGACTGGGTGCTGAAGCTTCGCTTCATCTTTCCCCTCGCTCCGCTTCGCGGAGCTCGGTAAAAGAAGAACCCTTGCCTTACATTGTTTTAATTATTGATGAATTGGCCGATTTAATGGCTAGTCGGGGAAGAGAGATGGAAGCCGGAATTGTCAGGTTGGCCCAACTGGCCAGAGCAGTGGGAATTCATTTGGTGGTGGCTACCCAAAGACCATCAGTGGAAGTGATTACCGGATTAATTAAGGCCAATATTACTTCCCGAATTACTTTTCAGGTTGCCTCCCAGGTTGACTCAAGAACCATTTTAGATATGGCTGGCGCTGAAAAACTTCTAGGCATGGGTGACATGCTCTTTGTTTCAGCCGAAATTGCCAAACCAAAAAGAATTCAGGGTGCCTATGTGTCCGAAAGAGAGGTAAAAAGGGTAGTCAATTGGCTAAAATCAAAAATTGCCGTTCCCTTAACCTCCCCTAACCTCCCTGAGCCTCCTTTAAGCGAGGGCCTGGCCGAGGAAGGAGCGAAGGGTTTGGATTTTGAGTTTGGCGAGGAAGACTCTCTCTACGAAGAGGCAAAGAGAGTGGTCATTGAAGCCAGAAAGGCCTCGGCTTCTCTTTTGCAAAGAAAATTAAGAATTGGTTACGCCCGAGCGGCCCGACTAATTGATATTATGGAAGAAAGAGGAGTGGTGGGGCCGGGCCAGGGCGCCAAACCGAGAGAGGTCTATATTAAGACCGACGAGGCGGACGAAGAAAACGAAGACTGGCAAAAAATCTAAACCTCTCCCTTAACCTCCCTTAAATTTGACAAAAATCACAAAAAAAATTACCCTAAAATAAGATGGCAAAACAAAAAGAACCAAAATCGGAAAGAAAAGATTTAGATGAGGCAGTGGAGGAAATCAAACAACGGTTTGGCGAGGGAGCGATTATGAAATTGAGAGAGACCCGGCCGGTTGATGTTGACGTTATTCCAACCGGTTCTATTTCTTTGGACCTGGCTTTGGGTGTGGGTGGTGTGCCCAGAGGAAGAGTGATTGAAATTTACGGTCCGGAAGGGAGCGGAAAAACCAGTTTGGCACTTCATATTTTGGCTGAAGCTCAAAAACAGGCCGGAGTAGGTGCCTTTGTTGACGCTGAACATGCCTTAGATCCTGACTGGGCAAAGAAAATCGGAGTCAATGTTGATGATTTATTAATTTCCCAGCCAGATTCCGGCGAACAGGCCTTGCAAATCGTTGAAACCCTGGTTCGTTCAGGAGAAGTTGATGTAATTATTATTGATTCAGTAGCGGCTTTGGTTCCCCAGGCCGAAATTGCCGGCGAAATGGGCGAATTCCAAATCGGATTGCAGGCAAGGTTAATGTCCCAAGCGCTCCGGAAGCTTTCTGGCATTATTTCTAAAACCAAAACAGTAGTTATATTTTTAAATCAAACCAGAATGAAAATAGGGATATCGTGGGGCAACCCGGAAACGACCCCCGGCGGCCTGGCTCTTAAATTTTACTCTTCAATCAGGATTGATTTAAGAAGAGCTGCCCAGATTAAACACGGTGAGGAAATCATTGGTAATCGGATTAAAGCCAAAATTGTCAAAAACAAAGTGGCTGCTCCCTTCAAAACAACTGAATTCGACATTTATTATAACGAAGGAATTTCCAAACTAGCTGACCTTATCAATACCGGCCTGAAATTAGAAATAATAAAAAAAGCTGGCAGCTGGCTTCAATTTGAAAATAGCAAACTGGGTCAGGGAATGGAAGCGAGCAAAACCTTTTTGAAAGAAAACCCGGAGATAGCAGACAAAATAAAAAAAGCCCTATTTAACAGTATGGGGCAGCAATCCTAAATGCCTGGCTCGCTTTACTGCCCGGGCTAACTTTCTTTGGTGACTGGAGCAGACTCCGGTTCTTTTTTTTGCCTTAATTTTAGCTAAACCCGAAAGAAACTTACAGAGTAATTTCGTTTCTTTGAAATCAATTTCCTTGATGTTTCTCTGGCAAAAATAACAAGCCATTTTAGAAGGGGATATTTTTTATGTCGATCTCATTTTCCTCCTCAATAACCGGAATTTCTTCTTGAGCCGGTGTTTCTTTTTCCGGTTCGGCTGGCGGCACGACTCTGCCGGCTGCCCGGGGACCCAGCTGCATTCTCTCAGCCACAATCTCAGTTCTAGACCTTTGATTACCTGATTGATCCTGCCAATTTCTGGTCCTGATTCTTCCTTCAATCATTACCAGGGCGCCTTTTTTTGAATACTGGGAAGCAATTTCCGCCAGTCTTCCAAAAAGGACAATGTTGTGAAAATCGACCTGTTCTTGTTTTTGGCCTGATTTATCAACAAAAACCCGATTGGTGGCTAACCCAAAAGAGCAAACCGGCTGACCAGAAGGCAAAGACCTCATCTCCGGGTCACGAGTTAACCTGCCAATTAAAATAACTTTATTTAAGTTCATATTACTCTCTTAGTATCTCTTCTAATTTTTTTTCTATTTCTTCTAACTCGACCTTTGGTTTTGGTTTGGCAATGATTCTTCTTGGTTTTTTGGAAATTTCGGGCCCCATTTTTTTCGGCGGCTGTTTAACCAAAATCATATACCTTAAAGAATCGGCTTTGAGTTTTTTTTCCAGCTCCGGAATTTTTTCGGGCAGGCCGTAAAACTCCAGGCTCAGAAAAGCAGGATTTTTTTGCTGTTGGACCACCTGGTTGGGAAGATAAGAAACCACCTTTTCCAAAAGGGAGTCGGCCTCTTTGGTATTAATGGTCAATTCATAATATCTCATGCTCATACTTTAAATTCTATTACGTCACCATTTTCTACCAGATAATCTTTCCCAACCGTTCTGACCAAACCTTTTTCCCGAGCTCTTAGCCAGCTGCCGGCCTCAACTAATTTTTGCCAGTTAATAACTTCGGCCCGGATAAATTTTTCTTTAAAGTCAGTATGGACTACTCCCCCGGCATCTGGCGCTTTAAGCCCTCGCTTCAGAGTCCAGGCCCGGGTTTCTTTGCCACCGGCCACCGTAAAAAAAGTAATTAAATCAAGGATATTGTAACAACTGATGATTAGTTGGTCAAGCTGGGAGCTGAGACCCAATTCTTTTTTTTCTGCCTCCGATAATTCAAACATTTCCACTTCATCCTTTAGGTTTAGGGCCAGATATTTGACTGTAGGCGCCTGGTAGGGAGTTCTGCCGTTGATGTTCAAAAGATAGATAACCGGTTTTTTGCTCAAAAGATTTTCTTTTTCTTTTGATTCCATATCTTTCAGTTCCAGCTCAATTTTTATTGTTTCAATGTCGCTGGCCGGGTCAATTTTACCGGTTACATTTTCAACCTCAGGGTCTTCAAAAACCCTGACCACTTCTAAAATGGCATCACAATTTCTAATCTGACCCAAAAACTGATTCCCCAAACCCTCTCCTTTATGAGAGCCCTTGACTAAACCAGCAATATCAATAAATTCAATAATAGTTGGCGTAACTTTTTGTGGCTTTATCACCTCAGCAATTTTTTCTAATCTCTGGTCAGGAACAGTAACAATACCAACATTGGGATGCAAGGTAGTAAAAGGATAGGCACCAATATCAACTGGTATTTTTGTCAGGGCTTTAAATAAAGTGGACTTGCCAACATTTGGCAGCCCAACAATACCGATTGAAAAGCTCATGAAAACATCATATAATATATGTATATGGAAATCAAGATTAACCCTGATATTTTCCGAGCTTACGATATCAGAGGAATTTATCCCTCAACAATTAATGAAGATACTGCTTATCTTATTGGTCGAGCATTTGTAAAATTTCTTAAAAAACCGAAACCAAATATTGTGGTCGGTCGGGACAATCGTCTTTCCTCGCCAACTCTTTTTAAAAGTTTAACCAAAGGCTTAACTTTCCAGGGAGCCAAAGTTATTGATATCGGGCTTTCCATCACTCCAATACTCTATTTTGCAGTAGCTCATTTTAAATTTGACGGCGGAATCATGATTAGTGCTTCTCATTTAGGAAAAGAATCTAACGGTTTTAAATTAGTTAGAGAAAAGGCAATTCCCATCAGTGAAAAAACCGGTCTGAAAAAAATCCAGCAAATTACAGCAAAAGTCGGCAAGGTAGTCAAACTTTCCAAGGTGCCACCTTGGAAGTTCATTTCCACAACCAAACCTGGCAAGGCGGTAAAAAGAGAAATTTTGGAAGAATATCTAAAATTTAATCTAAAAAAATTCAATTTAAAAAAAATCTCTCCTCTAAAAATTGTTATTGACACAGCCAATGCCGTGCCGGGAATTTTAATCCCCGAACTTAAAAAGTTGTTTCCGATTCAAATTTATCCTCTCTTTGAAAAATTAGATGGAAACTTTCCCAACCATCCGCCCGACCCTTTAATTAAAGAAAATTTGAGTTACTTGCAAAAGGAAGTCAAAAATAAAAAAGCCGATTTGGGAGTGGCTTTTGACGGAGACGGGGATAGAATTATTTTTGTTGACCAGAGAGGAGAGGTAATTTCCGGCGATTTAATTACCGCTTTTTTGGCCAGTTTAATTTTAAAAACAAATCCGGGAGCTAAAATCTTATTTGATATTCGCTCCAGCAGGATTGTTTCAGAAGTCATAAAAAAAAATAGGGGGAAACCGGTAGTCTGGAAAATCGGCCACTCTTTCATCAAAGAAAAAATGAGAAGAGAAAATATTTTTTTTGCCGGAGAGTTTTCCGGCCACTATTACACAAAGGATAACTACTTTTCCGAAACCCCGCTGTTTGTTTTATTAAAAATTTTAGAAGCACTTTCTCAGACCAAAAAAAACCTATCCTCTCTCATTAAACCATTTAAAAAATATTTTCATTCCGGCGAAATCAATTTTAAAGTTAAACCCCGTAATACAACTTCCAGTGCGCTCCGCGCAAAAACGGCCAAAGGCCGCTGGAAGTTGATATACGGGGTTAAAGACAAAAAGGAAGTTTTAAAAATCCTGGAAGAGAAATTTAGCCGAGGCGGGAAAGTTTTAAAGATTGATGGCCTAAGAATAGATTTTAAAGATTGGTGGTTTTTGGCCCGACCTTCGGGGACCGAGGAACTTTTGCGATTGGTGGTTGAAGCAAAAACAAAAAAATTAATGGAAAAAAGAAAAAAGGAGCTCAGCTCCTTTCTAAAAGATTATGGCGATTTATGAGTTACCAAAATTTGAACCGCCGAAACTAAAGGTGCCTAAGTTTTGGCAGAGCCGAATTTTTATTATATTTTTAGTCATTCTGGCTGGTTTTGTTTTTGGCGGGCTGGGAGGGCTGATTACCGGAAGTTACCCCGCCCTTATATATAAGGGCGGGGTTAATCTCTCAAAATTGAATATTGAAATTCCTCAGCCGGAAATAATTGAAAGAGAAACAATTCCGGAAAGAGAGTCGGTTTATCTTCCCCAGACCAGCCAGGAAACAGCTGTTATCAAAGCAGTTAATGAGGTTTCCGGGGCGGTGGTGAGCATTATTATTACCGAATATGTTGAACAATATTATTTTACTCCTTTTGAAGACGTCCCTATCCAAAAAAGAATTGAAAAAAAAGAAGTCGGCGGAGGGTCAGGCTTTATTGTGTCTGAAGACGGGATGATTTTAACCAACAAACACGTCGTTTTGAGAGATGACGTTGATTACACTGTTTTAACCAATGACCAAAGATCGTTTCCGGTCCGGGTTTTAGCCCGAGACCCGGTTCAGGATTTGGCCGTAATTAAAATTGAGCAGGAAAAACCCTTTCCAACCCTCAAACTTGGCGACTCAGATATTTTACAAATTGGTCAGACGGTCATTGCCATTGGCAATGTTTTGGGAGAGTTTCAAAATTCGGTTTCAGTGGGAGTGATTTCCGGGCTGGGCAGGACTATTACCGCTTTCGGCGGAGGTTTAGTTGAAACTTTAGAAGATGTGATTCAAACTGATGCTGCTATCAACCGGGGAAATTCCGGCGGCCCTCTTTTAAATTTGAAAGGAGAAGTGATTGGCATCAATACTGCCATGGTGGTTGACGGAGAAAACGTTGGCTTTGCCCTGCCAATTAACAAAGCGAAAAAAGACATTGAACAGGTAAAAACCCTGGGCAAAATTGTCTATCCTTTTTTGGGAGTGAAATATGTTTTAATTAATGAAAAAATTCAAAAAGAAAACAATTTACAAGTTGATTACGGCGCCTGGATTATAAAAGACCAGTCAGGGGAGCCGGCCATTTTTCCGAATTCAGCAGCTGAAAAAGCCGGGTTGAAAGAAGGAGACATAATTTTAGAATTTAATAGAGAAAAAATTACCAGCGAGAATACCTTGGCCAAAATTATCATGCGCTACAATCCCGGCGACAAAGTGACTTTAAAAATTTTAAGAAACAGCCAGGAAAAAAACATCGAAGTCATTTTGGGCGAAAGGAGCGAATGAGAGTTGATTTCTCAAAAATTTTGTGATAGAAAGAAAATAATGAAACCAAAAATTCATTATGATAAAAAATCTAATATTCTTTCAATAAGGCTGAGCAAAAAAAAGAGCGTTGATTCGGATATGAAAGATAATATTGTGATTGATTATGATGAAAAAGGAGAGATTGTTAATATCGAGATAATGAAGGTAAGCCTTGGAGAATTTATTGGGGCCAGGAAATTCACATCTTTAAGAGAATTAATAAAAGTTTAAACTTATGAACGGAGGTCAATTTACGCACAAAACGCAGGAGGCAATTTTGTTTGCTCAGGATTTGGCCAGAGAAAGAGGCCAGCAGCAGATTGATGCCCTCCATCTTTTATATTCTCTGCTTTCCCAGGAAGAAAGCGTAGTTTTGAATTTGCTGCAGAGATTGGGCGCTGATGTTGAAGGATTAAAAAGAAAAACCAAATTGGCTCTGGAAAGATTGCCGGTCATCGCCGCGCCTCAGACCTTTGGCCAGTTTTATTTAACCCAGGATATGGCCAAGGTTTTAGACCGGGCCAGGCAAGAGGCGATGAAAATGCAAGATGACTTTATTTCCGTTGAGCATTTATTTTTATCCCTTTTAGCCACTGAAACCAAGGCCAAAGAAATTCTGGACCGGGCAGCTTTCATGCAGCCGGGCGGCGGGGCAACCACTTTAGAATTTGGCAAATTGGATTACGAGACCTTTTTGAAGCAATTGGCCCAGATTCGGGGCGGAGCCAGAATTACTGACCCGGAGCCGGAAACAAAATATCAGGTCATTGAGAGATATGCCAGAAATTTGACCCAACTTGCCAGGCAGGGGAAATTGGACCCGGTCATTGGCCGGGAAAACGAGATTCGGAGATTAATGCAGATTTTGTCCAGGAGGACAAAAAATAACCCGGTTTTAGTTGGCGAGGCCGGGGTCGGCAAAACAGCCATTGTTGAGGGTCTGGCCCAGAAAATTGTTTCCGGCCAGGTTCCGGAATCATTGAAAGAAAAAGAAATTATCGGTCTGGATTTGGGAGCTTTGGTGGCCGGCACAAAATATCGGGGAGAGTTTGAAGATAGAATTAAGGCCTTGCTCAGAGAAATCAATCGGGCAGCTGGTAGATATGTTTTATTTATTGATGAGCTGCATACTTTGGTTGGCGCCGGCGCGGCTGAAGGAGCTATTGATGCCTCAAATCTTTTGAAACCGGCTTTAGCCAGAGGAGAATTGCGGGCAATTGGCGCCACCACTTTAAAAGAATATCAAAGATATTTAGAAAGAGACCCGGCTTTAGAAAGAAGGTTTCAACCAATTCTGGTTTCAGAACCTTCAATTGAAGACACTATTTCCATTTTGCGGGGAATCAAGGAAAAATACGAGTTGCATCATGGAGTAAAAATTAAGGATTCGGCTTTAAAGGCCTGCGCCCAATTGGCTGGCCGTTATATCACCGATCGATTTTTGCCTGACAAAGCGGTTGATTTAATGGACGAAGCCCTGTCCGCCCTGCGATTGGAAATTGAGTCAGAGCCGGCTGAACTGGAAAATCTCAAAAAAGAAATTCAAAAATTGGAGGTGGAACAGGCGGCAACCAGGCCGAAATCTCAAAGTAAACAAAAAGCCATTTCTCGTCAGCTAGCCGATTTAAAGGAAAAGGCAAAAGAAATTGAGGTAAAATGGCAGTCAGAAAGAGAAACCATTAGCAAAATAAAAGAGCTCAAAAAAGAAATTGAGACCTTTCGCTTTGAGGTGGAAAGGGGAGAAGTGGAAGCCAATTTACAAAAAGTGGCTGAATTGAAATATGGCAAAATTCCCCAGCTTTTGAAGGACTTAAAAGCAGCTGAAAGAAAATTAGCCCAATTTCAAAAAAATCGGCCGATTTTGAAAGAAGAAGTTTCCGAAGAAGAAGTGGCAAAAGTGGTTTCCAGATGGACGGGAATTCCGGTCACCAGATTATTAGAAGAGGAAGTCAAGAAATTGGAAAAGATGGAAGAGATTTTGCAAAAAAGAGTCATTGGCCAGCCCGAACCCATAGAAGCCATTGCCAATGCCATCCGGCGCTCCCGGGCCGGCATCTCAGAAGAAAAACGGCCCCTGGGTTCTTTTATGTTTTTGGGACCGACTGGCGTTGGCAAAACCGAGACCGCAAGGGCCCTGGCAGAATTCTTATTCAATGACGAAAATGCTCTGGTCAGGTTGGATATGTCAGAATATATGGAAGAACACACTGTTTCCAAAATGATTGGTTCCCCGCCTGGTTACGTTGGTTATGAAGAAGGCGGCCAATTGACAGAAAAAATCAGACGGAGGCCCTATAGCGTGGTTTTGCTTGACGAGATTGAAAAAGCCCATCCCAAAGTTTTCAATATTTTACTCCAGATTTTGGAAGACGGTAGATTAACCGATGCCAAAGGCCGAACCGCTTCCTTCAAAAACACCATTTTAATTATGACTTCTAATGTCGGCTCAAACATCATTTCCGCTGAAGCCAGCCTGGGTTTTCTGGCTGGCGATGAAAAAATCAGTCAAAAAGAAACCTTGAAAGAAAAGGTTATGGCCAGCCTAAAAGAAAATTTCCGGCCGGAATTTTTAAACCGGATTGACGAAACCATTATCTTTAACTATCTGGGCAAGCCGGAAATTAAGAAAATAGTTGATTTGGAACTGGTAAAGGTGGCTGAGAGATTGGAAAATAAAAAAATTGAAATTAAGGTTACTGAATCAGCCAAAGAATTTCTGGCCGAAAGGGGCTTTGACAAAAACCTGGGCGCCAGACCCTTAAAAAGAGTAATCCAAAGATTAGTTTTAGACCCTCTTTCTTTGAAAATCGTTTCCGGCGAAGTTAGAGAAGGCGAGCGGCTGGTGGTTGACCTAGAAGCCGATAAAATTATTTTTAGAACCGCCAAGGATTTAATCAAAGCCCGTCCCCAAAGAGAAAAACTCACCGTTTAAATTAATCAACACCCGGTGTTGATTATTTAGAATGTTAAAAAATATTTTTAAGATTTTAGCCATTTTTATTATTGGGATGGTGGGCGGCATTTTTGCCGACCAGATTTTCTGGCCTTATTTCGTGGAAAGGCCTCTTTTTTATCAATACAGATTAGAGCAGAGCCCGGTTTATGTCACTGAAAGAAAAGAAGTTTATATTCAGGAAAATGTCGTCTTAAAAAATGCCATTGAAAAAGTAGAGAAAGTGGTGGTCGGGGTAAGAACCGAAACTAAGGCGGGCAAAATTTTAGAGGGCTCGGGCCTAATTTTAACTGCCGATGGCTTAGTAATTACTTTAGCCGAATTAGTTCCTTCAGGTTCTACTTTCAATTTTTTTGTTGAGGGAGAGCAGGTCTCCTTCCAAATTTTAAAAAGGGATTCAAAAGAGAATTTAGCTCTGATAAAACTTGAAAAAACCAATTTACCAACCGTTGGCTTTGCCAATCTGGAAAGATTAAAATTAGGAGAGAGAGTTTTTTTAGTCGGAATAATTTTTAATAAGCAAAAAATTGCCAGTCCGGGGCTCGTAGTAAATGAAGGAATTATTAAAAATTTTGATGAAAACAAAATCGAGACAAATATTTTCGAAAAAGAAACGATATCGGGCAGCCCCTTATTTGATATTGAAGGAAAGGTTTTAGGAATGAACATGATTGATAAGGAAGGAAAAGTCATTGCCATTCCCATCTCCCAAATCCGGGCCTTCACTGACCTCTAGTTTATCAACACCGGGTGTTGATTAAAGTTTTCCACAGCCTGAGGGTTGTTTTTTGTTTTGGGATTGCTAAAATAAAAGAATGCCAATAGCACTGAGGGGATTAGCTATTAATATAAAATCCTTGTTAGGTAGGACATTCCTTCAACGGGCTGTAATCGTTGCTTTGATTTTGGTTTTGCTCTTGGGAGCGATTTTATATTGGCGCAAGATTCCGGAAGTTGATTGGCGCTTTTTGTTAGGTAAGTTAGCCATTGAGAAACCAACCGAAGAGACGAAGAAGGCTGAATTGGGGAAAGGGTTGGTTATTGGAGAAGAATTATTAATTACCATTCCTGGCAAGGTCTACGAAAAAACCGCCCAGCCGGGCGAAGGTATTACCCACCTGGCCAGAAGGGCCCTCAAGACCTATTTGGAAGAAAAAGGCCGCGATTTTAATCTCACTCCTGAGCACAAAATCTATATTGAAGATTATATCCAAAAGAAGACCGGCTCTGGCTGGCTGATGCTTGGCGAAACCCTGACCTTTTCCGAGGAGCTGATTGTTGAGGCAATTAATAAAGCATTGGAATTAACCCCTGACCAACTAGAAAACCTCAAACAATATTCTTAATTGGTTCCCTTATTATGATTTTGATTTTGATGTGCAAGTTAGACTTGCACATCGTTTGCTATTAGAGTAGGACAAAGACGAGGTAGGACAAATAGGAAAAGACAATGTCCTACCTATAACAATGTTCAAGGTAGAACTTTGAACGTTTCCAAGGTGGAACCTTGGAAAATAAAACAGTCGAAATCTTTAATTTAATTTTTAACTAAAAATAAAAATGTGAGCAAAAAAATCATTTTTTCTTTAATCGTTATTTTAATCCTTGTCGTTGGCGGAGGATTTTTTTGGTGGCAAGATCAAAAAGATGTAAGAGAGTTGAATAAAGGTTTACCGGAAGGAGTAAGGGTAGTGAAAAGTTTAATAGGCAAAGAATATAGAGTAGTGAATAAAATAGATGGGTATGAGATAAAAGTGCCGAAGGCGTGGGAGGGATTAAAGGAAATAGAATATAGCCCTGAACGAAAAGTAAATGGAATGAAGGCGACTGGTATTGTTTTGACAGCTCCTGTAGGAGGCATTATTGGAATAGATCAATATAAAATTAATCAAGAAACAATAGACCTAGAAATGTTAGTAAAAGATTTTTTTGAACCTGAGGGACTATTAGAAAAACAACAAATTGGAGATTATGAAACAATCCGAACTGAAGCAGAACGTCTAGCCGGAGCCAAAATATATTTTTTTCAAAAAGATTTGAAAATTTATATAATTGGCGGATTTTCTGATGAAAATATCCGTGAAATTATTCTAAATGGGAAGTGGTAATTCTCAAATGCCAGAATTTTCTAAAAAAGAAAATAATTTTTTGATTTTTGTAAAAACAATAATGGTTATTTTAATAGTAATCGTTGTTTTATTTTCAGGTAATACTTCTTTAGCTAAATTTGAACTTAATAAACTTGAATTAGAGATAATTAAAACAAACTTGAATATCCCGACAATTCCTGGGCTTTCTCA
>Ga0210049_1004573_pt1 | contig 12058 bp, 15 predicted proteins | sample CryGeyCG2014_300_2_FD_183964 | JGI IMG/M metagenome (GOLD analysis project Ga0210049, IMG submission 183964) | Groundwater microbial communities from aquifer - Crystal Geyser CG06_land_8/20/14_3.00 (SPAdes) (version 2) | ecosystem: Environmental > Aquatic > Deep subsurface > Groundwater | place...
TCTGGCCTTATGGTTTGAAAATGTCTTGCTGGGGTTATAGCGAGGCTAAGATTTTAAACATCACCCTCTTTGGGGTAGTTTTAGAAGATATTGTCTGGTGGTTTTTGGTAACTTGGCTTTTGATCTCGTTTGTCACCGTTTCGCTTCACTTTGAAAACCGAAAACAATCTTTTCTCGCCTCTTTGATTAAAAACGCTTTCCGTGTACTCCGTTTAATTTTCCCTTTCCTTAAGACTTCTCGATTACAAACCGACGGGCTCACGCTTGCGGTTTTTTGATTCGCCTATGTAGCGTTGCTTCGCACGAATTGTAAGCGCTTTATCCACCCTGCAGTGCGGGGTGGCTGTCGCTCTCTTGAAATAAAATTATTACTCCCTTGCCTTAAAAATTCAAATCCCCTATAATGTTTTCGATGTTTCTTGGCGTTGACAAAATTCTCACCTTGGTCGAATCGAAAAACTTAGTAGAAAACCTCTGCGAACGGGAGCTTAACAATCCCGAAGGCGTCGGTTTGGATTTGCGTTTAGGCGAAGTTTTTAAAATAAGCGGAGAGTCTTTTTTGGGAATTACTGAAAGAGAAACTCCTAAGGTTTTCTCAATCGCCAAATTTGACGAACGGAAAACCTCCCAGATTGCCATCCGCCCCCAGGATTTTTATTTAGTTAAAACCGTTGAAAAAGTTAACCTGCCGGAAAATTTGGTTGGCATCCTCAAACCCCGCACCACTCTGCAACGCTCAGGCCTTTTTTTACGCACCTCCCAGATAGCTCCGGGCTATTGTGGTGAGTTGACTTTTGGCTTAGCCAACGTTGGCCCTTGCAACGTAACGATCGAGCTTGGAGCCAGAATTGTACACATTATGTTCTCAGAAATCAAGGGAAAGGCGCACCCATACCGCGGACAGTGGCAAAAAGGCCGGGTGACAACCGAAAAAAAGGAGGTGCAGGTTTAATGCACAAAACCACTGATTTAAAACTCAATCTTCTGGGTATTGTCCCCGGCTATGAAGACGAAACCGGCCGATTTGATCCTCAATCCATCGCGGCACTCTCGGCACTGATGACTTTCAAAGGAAAGTCTATCCAGAAACTTAAAGAAGAAGCACTCCAAAAGGATAAAAGTTTCGCAGAACAAATTCAGAAAATCCTTCAGAACTCATCGCTTAAAGGTCATGCTTCCGTGGCCACCACTCCGGTTTTATCATTTAACTACGAAGCGAGTAAATTTATCGATTCAGCTCTAACCGGCCTTCCTTTTGCTTCCGCCTTAATGCATTCCGGCAGAAGAACGGGTGTAACACTGGAAGACATTGTTATCCCAACTGAAATTGCCAAAAAACCACAGGCCAAAAAACTCTATCTTGAGGAATCAGAACAAACCATCAATCTTTTTAATGAACTTCTCGCCAAAGGTTTACCTAAAGATTATGTTAGTAAAATACTCCAATATGGACATTATGGAACAGGCATTTTTTCCCTTTCTATCGAATCTATTTTAGCTATTAAAAGAGAATATGAGCTCGAAAAAGAATGGATGCCAGAAGAAGTTGGACTTTTACTACAAACCATTGAATCGGAATTAAAAAAATTGGGCGCTGATCTTTTGTATTTTACCCGTTTTGTCTCACCTTCAAGCATCTATCCATATCCCAACATCTTTAAGAATCCACAAAATACTAATTTGGCTAGAATTATGCGGGAAAATACAAACGCAAACCAACTCACAAAAATCGTTGATTACTCGGTCGACGACCATCCCGACTTAAAAAAATCTCTCCAAGATCTTGATCAAAAATTAAGAAATTTAGTTCAAAATAAAACCCGATTTAAAAAAGAGTGGTTTGGGCTGCTTTTAGAACGACAGAGATTGGTCAGAGATTTTGGTTTGGCTGCCTTTGTGCGCGTTCTTTCTAATGTTTCCTGGAGGGTTTGGGGAGACAAAAAGAGACATCGAACCGTTCCCATGACCGTGGATTCAATCTATTACGCTATTGAAAGAGCGCAAAAAATCTTTTTTCAAAACGCTCGTTCGATCGAAAACGGAAACATTACTTCCGAGCTTATAACCAAATTCGATCAAGTTTTTTCTGTACCTGATTTGGTTCGTACACAGAAGGATATTTTATTCAGATGGATTCAACAAGCATTTTCCACTCTGAAGGCTTACGAAAAACTAAGGCGCATGGATATTAAGCCTCGCGATGCGATCTTTCTTATCCCGAGAGGAATCAGAGTGGATGTTTTACAAGAATATAATCTGTATAATCTTATTTCCGGATACTACCCAACTCGAGCTTGTACTACTGCTGAAGAACAGTTACATAAGTTGACGCTTTGGGAGATTCAAGAACTCAAAAAAGAACTGCAAAAGCAGGGTTTGGGATACTTGGCCGATATGATCAAACCCAAATGCCAAACACTAGGTTTTTGCCCGGAAAGAAAACCGTGTGCGGTCGTGAACAAGCTCGTACCCGACTACGATGAGAAATGGCATGCAGAGCTCCAGCAGGATCTCCAAGAAAAATTCCGCCAAGAATGGCAAAAGTTGGCTTGAGGCATTCTGCACTTCTCCATGCCCCCGCCTTTGGCGGGGTTAGTCGAAGAATAAGATTTACTGTTCGAGCCCTTCTCCGCCAGCTGGCGGATCAGGGTAAACTCCGTCGAGAACTCCAGCTTTGTATAATTTCTACAGCTGATCCTTGATCTTTATCTAACCGCAAGCTAGCTTACCGTGATTTCCACAATCCATGCACGTTGCAATATTCCAAGGTCTTGGTGATGTCTTCAGCTTTCACGGCAAAAAAGGCTTCCGGAGCGTCACCCGGCTTTAGAAACTGCCGATCGATCTTGCCGTCAACCCAAATCGCAATCCACTCAATATAATGCCCTTCTTCCATCGGATGTGGAAGCAAACCGACTTTGACTTTTACTCCGCCTTCAACCTCTTCAATAACCGGTACGTGTTTTTCCATACCCTGATCCTCTGTTTTGGCTTGCAAAAGCTCCATGGGTTTGCCGCAACAGACCAGGATTCCTCCACCAAAGTGTAAAACTTCCACGATATTGCCGCAGATGCTGCAGCGATAGATCTGACCTTTTTCCATAAAATACTCTTTCGGCTATCATTTAGCTTTAAGGTTGCTCAGCATTCTATCATTCTGCCTTGCAAAAACCAAGGACATTTCATGATTTCCGGTGTTGTCCTTTACAAAATCACTCACCGTAGGTTAAAATTAAATCGTTGTTAAGGCTCTAAAACGCAGTAATATTATGCCTGTCTACGCTCAAGAATCGTCTGACAAAGGATTCTCAACGAATGAGGTTTTGCCCCCAGGACAAAACACTTTTCCCACTTTAACCCAGATCGTTTTGGGAGTTTTTGTGCTTTTCCTCTTTGTTTCATTATATTTAAACTTCAAAAACAAACGCCAAAAGGCGAAGCTTCCTGTTAAACCCGATTCGAGTAAGAAAAATAATCAGGCTCCACCAACTTCTAAAACTCAAGATATCCAAAAGGTGTATGGAAAATGGTAAAAAAATGACTAAAACCCAAACCGGATTCACCTTAATCGAGCTTCTGGTGGTAGTTTCCATCGTCGGTATCCTCTCCACCGCTACCTTTTTGGCCTTAAACCCGGCTGATCTCTTAAGGAAAGCCCGCGACTCAAAACGCAAACAAGATCTGCATACGATTGCCAAATATTTTGAGCTTTACGCGCAAAGATATGGTGACTTGCCTAATGGCTCAGTTAATGTCTGCCAAACTGACGCTGGATTGGATGGCAGCGATGATCGTTCTATCTATGAAGACCGCCCGGGTTATACTAACTCCTGGCTAAAGCAATTAGTAACCGGCGATATTGCACCTAAAGTTCCGGATGATCCGGATGATCCCGACGGCGGTGGACCGCCCAACTATGAACACCGCAATGTAAAGAATGGTTACTATGAATATTGGAAAAACCAGCTCTATAAAAGCTCGTGGTGCTGGGAATACAAACGGGGACATTTCGTCCTGGAAACTTGGTTAGAATACAATAAAGACCCTGATTGTCTGACTGATGAAAATGGTAATGTCTATAGCGTGCGAGGCTACAATCCTCCGCGTTGCGGCTATATTTTACAAGACGGAAGTCTTATTAAAACTTTAAAGTCCGACTCCGATCCTTGCCCGGAGATTGACGAATGTCATCCACTCTAAGACTTTTCTATTTTGCGAGCTAAACCTCATTTCTTCGCACCCATCCGCTCCCTTTCCCAATCTCTGTTTGGATGTAAGCACCAACTCTCCTGAATAGTGTATATAGCGAGCCTCGTCACAGGTGGCCTGTTCTCCCTGACCGTCCGCCACTTGCCAATGGGCAAACCTTCTCTGGCCGTCAACATCTGCATCTTCGTAAACAGGAGTAAATTGATACCGGACATTTTGTTCGGGATCGGCTATCTCAAATCCCTGATCTTTTTCAGCAACCATCAACGAAGCGTGTTCCTCATTAGGACCCCCCCTAGAAGAAGCTCGACTTGGCCGCGGGCATAGGGATCTGCATATAAAGTAAGGTGTCTCAGACCTTCGTCGCCCCTTTGTGCTCTGCCGTTGACGCCATTCCCCATTTCAACTATTAATGGTCTCTCGTCCCAACTGAATCGATGTTCTCCTGCAGGGTGATAGTCAACTTCCACCATCTGCGGGCCGCCAGTGTCGCCTTCTCCTGCAGCTGCTCCTTCTAAAGTTTTTGCAAAATAACTGATTTTCATAAGATCCTCCTTCTATGTCATCATTCTAACATATTAAGGGAAAATCTGCCTGTCTTTTGGTACAATACAGTTTATGCCATATTATCTTTTTGCCTGGATCGCTTCCCTAGCCTATGCCTTGGAAACCATCGCCGGAAAACTCATCGGCACTCAGGAAGTGAGAAATCCTTATCTTTTCAACTTTTTATGGTCGTTTTTCATTCTGCTTTTAACGCTTCCCTTCGCTCTTTCAAACCACGTCACCCTTCCCGTTGCCTGGGGCAATATCACTCTGGCTGCCCTGCTTTATGCAGCTTCGGGGGTTTTGTATCTTACATTTCTTCAAAAACTGGACATCTCAATCATCACCCCCTTGCTTAATCTACGGGTTATTCTGTCGGTTATGTTAGGGGTTTTCTTTTTGGGCGAGTCTTATTCTTTTTCCGGCTACCTCCTCATGGCAATGGCGGTTTTGGCCGGCTTTTTTGTCGCTCTGGATGAGAAATTCTCTTTCCGATCTTTCTTCCGCAAGGGCATTCTCTTGCTGATCTTGGAAATTTTCGTCTTATCCTTCTTTTATTTCTTTATCGGAAAAGCAGTTGGCGAAACCGGCTTTTGGGAAGCTTCCCTGTGGGTTGATATTTTAGCCCAGCTATTTTTACTCTTAACATTTCCTTTTTTCTGCAAAGACTGGCGGCAACTGAAGATGGGCAACGTGGGTGGAATTTGGATGATGGCAATCTTCGGTGTGGTTGGAGTCTTATCTGCCAACAAGGCTGTTTCTGAAAATATGGGAATTTCAAATCTGATTCTTTCTTTGCCGCTTTCAATGGTGATAGTAATTCTCTTGGCTCTCTTTTTTCCTAAAAAAGCGCAGGTCTTGGAAAAACACACTCTCAAGGTCTATGGCATAAGGCTTCTGGCGGCGGCTGTCATGCTCGCAGCCACGCTCAAACTGACGCTCTTTTAATTTTTGCAAGGCCTCCCCCGGCAAATTCTTATCCAGAACCGTTTTTCGAAACCGCCGTCATTCTTCATTACTTTTGACTTTGCATTATTAATTTTTTAAAGAGTCTTTTGGGTAGTGTATAGTTTGTCCAGCCCTTGAGTCTAGGCGTTTTGAGTTAACGGACTCTTTATCCTCCAGAGGTAAAAACCACTTTGTCCTGTAGTACCACTTCGGCTCTTTTGTGACCAATCTTTAAAGACGCCAACTTCTGGATTTTCTGGATCGTAAAGCACAAACTCACCAATAATATAACTCCCGCTTTTAGTTTTATAGTTGCTAATGGCATAAGCTCTACCGCCTGGATCTACCCAAGCAACCGTTAGCATATGTTCAAATGAACCACCATAGAGATAAAGAAAATCTCCAGGTTTTAGAGGAAATCTTCTAAAATCAAAATTATTGATGCTCTCTGGAATATGGATTTTTTCAAAATTAACTTCTGGCAACAATTTATCTAATCTCTGAGGATTAGCAAGCCAAAATTGGGAAGGATTCAGATGGATATTTTCAGGCAGTAGTCCTGACTCATTAAGCACCGTTGCCGCTAGCGGCCCACACATGTTAGATGGATGTTCATAAGGACTTTCTGGACCAATAAAATCTAACTTTTGGGCAACAGCAATAGCCGCATTCTGGGTTTCAGCAGTGTATTTTTGAAACCTTGCCAGCGGACTTCTTTCGAGTGTTTTTTGTCCTAAAATGTCGGCTGCAAAAACCGGGGTGTCTTCAGAAGAAACTGCGCCTTGATTGCTTTGGGGTTCTTTTAAAACTTGACCTTCACTTATGAATTCCGAAGCCTCTCTTTGTCTTTGAAGTCCTTTCATTTCCATTAATTCTTGTTTATCTCTTGCTTCATCCACGAGCCTTTCGGTTTCTGGGACAGCGGATTCTTGCATTGTCAGTTGATCCGGTACCGACTCTTCAGCTCTGCGGGTGTCGCTAGGAAGCGGTTCGAATAGTCGAGGGGGAATTTCCGAAAAAGAGGGGTCGAATACTTCGGGGCTGAATTCAAAAGAGTCTGGACTCACCTCAGTGGGTGGCTGGATTTGGAGTGAAACTTCTTCTTGGTGATTACTTTGCTCCTTGGTTTGGAACGGTATTGTCGAGACAGAACCTGCCGAAAGAAAAGCGACTGCAGAAATTGTGGCGGCAGTATATATTTTTCTCAGAACTCCTGAAGAACTCATTCTCCCTCTAAGTCTTTCCGCTTCAATAGAACTTCTGTCACCTAAAGTTTCTCTAACTAGAGCTTGGTTGGTTGTTTCTGCGGCTTCGAGCTCAAGATTTAAAAAATCATCCAATTCTTTTCTCGCCGCCCCTGCTTCTTGAAGAAAACTCTCAAAGCCAGGATTGACAGTTGTACGCCAGTGGTGAGCCGCCATCAAGGCTTCTTTAAAAGTGGTCTTACAGGGAGAGCTTTTTTCTCTTTCCGCAATTGCCAAAGCAGCTTCATACTGAAGTTTTGCGTGCATAGACTGAAAGATCCTCCGATAAGTTGTTTTGGCGTGGAAGTCCAAATCGCTTCTTGTTGTGATATCTTTATAGTCTTTTAGAAGTTGGGTTCTGATTGCATTGAAATCCCCGTTTTTTTCAGTATAGAGCTGATCATAAATATCCTCTGCCAGAAGCCGTCCAGATTCGTTAATTGCTATTCGTTCTCTTCCATCTTCCACAGAGCAGTTGACGTAGTCCAAAATGTCTTCCTGGGCAAGAAGAACTTGAACTACTGATTGCTCACCATTATTTTCTTCGCCTGAATTATGAATTTCGGAAGTAAAATGAGGTTTGGAAAGAGATAAAGATCCTTCGATATTCATGGTTTGCAAAAATTTTGACCAATTTTAGTAATGGACTTTTTAAGAAATTGATAAAGTCGTTTTTCAAAATCTTCGATATTTCTTGAAGCAAACAAAATGGGAATATTCCCAGAAGACAATTCGGTGTCTCCAAGTAATTCAAGGAATCTTTTTCGCCTTTTAGATTCAAGGTTTTCCAAAATAAACATTAGGGTAAGCTCATCCAATAACTGCGAGTATTTTGAATCAGAGTCTTGAAGTTGTTCAAAAAACTCCTCGCAGCAAAATAATCGCTTGGCTAAATTAAAAATGCCTTTGTTTGACACTGTGTTTATCGAACTCATATAAGGTTAAATCTGTTTTTTGCCATTACTCAAGGATCAGGTATATGATATCAAAATTCAACCGTTAATGCACCTCTACCGCACTTTTCAAGACGACAGGATTGAGGGTCGGACCTGTTTTCGGGTTGTCCGTACAGCCTTTGCAAGGCCTCCCCTGGCAAATTCTTATCCAGAACCGTTTTTCGAAACCGCCGTCATTCTTCATTACTTTTGACTTTTGAATTTTTAGTGGTACTTCTCCATGCCCCGCCGAGTCGGCGGAGAGAACTACATCTCTTTAGCCAGTTGCCAGAAGCCGGTAGCTGTCTGCGTTTTGACTTTTGACCTTTGAATTTTGAATTTTTAATGCTATAGTTGACCTAACTTTTTCCGTCGGAGACGGCTTTGCCCTATGAATAAAAAGCGTGCCATTTTCTTACTGATTTTTGCCGGAATCGCCATCTATAGCCTCAGCCTTTTCAATGGCTTTGTCTGGGACGACGAAGAACAAGTTGTCAACAACACTCTCGTGCATACCATTGCCAATCTGCCTTCTTTTTTTACGGGCAGCACTTTCAACACCGGCGGGACCGGCACACTCATGGGAATTTATTACAAACCTCTGATGAGCTTCTTTTTTGCTCTAATTTACACTTTCTTCGGACCGCAGGCCTTTTTCTTCCATCTTTTTCAGGTGGGTATCCATATCTTAAACTCCGTACTCGTTTTTTGGCTTTTCCGCTCGTTTTTGGTTTATCTGGAGCGTTCTAAAAATTCTAAGCTTAAAACATCTGCGCCGGCGGACCCGCCGTCTTCCCGCTGGAACGACTGGCTCGCCTTTAGTTTGGCTTTGCTTTTTTTGGTTCATCCAATTCAGGTCGAAGCCGTCGTTTACGTTTCTGCCCTGCAGGACGTTCTCTTTTTCTGTTTCGGCATGCTCTCTTTGCGCGCCATTGCCAAAAACCAAAATAATCTCCGCTTGTTTCTCCTCCCGGCCATCCTCTTTCTGCTTTCTCTTTTTTCTAAAGAAACCGCGGCCGTACTTATCCTCTTGACGCTGGTATTCGTTCTCTTATTTAAAAAAGGTAAACTTCTTTTCTCAGCTCTAGCAGCAGGTGGCGCCGTTTTAATCTATGCTTTCCTGCGCTTTGTGGTTGCTAAAGTCTTCTTTTTCCACCAGGATTTTTCACCGATCATGCAGGCTCCCCTTCCCCAGCGGCTTTTGAGCATCCCCAAAATCATCTTTGTCTATCTCAAAACTTTCTTTTTTCCTGATCGTTTAGCCATTACCCAACACTGGGTGGTTGTAAATCCTAACTTTCCGGATTTTTTCGGGCCGTTGGCTTTTGATTTTCTATTTTTTGCAGTACTCGTTGTTTGCGGTATTTGGCTTTATCAACACAGCCTTAAGGCTTTTAAAACCTATCTTTTCTTTTTTCTCTGGTTTGTCTTCGGTCTGGTCCTTCATCTGCAGCTTTTTCCCCTAGACTTAACCTTGGCCGAACGCTGGTTTTATCTCCCCCTGGTTGGCCTTTTGGGAATGCTGGGAATTGTAGTCTACAGCCTGAAGTGCAAAAAAGTTTTAGTGCTCTTGCTTTTAGCTTGTGCGCTCCCGCTGGCCACGCGCGCCATTTCCCGTACTACCGACTGGAAAAACGGCTTGACTCTTTTCAGCCGCGACATTGCCATTTCCCACGATGTTTTTGACCTGGAAAATAATTACGGGGTGGAGCTTTTTCGCGCCGGACAATATGATGAGGCTAAGGCCCACTTTGAAAAATCAACTGCGGTGGCACCCAACTGGTGGACTAACTGGAACAACTTGGGCGCGTCTTTAGAACGCGAGGGAAACCTCATCTCGGCAGCCCAAGATTACCAGAAAGCCATTGCCAACGGCGACTATTATCTAGCCTATGAAAATTATGCCGGCATCTTGGCCAAACAGGAAAAATATGAGGAAGCGAAAGAATTTTTGGAAAATAAGGCTTTGCCGAAGTTTCCCCTCAATTACAACTTGCAACAGATGTATTTATACGTTAAATTTAAGCTGCAGCCGCCCAGCGACCAAAAGTAGAGGAAAACAAGAGGTCTCTCCTCTTTAAAGAGGAGAGACCTCTAATATCTAAATGGAAACCTGAAGGTTTCCGCTACCAGAGAAAAAAGTACCTCTGAGGGGAAACGTATGGAAATTCAAGGAAAAATTGTCTCTAATACCAAATTGAACATTTACACTCAATCTTTGATTGTTAAACCGGAGCAGGTTAAAAAGATTGATTTTGAGGCCGGGCAGTTCATGCTGCTTAAACTTGGAGAAAACCTGCAAAGAGCTTATTCGATAACTAACCCGCCGCACCAAAACGACCGGCTGGAATTCGTGATCGACACCCGTCCTGGCGGCCCCGGCAGCCAATTTGCTCTGGCTGCCCAAAAAGACGATCTGGTTTCTCTAAGCGGACCGTTTGGAAAATTCCGGCTGCGCGCAACCGACCTGCCCAAAGTCTTTATCGCCAATGGCTGCGGCATCCCCCCTTTGATCTCCATGATTGAACATCTTCTCCACACGGGTAAAACCATGCCGATCAAACTTTACTGGGGCATGCGCTATCAGAATGAACTTTACTTTGCGGAGCGCTTCCGGGCCTTAAAACAAACTCATTCCAATTTTTCCTATACCTTTTGCATCACCCGACCCGCCAAAGAAGAACCATTCTGCGCCACCGGGAGAGTAACCAATGTCATCTGTTTGGGGATTGAGGAAAACAGGAAAGCTGAATTTTATCTCTGCGGTAAACTGGCCATGATTCGAGAGATGAAAACGATTTTAACCCAACACGGCATCCCTTCTGAAAACGTCATCCATGAAGGATACTAATTAGGGTCGTTCCATCTCGCCCATGATGACATAAAATTCATTTGAGTAAGTCGCGGTCGGGTGGCAGAGGTGGAAAGGCTCCCGACAACGCGCACCCTCCGAATCGGAGGGGAGCATTGGTGGAAGGGAAACCTCTGACAGGACCCGACCGGATACAAACTGACACCTTGTTTTGGGTTTGCTTTCGAAGCTTTTCCGCAGTTGGTGGAGTGTTGGATGCAATACTTTGAAAAATATTTAAAAATCGTCCTTTCTCGCTGGCGCTCTGGCGCTCTTTAGAAGCCAAAGCGGTGAGTCAATTTCCGTTGCCTCCGCCGCTTCTTGATCTGGGCTGCGGGTTTGGAGAATTTGCCGGAGTTTTAGTAAACCACAAAATCGAGGTGGGAGTTGATATCTCCAAGCGCGATTTACGGTTGGCTTTGCAAAATAAAAAATATCACCAGCTGATCTTAGCCGATGCTCGAAGCCTACCCTTTGCTGACAATACATTCCAGAGTATTATTTCGATCAGCACTTTGGAACATATCGTAAGTGTCGAAAAAGTCCTGGCAGAAGCATACAGAGTCCTGTCACCCGGCGGCCTTTTCATTTTTACGGTTCCCACCACTACTCTCGGCGACCTGCTTTTGGTCCCAACCGTTCTTAAAAAATTAAAATGCTCCTTTGGGGCAGAAAGGTATGTGGCCTCATTCCATCAAGCCTTCAAACACAAGACTGTCCTGCCAAGAGAAAGATGGGAAAAAATGACTGCTGAGGCCGGATTTAAGGTTGAAACAATCTGCGGAACCATTACCCGCCGGCAGATTGTTCTTTTCGAACTTGGCTTGCCTTGGGCTTTGCCGACGCAGCTTACCAAACTGATTTTTAAAAAAAGACTGCTCGTTTCACCGGACGCCAGGGTGCGGCTTCTCGCTTCCTGTTTTTCTTCTCTTTTCAAGGATCAGGCGCAAACTGATGCTAATATTTTAGTCGTGGCGAAAAAAAATTTATAACCGAAGGTTTCAAGCTTTGCTTATAACCGGAGGTTTCAAGCTTTCCTTATAACCGGAGGTTTCAAGCTTTCCTTATAACCGGAGGTTTCAAGGTTTCCTTATAACCGGAGGTTTCAAGCTTTCCTTATAACCGGAGGTTTCAAGCTTGTTTATGAAACAACCTTGTCCCGTCTGCAAACATGCCGTTTTAAAATCTATCTATGACAATGGACAATATGAAATTTGGCAATGCGTTTCTTGTAAATATGCCTTTCTGGTTAATCCTCCTTCTCAACCGGAATTGGAAAAAATATACAACCAAGCCTATTTTCTCCAATTCCAACGGCCATATGT
>Ga0210049_1004578_pt1 | contig 12051 bp, 10 predicted proteins | sample CryGeyCG2014_300_2_FD_183964 | JGI IMG/M metagenome (GOLD analysis project Ga0210049, IMG submission 183964) | Groundwater microbial communities from aquifer - Crystal Geyser CG06_land_8/20/14_3.00 (SPAdes) (version 2) | ecosystem: Environmental > Aquatic > Deep subsurface > Groundwater | place...
CCGATTATTAAGGAATCGACCTGGGGCCGATTGAGTAGGCAAGCTGATCCTCTAGAAAAGCATACGGTAGGAAAACGATGAACAAGCGATGATATTTGACTTGTCAGGGATGGGCGACAGGGGTAAAGTTAATTTATCGTTTAGAGATGGTTATATTTCGTATCTATTTAGCCATTTGCAGAGAACTTTTTTAAAGAAAAAATTCTCCCCTTAATTTGACTTCAAAATAGCCCATTTTGCCTCTGACTGTCAAGGGAAAATCGACAGGGAAAATCGTCGAAAAGCAGGGGGGGGTAAATCATTGATTACCAGCAACTTGCGACATCATTATTTTATGCTATTTTTTATCATTTTTTTGCTTGACTGTATGTATGATTTTTGCTTATATTAGCGGCATGAACGAAAAAAACCGCATACGCCTGTTAAACCGTCTGAACCAGAAGGCATTTCAATCCGAGGTGGCTGGCCTGTGGCCGTTGGCCAGGGGATCGCTTACTTTGATCAGGAAGCCTTGCATCCGTCCCGGCTGTCCGGCCTGCGCCAAGGGCGTCAAACATTCCGCCTATATTCTGATGACGCGTGATAAAGGCGCAAGACGTTGTTTGTATGTGCCGCGCGACCTGGCGCCCATTTTGCGCCAGGCGCTCCGGAACGGCAAAGTTCTGGAGCGGCGTTTGGCGCGCCTGGCCATGCAGATGATTTTGACCTATCGCGCCCAGCGCCGGCGACGAAACTTGGTACGGTCACGGTAGCACCTGACATGGAAAATTGCCCGAAAAGATACGCCTGTCCCCATCTGGGTTATCAAGCCTGCGCGGAAGCGCAGGCGGAAATGGAGCGGCTCAAGGTCGAGAACCGCGACTTGCGCCGGGTTTTCGATCAGGCGACCGCCGCCTTTCAGGAGAAAGAGGCGGAAATCAGGCGATTAAAAGAGGAAGCTGAAGTTTTACGGCGCAAACTGCGCGACCAGTTACAACAGCCATTTACCAAGGACACGGAACAGCAAGAAACCGCCGCCAACCAGGAACAAGAATCGTCTGATCAGCCGGAACAGAAGCGGAAAAAGCGCGGCGCGCCAAAGGGGCATCGCGGCGCCACGCGCAAACCACCAGATCGAGCGCCGGATCGTATCGTTCTGGTCAACCCCTGCCAATGTCCGAAATGCCATTCCGGCAACATAAGCGCTTGCCAGGAGACGGAAGAACACACGCAGGAAGACCTCGTCATTATCCGGCCGCTAATCACCCGTTACGTGAAAAAACGCGGATATTGCCGCGATTGCGGCGCGTTGTTTTTTCCCAACGGCCAGGGCGAACGGCCAAATGGTTATATCGGACCCGTGGCTGTTGCTGTGGCCGGTTATCTGCGTTATGCGATCAAAATACCTTTTGATTCAGTGCGTAAAATTTTTGCCGGACTCTGGGGGCTTGAAATTACTCCGGCGGCCCTGGTCGGCTTTGACAAACAACTGGCGAATACCGGCCGGCCTTTTTATGAGCAGATTGCGGACATGGTCAAATACAGCCTGGAACTCAATATTGATGAGACCTCTTGGGCGGAAGGTCCATTGATCAAATGGCTTTGGACCTTTGTGGCCCGCAGCCAAGTCCTCTTCAAAATCGCTTCTTCCCGTTCCGGCGAAGTTCTCCGCGATGTTTTGGGGCCGGTTTACAACGGCGTGCTTGGCTCCGACTGTTTCAGCGCCTACAATACCATCGCCGCTCAGGCCAAGCAAAAATGCCTGGCCCATTATGAACGCGCCGCCAAAGAACTGGAGAAGTTTTATCCCGGCGATCAAACGGCCTTGCTGTTCGCCATATCGCTCAGAGACCTTTTCAAGCGCGCCAGACAGATCAAACGCGACTGGTTGGAGGGAAAAATTACCGATGAACAGGCCGGTCAACAGGCGTTGGATTTTGAGGAGGAACTCGATCAATTGCTCGAAACGCCGTTCCAAAACCACGACACCGAAAATCTACGTTGCCGATTAATCGCCCATCGCAGCGAAAATTTCATCTTTCTGCGTTATAAGCAGGTCGAACCGGATAATAACCGCGCCGAAAGAGCCCTGCGCCCCTCGGTCGTCATGCGAAAAATCACCTACGGAAACAACTCCCCAACCGGCGTGTTCAACCATGAAACGTTGATGAGCCTTGTGGAAACCGCCAAGCTGAACAATACCAATCCGTTGGATTTGATGATGAGCCTGGCTGGCGGCGACGATCCCGACAAGATCAAAACCATGCTGTTTGTCCCGAATACAAGCTGAAAAATAACCCCGCGTCCCAACTTATCTGCTCCCGACTGCCGGCTTGTCTCTGCAAATGGCTAAAGGGTTACTTTCCCCTGATTCCGTGACAGGTTATCCTGTCACAATATTTTTCCGGATAATTTGTTTTGGCACAGCCTCGTTCCGGATTTTACGATGGCCGGACCATTTTTCTTCTAATTCCAAATCATTTTCAACAACGAATTAAAGCTTAATCCTCCCTTCCGATGTGTCAACCTCGTTTTTCACCGTTTTTTGACAGACCACGACCGTCGCCATACAATCACCAAATTTTTATTCATCATAATCGCGCATACAAAATCCGAATTAAGCTCAACCACTGACAATCCTGACCGAATCTCAGAAAATGCTGATGACTTCGTTCAACATATTTACAGGCCAAATACATGATGTTCTGTAACACCGTCCGTAATCGCCAGCGTTGCACTTCAACTGCCGCCGGCATCTCTTTGACCAGCGCCAATATCTCCTGTCCAATCCGACGCAACGTGTTGAATGCAACCATCGCCGCCTGTAACACCGTCGCATTCGTCTTGAATTTGCCGGACGGCAATCGTTCCACGCCCATATCGCTTTTCAGTTCGCTGTGAAATTGTTCGCTCGTCCCATGCGCGTGATATAGCGCAATCACCGTTTCTGGATATTCCTCCAAACCTGTCCAATATGTGTCCGCCTCAATTTCCGGAAGCAACAGTTGTTCACCCTTCGCCGTAATCGTCCGCACCGTCACCTCAAACACTATCCGCCAGGGCTCCAGATTCCCTTCCCCGTCATCCATAAACCGGGTGCAGGCGCCGATATACACGGTTTTACCCGGCCGGGGCTGTGTCGCCACCCCGTAAATCTTCGCCACCTCCAGCCAGTCCGTCTGACTTTCCCGCCTCAGATTCCGCTTGATTATGTATGGCCGCCCTTCTTTCCGACACTGCCGCACGTTCACCGCCGCGTCGTTCCCGGAATCCATCCGTAATAACACCGGATAGTTCACCTTAACTTTTCCCAGCAAATCAAACGTTTCCCGCAAAAACTCCGGCGTTCCTTTCTGGCAATGCTGTGTCCCCGGCCGTAATTCGCAGTTCAGCATATGCCCTTCCTGCCCAATATACGCAAAATTCGGCGCATACCCGTCCATCCCCTTATACGTTCGTCCTACTCCTGCCTTATGTGAGCCGGAATTATCAAACGGCGACACATCGACATCCAACGGGAGATATTCACCGCGCTCCGTCTTCACCGGCGTCAATGCCGCCGCACTCAATAATCCCACGTTCGCTTCCTTGATCACTCTGTCAAACCGCCCCTCCGCTCCGTCCAAACGCTGGCGTAATGTCCCGCTCGACGGCGCTCGCTTGATTCCCAATGCGCGCCGAAAATATCCATTATGCCGATATAATTCAATGTCATCATAATTCGTCCGCCCTAAAATCAACAGACCAAGATATGACCGCAACACATCCCCGTTCGTAATCTTTGGCTCAAGCGCCCCGTCAATCACAATACCGTTCACCCGCCGATCTAAATCCAATCCCGACAAAATTTTACCGCCCAATACTAATCCGCCGTTACTTTCCAGCCTTTCTTTCCCTGCTTGTATGATAAATTTCATCGCTAAATCCCTTCACCAATTTGGTTCATTCAATACACAACGTTTCTTTCGTTGTAATTTATTGATTACCAATTGGTTGTCAAGACTTTTCTCGAACTTTTTTACGCCTTCATCACGCTTTCAGGATTATGATTAGAAAACCATAAAACTACTAAAAATGTCAAATGTGGGGTATCCTATCGGCTCAACCACCCCCCATTTGTTGTGGTTGGATGATGACAGCGTATGGCACTGGCTCAACTTGCACGGCTTGTTGAACCAGCCGGTAAAATAGTTTTCCTCTGGATTGTGAAGTTCGGCGATTAAAACGGAATGTAAACTCATTAAGGTAGTCACAGAGATGTTCAGAACTCACAGAACCCTGATGCGTACCCAAGAGCCATCGCTTGAGCAAACTCGCCACACGATGACAACGCGGCAACAAGTCTTCACCGATAGTGCCAGCGGGACGAACAACTTGATGCTCGTATCCAAGCGATTGCAAGCCATTATAGCCACGCCATCCGTCTGTGTGCACGGTACTGCCCGGCTTGACCGATTTCAGAACCGCTTTGTCCAAACTGCTCGCCGATGCATCGGAAATATGCATAAATCGAATCCTTCCTATTCCTTTCCCGTCATGCTGAGCAATAATTACGACCAAATCCTTGCCCGCAGCTCCACGACCTCGTTTTCCCGCCTTTTCTCCTCCAATATAGGTTTCATCAACATCTACCATGCCGGACAACTGGTCCCGTCCGGGACGCACCATCGCCCGCCTGAGTTTATGCAACCAGGTCCAAGCTGTCTGATAACCACCTATACCCAAGATACGTTTCAACCCCAAAGCGCTGGCGCCGTTCTTTTGGCTGGTGATGTACCAGATCGCCCGAAACCAAGTTACCAAAGGCAAACGACTGCCTTGAAAGATCGTCCCCACCGTCACCGACATCTGATGCCGACAACGGGCACACAAAAACAACCCTCGTTTCATAGGCCAGGCTTTATTCCCGTCGCACTTGGGGCATATAAAGCCGTTAGGCCAACGCAACGAAAACAAGTAAAGCCGGCATGCCTCCTCAGTGGCAAAGCGATGCTCCAGTTCAGCCAATGTCCGCGGGTAGTCTTCCATACCCGCCAATACTACCCATGGTATCAGGTTGAGTCAATTGGATACCCCAGTATTTTTTAGTCGCTTCCGAGTTTAGAGTGCATAGGCACTACCGGTAGTGGTTAGCCACCATTAAATTGTTTTTGGATAAAGATTAAGGCCTCCACAATGAAAATAAATGGCAAGCTTGTAATGCTCACGATTTCTAAATCCGCAGGCCATTTCTTTGACCATTTGAATTTTACTGTTCAACCCCTCTGCAGTCGCATTGGTTATTCTGTGCTTAAAATATGTCAGGATATTTTTGATATGTGTCTTCAACGTTCTGGCCGCTTGCATGATCGGCTGCAGTCTGGAATGAATTGCCCAATTGAACCATTTTTTAAAGAATTTCATGGCATTCTTGGGATACGTGTAGTTCCAGAATTCTCGCAACGATTCTTTAATCGCCCATGCTCGTGCCGTTTTAAGGTTCATGCGGCGGATTTCAGAAAATTCCGCCTGCCGGCATTCAGGAATATTATCTTCATTAGCCAGCCAAAGATACTTCGTGCCTTTCAAGATATCTTCTCCTTCAGCTGCCAGTATTTTATGTTCCTGCCTTCGAACCTTATCGACCGCTTCTGTAACGTGACGCGTTACATGATAACGATCAAACACGATTTTATCTTCCGCCTCAGGAATATATTTGCGCGTGGCGGCTATATACGGATCCCACATGTCCATCGCTATGCCTTTAACCGCAGCAAGCTCTTTATCGTCAAACCGCTTATAATAGGATTCAAGGCTTTCCTGTTCGCGATTATCAATAATAAATTCAACCGTTCCGCTATGCAGATCGCAGATCAAGGTCTCGTAAGTATGGCGCTTGCCAAAAGATTTCTCGTCAACTCCAAGATACGTAGGAATCTTCTGTATCTTCCGCGCCAGCCCTCGTTCAACGGCTTTTTCCATCACAGACCATCCCTCATCCCAGCTTATTCCATTCAAGCGAGAACATCCCGTTACGTCGCATTCCTTCAAGGTGTCTATGACGTGTCCTTCCATCATCAATGTGAAACCACTGCGCACGCCAGCCCAGGGCGCCAGAATCTGTTTAACCCCATGTGTCTTGCAATCGGTTCTGGGCAGACACGCATGAACAAATGTCTGACATTGGCAAGTGTCCAAATGTCGCCAACTCTGTTCTTTCGCATGATCGCGTATCTTGTGTTCTTTTCCGCAAATCGCACATGGCCATTTCGACCAGGATTCCGTTTCCAGCCATATATCAATTGTTTTCTCTTCCATGTTAAGCTTTACTTCCGTTACTTTCCATCCGGTTCCAAGTTTAAGCAATTTCGCAAACATTTCCTTGTCGGTCATAGCTTTTTCCTCCTTATTACAAAGCGGGTTTCAGTTTTTATACCAGCTATGACCTATACCACAATATATGGGGGCTCCAACTCTTAAGTCTGAAGGACCAATTTAATCTTCTTGTTTAATATTACAGTTTTTACAAATGGGAGGAGAATACCTATTGATACAAATGGAGATAAGATAATAAGGTGAACTTTCGCACTAAAACGCGCGAAAGTTCACAAATTAAAAGACAATTAGGCGGCAAAAGCAAGAACCATTATTAAGTGGCGAATAATTTTTGATGGGAGCGGCTTTTTTTCGGACTTCATAAATAATCGTTGACGCCATAAAACACCGCGCAAATTTGACAGAGCGTCAACAAAAGACGGTCTTTTCTTTTTTGGGTACCAGGGCAACACGCAGAAGGTTGGCGATCTGGAGTTGGTTTTCAAATAGGCCAACCAGATGATGGCATATAACCAGAAAGCAAATGCGGCCGCGCGTTCCGGGCCGGCGCGTTTCCACAACTGCGGTTCTTGTCCGCCCAAAGATTGTTTGACGTTCTTGAAGGTATCCTCAATAGCCCAGCGGGCAGCGTAGCGCGCGATCACTTGAGCCGGATCGGCGTGCAGATCGGTTGTGAACAGGAAATCATCCTCCTCGATGCCGTCCGGAGCGCGGGAGATGACCAGCAAAACTGGATGGGTAGGACAGACCGCATACCAGAGGACCGGACGCGACAACACCAACCGTTGTTTTAGTTTCCCCCGCATATTAACCGCGAGACGTTTCCAACCTTTTTTGGTTTGGGCCATTTGTTCCGGTGTGGGCAGACGCTTTCCTTTTTTTCTTGGCCGGCCGGCGGTGGCGCGCAGCCGTTGCGGCGGCAGATCGTACAAGGCAGCGTCCCGCCGGATGCGACTGGTTAAATACATGTCGGCGGGAAGCATGCTCGCCATAGGCGCATAGAAGCCATCCGCGCAAATATCGAATTCCCGATCAGGAAACCATGCGGCTAATTCCCGCAGCATGTCGTGGGCCAAATCCATCAGGGAACGGTCGTTTTTTCGATGGAGTCTGGTGTTAACCGGTAACGCCAGCGGCTCTCCACCCCAGGGTGGATTGACCGCCAGTGTCATAAGCACGATGTTTAACCCGAACCCATGCACAACCTTGGTGGCGCTGCTGCGCACGGCATCGCGCCACCACCCGGCTCCCTCCACCTTCCGCCCGGTCTTATGAAAAAGCGTATCGTCGATCTGCAGCGGGATTCTGCCTGACGGCTGAAATAGGGTCACCATGATCCGGGCGATCAGGCGCCAAAGCTCGCTCATTCGCCAAGCCCCATCCCGGAAAAAACGGTGATAGGCGTCGTGGGCTTTCTCCCCCAGCGGTTCGGCCAGCGGGACCAGGCGGGTGATCCGCCGTCCGCCCGGGCAGAGCACCCAGGCGGCGGATACCCGGAGGAATATTTCAAACGAGGGGGTCGTGAACGCCGCCGCGAAGCCGGTTAACAACACTGACCAGTCATTCATTCCTGCCGCCTTTCCCGCCGGAGTTGGCGGATTCGTTGGTTAAGGGAAAAAAGTCCGGTCTCGGCTGTTTGGGAGAGCGCCCGTTGCGCCGCTCGGTAGCGTGCGATCGCCTGCCTGACGCGGATGGCCTCTGCTTGAGGCAGAAGCACTAAACGGGTGCGACCGGCTTGTTTGAAAGATAATGCCCAAGCCGCATGTAGTTCACCCTTGAGCGCACAGTGGCAGTTGGGTTTTCCGCATTTGCGTCGGAACTTAATCAACGAACCCTTGAGCAGCTCGGTTTCCGGTGTGGTATTCCGGCGTTTATTTTGTTTACGCACAGGAGCCTCCTTTGTTTAACTGTTAGTAATTAGACTTACAGATTTAACCAAAAAAAATAATTCCGTCAATAATATATTTGCAAATAATATGTAATAGTTTAGCGCATTTAAGCGAAACTGGGTTGGCGGCGGATTTTGAGGGCGGGAAATGCGGCTGAAAAATAGCTGCATTTTTTTATTGCAATATTGCCGAAGCACGATATAGTGCTTCGGTATGAATTACAGCGCGTCATATTCAGAGCTTCTGAGGGAGCGGGAGCGGATTCTAAAAAGGCTGGGAGAATATCCGCCAGTATTGCGGGGCTCATTGCGCCAGCACGGCAACAAGTGCGGAAATCCGAATTGCGCCTGCCATGACACCCATAAGCCGAAACGGCACGGTCCTTATTATTATCTGTCGCACCGGTATCAGGACCGTACGCAGACCTTATTCCTTTCCCCGGTCAAATTGCCCTATGCCAAGGCATGGATGGCTAATTATAAAAGGCTCATTCAACTGATCTATCGTCTTTCCGAAGTGAATTTTCGTCTCTTGCGTTATCATGCCCTGAAACTGGGAGGCAAACGTGAAAGAAACTGAAGATTTTCCAGTCCAGGGGAGCGATAATTCGTCCGGTGAAAAAGAGCGGAAGATTTATCAAGCCGAAGGCATGATAAAGCGGCTGGAAAAGGACAATGACCGGTTAAACCAAAAGGTTACAGACCTTGAGGAAAAACTCCGGCAGTTAAAAGAACAGGTTGAGGAATATCGCGCGCTACTTTTTAAGTCGAACCGGAATACGGCCTCTGAGAAGGATGAAAAACCGGGGCGTATTCCCAAAAAGCGCGGCGCACCGCAAGGACATCCCGGCACAACGCGCAAGAGGCCGGATCGGGTTGACGAGCACGTGGATGTATTTTTGGAAGAATGTCCTGAATGCGGCGGGCATGATCTGAAGGGATGTAAACGGCATGAAGACCATTATCAGGAGGATATTGTCATTCCGCAGACAAAGGTCACACGCTTTCGGCACCATTTTTACTACTGCCCCAAGTGCAAGACGGTCGTATATGGAAAAGGGGCCGGCGAATTGCCGGGCAGTTATATAGGTCCGGTGGCCAAAAGCCTTGCGGGTTGGTTGCATTATCAGATGCGTATACCTTACCGCCCGATTCGTCGTCTGTTCCATGAACTGTTCAGGTTGAATTTTGATCCCAGTTCGGCTCCGGGATTTGACCGGCAGATCCGTTGCCGGGGCGATCCGTTTTATGAACAGCTCAAAAAGCTTTTGCCGGAACAGGCTTTTGCCCATCTGGATGAGACCGGCTGGCGGAAAGAAGGCATAAACTACTGGTTATGGTGTTGCGCGGTCATGAAGGCCGTTGTTTTCCTGATTGACCGCCGGCGTAGTGGCGAAGTGGTTACTAATCTGCTCGGCAAAAAATATAGGGGCGTGCTGATCAGCGATTTCCTGGCGACCTACAATGGCATAATATGCAGGAAACAGCGCTGCTTGGTTCATCTTTTGCGCCTCATCAAAAAGTGGCAAATACGTTTCGCCGGAGACAAAAAACGGAAGGCTTACTTTGTTGAGTTCAAGAAGCTGATTAAGTCTATCATTGCTTTCAGCAAAAAAATGTCCGCAAAAGCCGGGCTTACTCCCGCCGACATAATCCGCAGGGCCGATTTGATCGCGCGTCTGCGCCGGAAATTAGCCCAGCCTTTGCAACACCCGCGGGCCGACAAGTTCAGAATCAAGCTGTTGAAAATGATAAAAGAGCTGACCGCTTGCCTGGACTCCCCTGACGTCTGCGCTCATAATAACCGGGTTGAGCGGCTCCTGCGCGGCAGTGTTATCATGCGTAAGATTACCTTCGGCAATCGTTCAGACAACGGTATTCGCAACCATGAGGTCATCATGAGCCTGATTGAAACCGCCAAACTCCATAACGCCGATCCATTACACTTCCTGCGTCTCTTGCTGACCAATCCAACCCAAGCCGCCTTGGTTATCCTTCCGGAAAAGCTTTCTGCCGGCTGATTCTGAAAATGCAGCTTTCAGCCGCATTTCCAACCCTCAAAATCCGCCGCCAACCCAGTTTCGCTTAAATGCGCTAAACTATTACAATAATCCTTGCATATCAGAATTTATGGGTTAGTTCAGGTTCAGGAAGTTTACCGAGAGTATGATAGAGCACGATTTCCAGCACATGAAAGGATTTGAAGCCATAAGATCGTCTGGTTACCACACGAACTTTATTGTTCAGGCCTTCAACGGCAGCACTGGAAAAGGCCTTTTTGAAGGTAAACCAATTCATGATCAGCGGCTCGTGCGCCCGCAAAGTTTTAGCAAATTTGCGAAGCGGTGGCAAACGGCTGCGCAAGGCGCGGGTAATCCAAGTGTCGAGAAAAACTTTGGCATAACGCGGATGATTATAGGTCCAGAAATGAGCAAAAGCATCTTTCAATGCCCACGCCCGGGCGGTTTTCAAGGTGGAATGAATCACACGATTCAAAAGTTCGCGAGCATGGCCGCGCACTTTGGCATACGGTTTAAGCAACAACCAGCGGGTATTTTTAAGCCGTTCCTTGCGTCTTGGTCCAGTCAAAGCATAGTTTTCAGAACGGCGCACCTTGTCAACGGCCTGATTCAACAAGGCCGTAATATGAAACCGATCCAGGATATGAACAGCCTGACTCAGATGTTTACGCGCCACAGCCAAATAAGGCCGCCACATATCGCTGACAACAACCCGGACACTGGCGAGGTTTTCCATGCCCAACGTTTTCAATCCACCCAGCAGGGCGCGTGCGCTCCGGCGCTTTCCAATCCACAAAAGCCGCTTGTAATGTTCATCAACCTGATAAATCACGGTCGCAAAATTATCCGCCTTTTTGCCTTTGTGAATATGCAATTCGTCAATGCCAACGGCCGTAATGCCGGTCAATTCACGCCGGGCCAATCCCCATTCAACGATCCAAGTCACCGAGCGATAGACCGCATCCCAACTGACACCGAACACTGTGGCGACTTCGCGCCAGCTCAACCGCCGTGCCCATTGGCACAGAAAAATCATCATTGCTTTGGTATATGGCCGCTTGCCTTCATTCCAAGGCATGGTTTCCACCGTTATCCCGCATGTGGGACAGTCAACTCTCCTGGGCGCGTAGAACATCCTGACGGGAATATTCCAGAGCGGCACATGCAGCCAATCGCGCATGGGCAAATGATCGTAGACCGGAGCCGGTTGCCCGCATTGCGAACAATAAGGCTTGCGCTGTTTATGTTCACGAATCATTACTTGCAACTCCATCTTTTGTATCCCAAATGCTTTCGTTATTTTCTTCAGTTCCGCGGATTCATAAATAAATCCGTTAAAATGTTGCGTTTCATTCAGCAAAGTCTTAAGTTTTACATTCATGGCTGGCCTTATTTAGGGTTGTGGACCCAATGTCTATATACATTGGATTCCCTAATAGACCAGCCATTTTCCTTTCATCCTTCAGGAGTTATTAATCAGGCTGCGAGGAGAGCCGCAAGGAACTCCCCGCAGCAGCCTGTTAAGAACTCCACTGAAAAATATTTTGTTATTGCTTTTCAGCCTTTAACCGTTAACGTTCGTTGTATTAACCCATAAATAGTGCTATGGAGCCATATTTTGTTATTGCTTTTCAGCCTTTAACCGTTAACGTTCGTTGTATTAACCCATAAATAGTGCTATGGAGCCAAAAATATTTGTTCTGATTATTGGCGGAACGGTATTGCTATTCGGGATTATTCTGATTTTCCTGCCGGGGCCTTCTTTTATCGTGATTCCTGCGGGCCTTGCAATTCTGGCAATTGAATTTGCCTGGGCGCGCGCACTTTTAAAGCGCGCTCAACTCGTGG
>Ga0210049_1004583_pt1 | contig 12044 bp, 25 predicted proteins | sample CryGeyCG2014_300_2_FD_183964 | JGI IMG/M metagenome (GOLD analysis project Ga0210049, IMG submission 183964) | Groundwater microbial communities from aquifer - Crystal Geyser CG06_land_8/20/14_3.00 (SPAdes) (version 2) | ecosystem: Environmental > Aquatic > Deep subsurface > Groundwater | place...
TTTTCCTCTTCCTCACTTACTCTTTCAAAATCCCCATCCTCTTCAGCATCTCAATCCTTTTCTTGTGCTCTTCCTCAGAAACAGGCTCTTCCTTCACAGGCTCTTCAAGATTATTTTTTATAGGCGCCCTATACCTCTGCCTTTTCGGAAACTTTAACGTTTTGCCCATTAAAAAGTAAAAGAGAAGTTATTTTTAAACTTTTCAGAAAACCCTGCCTTTGACGTCTGCAGGACCCAAAGAGCGTTGAACAAATTCCAAATGCGCCTTTATTATTATCTCAAAAATCTTAGGGGGCTCTCCTGACGTCATCCAGAGCCCAACAAAAAATCATCAACCCAATTCCAACTTACTTAGTAATCTTTAAATAGTATACCTAAGTATACTTAATTATGGCAACAACAATAAAACTACAAACGAAGACAAAAGAAGAGCTTGATAAATTCAGGCAATCCAAGAATGAAAGCTATGACGAAGTAGTTCAAACACTTGTGTTCATAGCAAAAACCTGCGAAAAAAAGCCTAAATTAAGCCAAAAAGTGATAAAAGAAATAGAAGAGGCAAGAGCTAGAATAAAAAAAGGCGAGTTTTATACTGAAGCAGAAATGAAAAAAAGGCTTGGCCTTTAGCCATTATTATCATAAATGTGCCTTCTATGCCCGACTTTTGTAACCTCAATTATTTCTTTTTCCGGATTTATATCAGCAATAACCCCGTAATGGCCTATTCTTAATTTATAGTCGTTTCTTCAAGCCTTATGAAAAAATGATGAGGATTTTCTTTTGCCTGAAGAAGCTTGATAAAAATTCTTTCTCTTATTTCTTTAGGCAATTTTTCAAGCTCTTCACCTGCTTTTTTATCGATTTTCAATTCAAACATCTTCCAATAAATCAAAATATCTTTTTAACCCTTATGCCCCTCTGCCCCGCGCCTGACGAACGCGCGGCCCCTCAAAAACGTTAACTCAATTCCTTAATCATACCTATTTTAATATCTGTCAATTCCAAAAAAAACTATTCCTCTATCTTCTCTTCCTTCTGCCCTTTCTGCTTTTCAAGTCTCGCGATATCCCGCGCGTAATAACTTGCAAGTTCAACCAAGCCCTTTATTTTAGCGTCTTTAAGTTTCTCCTCATGCACTTTGATAAGCTTAGTTATGGATTCAACGCCTTTTTCCAGTCTTTTCTTTCTCTTTGACATTTAAGCTTTTGATTTAACCTCTTTTTCAAGTTTTGTATAATAATCGGCAAGTATTTTTATTAATTTAAAGATTTCTTCCTTGTTTATCTTTATTTTTGCGTCTTTATTGTCTCTTATTTGCTGGTATATGGAATAAAATTTTTCATATTCATCTTCTGTCAATCCATAATTAAGAAGAACTTTTTTAACTGATTTATTGCTGAAAATTTCATTTTTAACCAGGCTTTCCATCATATTGCATATTCTTATTCTCATCATTAAAGAATAGATGTTATCCGGAGAGATATCCTCCTCATCCATCTCTACAAATGTTTTTACTATTTTTATAATCCTTTTAATATCCTGAAAATGCCATTTAAACTTATCAAAATTAATTTTGGAATTTCTTAATTCTTCTAAAAGCAAGGGATTGAGAAAAACTTTTGACTCTTTTAAAATGGGCAGGGTGACAACAGGAAAATTTTCTATCCCTTTTCTAATCTCCTTTAATGTCAAGACTCTGGCATCTATATCATCAAAAAGCTCTTTTATCCTTATGTCCTTTTCTTGAACAATAATCAATATATCAATATCAGAGTTTTGTTTTTCCTCTCCTCTCGCATATGAGCCATAAAGATAAACTCCTAAAACATTTGGCATAAACTGAATAAGCTTGCTAAGAACCCTTTTCTTAAGGTCTTCAATTCCTTCTGGAAGTATGACTAAAACTTCTTTTCCTTCATACTCCTTGGGGACATAAACTGCTGCCCCATTTCCCATTCCTATGGCTGTCTTTGATATTATCATATGTAAATACGAGTATATACATTTATAAACTTTTCTTTTTTTAAGGCTCGTCGCTTTCCCCACACCACCACAAAACGACCAAAAAACCCTAACGGTCGTCGCCTGCGGGCTCCTCCCTCAGCTCGGCGCTGAAGCGCCTTCGCTCTAGTTATTATCAACCCTTTTCTTTTGTTTTCTTTATAATCCACCAGAATTTGAATAATTTCTTTGGATTTTTTCTTTCTTTGCTGAAATGCTTTCTGCATAAATAGCACCAGCCATTGCATATATCTCCTTTATGCTTGGGCAAGCCGTAAACTTCTGCATAAGGCTTGTTGTTGCAGTCTCTCCAATCGCATTTAAACTCTGGTTCTTCAAGTTCTTTTTCTTTTGCCATTTTTCCCTTCATTCAGCTACCTAAGCAAACCGCTAAAATTTATACCCCAAAACTTTGAAAATAAAATCTTCGATTTCTCTTAATTTATCTTTATTTAAACAAACCTGCACGCCATAGGAAGTTGGTTTTGATAATATTACGCCTTGCTTTATCAGTTCTTTTGCAATTTTACCTATATCCTTGCCCAGATGAGAAGGAAATCCACTCTTTAAAGTGTCAAAAGGAGTATGAACCCCACCAATAACTTTTTTTCTTCTTAAATGATAAAGAATGGTTGCTTTAATCTTGTCTTCATCGCTGAATTCCATAAGATAATGAATAAATGCTTATATTTAAATATTTCGAATATTGAAATATAAAAACATAGATAGAAATATTTAAAAACCTGAGATTAGTAGCATTAAAATGGAAAATGAAACGGTCTTTGTGGAAGTATTTGGAAACAATCCGATAACCAAGGTTCTTGACTTTTTGATAACTTTTCAGCTTTTTGATTATCCTCTAACAGAGATAGCTAAAAATTCTAGAGTCAGCTATTCAACTTTGCAGGCATTCTGGGATAAACTAGTTAAGAATAAGATAGTTATAAAAACGAGAAGAGTTGGAAAATCAGACCTTTACAAACTCAATACAAAAAATCCTGCTGTCCTGCAACTTATAAAACTGGACTGGAATTTAATTAGAGGGTTTGAAAAGGAAGTTTTTGCTTAGGATTAAAAAGTTCTTAGGTATAAATATAACATGGGCATTTATTTTTTAATTGCATTTTCAATCTGTTTATTTAGTTATATTTTTCATACAATAACTCATTATTTTGAATTTAAAGGAAGGAAATCTAGCAAAAAATTTAAAATTCTTTGCTCGGGAATTATTGACCTGGGCCATCTTGCCTTTATCTTTATGATAGTTTTGGATCCTGTCAAAATGAATATTCCTTACGCCTTGCTCTTTGGATTGCTGATTGGAATTCTGGGCCTTGTATTGTTTATCTTGGCTGTTAAAGAGAAAAAGGGATTTTATGAGCTAAGTCATCTTATTAAAACAGGAGTTTATTCCAAAATCAGGCATCCGATGTATCTCGGGCTAATACTGGTATATGTTGGCTTTCCGCTGGCTTTTGGAAGCATTTTGACCCTGCTTTCTGCATTAATTTGGGTTTCGCTAATACTTCTATGGAAATATTGGGAAGAGAAAGAACTCGAAGAAAAATTTGGGAAGGAATATCTTTCATATAGGAAAAGAACCATTTTTTGATCTAGCTCGGCGCTGATGCGCCTTCGCTCGACATGTCGTAACATTTATATATACTTATTATATAAACTTATATAAGATGAATCAAGAGCAAAAAGCAATTTTGCATAGCCCAACATTAGAGTCTGTGATAATGGTAGAGAATACTATACAAAAATATAGCCAAGAATGCGGCAAATATCAACTTTGGAAAAAACTTCCGAAAAAAATGATGTACCAAACCTTCCTTGTTATTCTAAACTACTTAAAAGAGTCTGGAAAAATCATAATAGATAAAGACGGATGCATAATCTGGACGTACAACCCAAAAAGAATAAAGGAACTGATATCAAAAAAATTAATATTAAAATGAATAAAGAAATCTTTGTAGCTTTTATAAGTCAGAAATTAAAAGAGGAATTTAATTCATTAAAAGAAGGCAGGTTTGAGGATAAAAAATTATATGAATTTATACAAAGAGCGATAAATGATTTAAAGAAAAATCCGATGTCTGGCCTTAAGATACCTAAGAAATTGTAGCCTAAATTATACGTCCAGCACTATGGCATCACCAATTTATGGAAATATGATCTCCCAAATGGCTGGAGGCTGATATATACAATTGAAACAAATGAAGTGAAAATTGTAAATATAATTCTTGAATGGCCCGACCACAAAAATTATGAAAGAAGATTTGGGTATTAAATAAAACCCTTACGCTGCTCGCCTTCTGCCTTCTGACCGCGGGCAGATCTAAAAATCGCTGAACTATTACCAACCTTCTATCCCCTAAACCTGAACTTCTCTTTGGCGACTTTCAGAATATAGGGAATATCATCATCAGGGCTTCTGTCTTCAGGAAGCTTGTCAACATCAAACCATCTGTATTCATCAGATTCATCATTCAAAATTATTTTTTCATGCTCATCAATTACAGCGCCATACATAAAAAAGACGCAATGCGCAATATTCATGAAATTTGGAAGCTCTTTTACAAACAGCATCCTGATTTTGTCCTTTTCAAGCTTGGCTCCTATCTCCTCTCCTGCCTCTCTTATTATGCCTTCATCTGAAAATTCTCCCAGTTCAATCTTCCCTCCTACAGTTCCCCAATAAAAGCCATATTTCTTCTTTTTCTCTTCATTCCTTTTTACAAGAAGAATTTTAGAAAAGTCTTTATTGAAAACAAATGCAAAGACTGCCATGCCAAATTTTTCTGGCTTTGCCATAAATATTATACTCTCAGGAAGTATAAAAAGATTTCAGGCGCCGATTGATGTCAAAGCCGCCAAGAAAAGCGTTTCCCACTTCCAACTCAATACGGCAGCCCTGCGGGCGTTGTCAAATCCAAAAGAAGATGCGAAATATAGCCCAGGCACGAGAAGCTTACAAAAAACCAGTTCCTGGAGCTAAATCCCAGCACAAAAGCCACGACCGCGGCTATTGCTATCACTTTGAACAGCCTTCGGCTGTGGAAAAATTTCCTATGGCTCCAATTTCCCGGCGGATCCAAGAAATCCGGAAGGACAGCGCCAAGAAAAATGAGCGCGCTGTAAAGATGAAGATAGCCAAGACCAAATTTATCAAGAAGAAACCATGCTCCTAAGAACATTAAAAATGCAAAGAACAAATGAACAGGCTTGTTTGGCATTATACTAAACCAACTTTTATGTTTATATTTTTTGTCATTAGTTAAAAAGATTTCAGGTACTGACGTCAAAGCCACCAAGAAAAGCGTTTCACATTACCCACTTTACTCTGCGCGTCTGACGAGGCGCGCCCCCCCAGAGCGCTGAACAAATACCAAATTCTTCTCAGAAATCAGTAAATTAATTGCCTTTGAGAAGGCACGCCTCCTTCAGTCAGGAAGGCGAATAAAAAACAAAACCTAATAACAAAATTTCACAACGCCGTCATATACTCCTTCAAAGGCTCAAGCACGATTTTTGACCAGCCTTCAACTGCAACTTCAGGAGAAGAGCAGATTTTCTCCAATTCTTTGATTGTCCTGAATTCGCACCTGGCAATTGCAGGGTCATTAGGCACTATCTTCTCTGAATTTGTTTTAAGAACATACAAAACACCGAAATGAACTCTTCCGACAGGCTCTGAATCGTCATTGATATAGCCCAAAATTCTTGGCCCGCCGATTGCTTTGAAAAGTATTTCCCTTGGAACTTCCTCTTTCAGCTCTCTCAGCACGCTCGTATGAATCGGGTTTGCCGCCTCATCAATCTTCTCAATGTGCCCGCCGACGCCCCAGGACCATTTTCCCTGAAGCCTTTTTTCAGAATACTTGGAATCTTGTGAAGCCCTTTGGTACGCAAAAACTTTCTTCAGGCGCGGATTGACTATGAGGCAATAGCCTATAGGCTGCTTGTACCCCGGATTATTTTCAACATTCCCTCTTTTGTCATACTGGAAGTTTTTCAGGATTCTTGATTTGAAATCCACGCCATTTTGAGGCCTGAAGCCGTTAAAGTAATCCTTGCCGAAAAGAACGTTCTTCTCAACAACCATTATTATCTTCTCGCTCTTTTTTTCGTCAGCCATTTTGATAGTATCAGCCCGGCGTTTAAAAGTTTATTTGCACAGCAAAATATATCTTCCCCCAGCCAACAATCTTTAAAAATTCTTTTTTTCTGAATCTTTGATGTATTACCACAATCATCTCCCAAAGATCCCCAGAAAGGAAAGACATAATCATTATAATGGAAACGGGAAGAAAAAAAATTCAGACATTGAAATTGACATCACCTTCACCGAAATAACAACCACCATTTCAGTCCCGCAATCCCTGTTCGCCAAGAACGGCTATACGCCGCGGCTTCAGCAATTAAAAGAACAGGAACACAGGGGCAAATACCGCGGGCGCTAAACTAGCGGATAGTTATTATCACAAATTTTTAGGGGGCTTCCTGACATCGTTCAAAGCCCAGAAAACGCTGAACCAACCCCAATAAATTCTAAGAATTCTCTAATTCCAATACTAATTCTAAAAACAATTAAATTCTAAATAAAAATGAAATAAACAAGCCGGGAAATTTATTTCTTTTTTCCCATTATTCTAAAGACCTTTGTTCCGCAGGTGGGACAAACTCCGTGTACTGCAGCCAATTCGCCGCCTCTTGACTTGATTGTGGTGTCTTTAGGGTCTTTGATTGTTACTTGCTTCTTGCATTTCATGCATCTTCCTTCTGGCATTTTTTTAATTTTCCTCCTTTTTGTTTATTTTAGGTTATTTTATTTAAATTAATCACTCGTCCTTTAAATTTATTCAATTAACAGCTTACTTTCTTTTCGCTTTTCCTTCTTTAAGCTCAATATTGATTGCAAACACTTTTGCAAGCAAATTGTATATCCATACAGTCAAAGCTGTAAGAAGAAAAGCCAATACAAAAGAGGTTCCGAGATAGAAAAGCCATTGTCCTGCTGTTGTTGGAACAGTCAGACTTTGCTCTCCGAGTGCCTGGCTGACGCCGGCAATATTCGTTGTCAATGAAACAACAGTGAGCAAAATCGCGTTCAAAATCACATATAGCAAGGCAATAACCCATGCTGTGGACCAAACTGAAATTTTTGTCAGTTTCATTTTCTTTTTGTTTATTATATTTTCCTTAATATTGAGGTGTTTAAAAAGATTTTGATGAGTGATTGGGGTATTAGTTCAGGCCCGAAAGCCCAAAATCCTCCCATAGTTAGGCTTAAAAATCCTTTTTCCCTGTAATAAATATGGCTGAAAAAGAGGAAAAAGGCATTCCTAAAAAAGAGATTGAAAAGCTCGTCTGGAGAAAAGAGGAAAAAACCGCCAAGTTTGATGAAAAGCAAAAGCTTCTTCAGATGTCTGAAATAAGCCTCTGGCTTGACCATTATGATGATATTTTCTCTGACTTTGACCCAAGGCCTTTTTCGCAAAGGGCATTGTCAGATGATTTTTTACTTGAGGCAAAGCGCGCGAGCAAGGAAAAAATCTCAGGCGCAATAGAAATGCAATTCCTGATTCCTCATGACAAGCGCAATAAAGAGCTTGAAAACACAATTAAAAAGCGTCTGCATGACCATTTCAAAAGACATCATGATTTGCTGCATAAAGAAATGAAGCAAATCACCCGGCAGGGATTTTATTTCATTCTTTTTGGAGTTTTGCTTATGTTTCTCGCAACATTCATCCTGTTCAGATATGGAGACAAAAGCCTTCTGACAAATTTTCTAGTCATCCTGCTTGAGCCAGGAGGATGGTTCTTGTTTTGGGAAGGGCTTGGGCTCATTGTTTTTAAAACAAAAGAAAGATTCCCTGACCTCGAGTTCTATGAGAAAATGTCAAAAGTAGAAATACTCTTTTTGTCCTATTGATTATTCTGTTCTGCAATAATCTTTTTTAAGCCATTAAATCTTAGTTATTAAATCTGAATAATTAAAATGTACGGGCTTACAAAAGAATTGTTTCATTTTTTATTAAATAATTCCAAAGGAAAAATTGGATTGCTTGACCCGCAAGGAGCAATCGGCACTGACCAGGAATACACTCTTGAACAGGATTATCCGATTGACATTCCATGCAAGGATAATGACGGAAATCTGCATATTGACAGCCACAAGCCTGAAATCGAGGGATTCTGGCTTTGGAAAAGAGGAGAATTAGAGCATGGAAATTTGGAAATGACTGCAAAAGAAGGCAACAAAACTAAAAAAGAAGTTTTAGAGGGAGTCTTGGTAAGAATAAAAGACGAATATAAAGATAAAAAATTAACCTGCAAACCAATATCTACCTATCAAGAACTCATATATCTCGAACCAAATCTTAAAAATTTTCTTGAGATAAAAAATTAATAAAATGAAAAATCAAAAGGATGCCTTTAAAGAAATTGCAAAAGATTTAGGTGAAAAAAACAGGCCAAAACTTTTATTAGAATTAATCAGCGAGCAAAAACTTTCCTATAACATCCACAATAATTATTGCTTTTTCACTTATAATGAACAGCACAGGGGCTGGGAATATGATGCAAGCATAAATCCGTATTATAAAGGAAAAAATGTTTTCTTCACCTCAAAACAAGACATAAAAGAATTCAGAAAATGGCTTGTTTATTACAGCAATGAAGACCAATCTCCAGAAGAGCGCAAAAGATTCGGAAAAACAAAGCCAGAGGATTTCAAGATTGTCAGGCTCACCGAGATAATCTAAAAGTAACTCTATTGATAAAATTTATAAACTGATTTCTGCCCCTCTCAAAATGGAAAAAATAAAAGCATATCTCTTTGATTTAGGAGATACTTTGATTTATTATAATGGAAATGGCGCTGATGCAGAAAAATATGCAGGAAAGCATCATGATGAGCTGCTCATAAAAAGCTCTGAAGATGTCAAGATGCCTGCTGAACAAAGAAAAAGATTCAACCAAAAGCTGAATTCCACAGGAATTCATCTTTTTTATGATTCAGAGGAATTCATTCAAAAATTAAAAAATAAAGGATATTCATTGGGCATTGTCTCAAATCTTTACAAGATCACTGCAGAGAGAGTGAGAAAAGAGCTCAAGCATTTTATCAAAAATTTTGATGCTGTTTCTATTTCTTCTGAAATAGAATATGCAAAGCCAGGGCATCAGATTTTCAGGCATGATCTCGCGCTGCTTGGAGTAAGGCCAGAAAAAGCACTTATGGTTGGAGACAGAAAAGACATGGATATAATCCCTGCAAAAGAAATCGGGTTAAACACTATCCTCATTGACAGGACAAAACAAACCCTCTGCGGTGCCATCAAATTAGAATAAATTTTGCTAAAATACTAACATCACGCGCAGGCATAAGGCAATCCCATGGTCGGACTATAAAGAAAAGCTTTATATTTTTCTTTCAAAAGCTTTGCGATTTTTTCCTGCTTCTCAATGTCAAATTCATTTCTGAATGCAGGCGCGGATATTATCGCTTTTGCTTCAAGGCTTTTGCAGTACTCAAGCATAGGCTCTGCAGGAAGGATATTTTCTGTGTAAATCAAAAGAATTTTTCTTGCAGATTTTTTCTTGTTGAAAAAAGTGAAAGTATCATCATCCAAGAATTTGCCGTGCTTGAATCCCTCGGCAGCCAGGAATTTCACAAGTTTGTCAGGCTTTTTCGGAAAGCCGACTGATATTGTATAGCTCATTTTTGGTGTAGATTTTTTAGTACTGGTTTTTTATCTTTCTCAGTGCGCAAAATGACGTTAGCCTGCGCGCTTTAACATTTTATTCTGATACTAAATTAGATTATTTCTGCTCAATCATTTAGTTTGGATTTTAAATCTATAGAGAGTAAACTAAATGATTTCGCCCCATCCAATAAGCCTCCAGTGGCCTGCAAGGTTTCTTCCTATTCCAGCCTTGCTTCCTTTCAAAGGAATTATCGGGATTTTCAGCCCAAGCTCAATTTCATTTCCTTTTATTTTTGTTACAATGCCTACTGTTATTGCTGTATTTATGCTTAGAAGCAAAGGCTCATTCATTTTTATTGGAGTCACTGTTTCTGCCTTGTCAAGCCCTAGAATTTCCTTGAACAAACTCACTTTTAATTTTGCATTTTTTGTTATTTCAGGCAAAGTTCCTTGCAAGGCAGCAACACAACCTGAAAGACTGTCTGCTTTTGTCAGGCCAGGATCTAATTCTGTCTGGATTGCAAGGCTCCCTGAAGGCTCTGCTTCTTCAATTTTGTTGTTTCCTGTCTGCATTGCAGCAATTTTTGTTTTTACAGTAACGTATTCAGTGATATTATGTTTTTTCACAACCATTCCTGGCTTTATTTCAATGACATCCCCGACTTTCAGCCTGCCTTGTTTCAAGACTCCGCCCAAAACTCCTCCGATAATGTCATCAGCAGAAGTTCCTGGCCTGTTTGTGTCAAAGCTTCTTGCAATAAAAAATAATGGCTTGCTCTCAACATCTCGTTTAGGAATAGGTATCTTGTCAATTGCTTCAAGCAATATTTCCATGTTCGCGCCCTGCTGGGCTGAAATCGGGATTATTGGAGAATTCTCTGCAACAGAGCCTTTTACAAAATTTTTAATGTCATTGTAATTTTTAAGCGCCTGCTCCTTGCTTACCAAATCAATTTTATTCTGGACAATAATTATTTCCTTGATGCCTTTTGCATCCAAGGCAGCCAAATGCTCTTTTGTCTGGGGTTTTATTCCTTCATTCGCAGCAATTACAAGAAGCGCGGCATCTATGATTGCAGCTCCTGAGAGCATTGTCGCCATCAGCATTTCATGGCCTGGAACATCGACAAAGCTTACATATTTCACAGGCTCTGCTTTGCCGCCACACTTGCATTTATCCTTAGAAGTTAAAATTCCGCAGTCCACACATCTTTTGATAATCGCGTCTGCATATCCTAATTTTATTGTGATTCCTCTTTTCAATTCCTCTGAATGAGTGTCTGACCATTTTCCAGTAAGCTGCCAGAGCAAAGTTGTTTTTCCGTGGTCAACATGCCCGGCTAATCCAATGTTCAATACAGGTTGTTTTGTTATGGCCATAATTTTATTGATAAATACCAAAGAAAAAGAGATTTTTTAAACCTTATTAAGCCGCGGCTTCAGGAGCTTTTTCGGTCTTTGGAAAAATTTCAGCCATTTTCTTAGCTCCTTCTTTGACAACTTTCAGGTTTATCTGGATAATGTCCTCAGAAATAGTGTTTCCATGAACTGTTTTTTTAAGCTTGACATTTTTTGGCTTTGTTGTTCTCATTCCAACGCCATAAGACAATGCAACTCTTTTGTGCATTGAGCCTTCAACATCTTTTTTTATTGGAAATCCTGCTTTGTCAGAAGCTCCTGTTATTTCAAATTCATATCCAATAAACTGCCCGCCAATCAGCTGGCCCTGGATTTTGTCCCCGACTTTCATTCCAAGAATGCTTTCTGACTCGCCTTCGTAGTGATATGTTTTTCCCTTGTCTCCAATTTCAAATTTAAATGCCATTTTTATTTATTGTTTTTTATAATTATACTACAATTTTTTTATACTGATTTACATACCATTCGCCTGCATAAACAATCGGAAAGCTGATTATTTCTGCTAATGCAAGACAAAAATCTTTTACAGTCGGGATTCTTTTTTCAATATACGAAATAAATCCAGATCCTGCTTTTTCTTCAACATTTGCAGTAGCTGAATAACCTCTGTCTTTCTTTTCTTGAGAGCAACCAATACTCTTTTTCTCTCCAATTTTATTTGTTAAGTTTTCAGTCATTTTGTTTTGTTTTTTAAAAATTAAATTCCCCACGTCGGTTTTTCTTTTCTTTTTATTTCAGCAATTTCTTGCAATACTGAAATTTCATCATGACTTAAAAACCTTTTGTTTTCCTTTAATTTTTGGAATACATCCTCGTGTATTTCGCTGTAAAGCATGTCATCCTCGCGGACCTGCCTTCCATAGGTTGTATTTGGAAGTGAAATAGCTACTTCCTTTCCTTTTGCAC
>Ga0210049_1004585_pt1 | contig 12040 bp, 8 predicted proteins | sample CryGeyCG2014_300_2_FD_183964 | JGI IMG/M metagenome (GOLD analysis project Ga0210049, IMG submission 183964) | Groundwater microbial communities from aquifer - Crystal Geyser CG06_land_8/20/14_3.00 (SPAdes) (version 2) | ecosystem: Environmental > Aquatic > Deep subsurface > Groundwater | place...
GTCGTGGCTATTTATTTTATGTCTTGCTCAAACAATCAGTTTTGCATAAACCAGTATCTGAGTGTGAAATACTTAAAACTGAATTAAAACAATAATTAATTGTATGTATATACCGAATACCCATGTATAATTATTATCTATACCATTAATAATTGTTTTATAACAATTCAGCAATTTAACAATTTTGTTTCAGTAAAAGATAAGTTTATTACCGTTTTTACTAACTGTTAAATTTTAAAAATATATCTTTTATAATGAATGACATCAGAGCTTGTTCCGATTTTTCGGGATTTGCAAAAATATTATAAAGAAATGGAGAGGGGACGAACCTGAGATAGGGGGAATCGTAGAATCGGCGTTGTACTCAACGAACATAAATTTACAAAAAAAATAATGTGAATGGGAGAATCGGGGAAACGGAAACAAATTCACCGTTTCGCCCTTTCGTCAATTCCTCGTCTCTTTTTAAATATTTTGCAAACTCAAACAGCATAAGTACGATTCTCCGTTTCAATATTTTTTTCGCAAACTCAATACGTTTAAGTATAAAACCTATTAGTATTAAAAATTAATTTTGTTTTGGAACTTGGTTATTTTGTTTTGGAGTTTCTACTTTTTCAACATCTCCGGTAATCCTTAAAGTAATTGTTGTATTATTAGGGTCATTTGTTATAACAGTAATATTTTTATTTTGTTTACCTGGTTTTCCTGCTGAATTAAATATTGTTTTAATTGCAGTAGATTGTCCTGGTTTAATTGTAGTTTCCGAAGGAGTTACAGCAGTACAACCACACGAAGCTTTAACTTTTCTTATTAGTAAATCAGATTTTCCATTATTTGTTAATTTAAAATCGAAGTTTGCTAAATCACCTTCTTTAATAGTATTAAAATTAAATTCTTTAGTTTCAAAATCAGCTTTTGGTGCATTGGCACGTTGTTCGGGAGTTAGTTTTGTAAAATCTTCTTCAATAGAGGCACTAACCGAAATTACATTGTTGGGGTCAGATTTTCCATTAATAATAAGATTAATTCTATTCATAACAAAACCCCAGTCAGTTTGTTTTGAACCATCGTAAGTTGCTACAATTTTACCTTTACCATTTGGTTTAATAACTTCAGGAACTGCTTTAATAGTAATATGATTTGGCACTTTTTCGAATGATAGTTTTAAATCTTCATTTGAAGTATTAATAACTTGTAAACTATCGGTTTTTACTTCAGTAGTAAATACTTTAATAAGAGCAATATGGTTTGATTTTAACCTTAAACCACTCATTTGAGTAGGATAATCGTCTTCTAATGTTCTTGGTTTTGGAGTAACAGTACCTTTAATTGTTAAAACAACAATGTTATTTTCGGCATTTGAAGTTACAGTTATTGATTTATTAAATGGTCCGGGGCGATTTTGTGGATTATAAGTTGCTTTTACTACTCCTTTTTTACCAGGCAAAACAGGGTCTTTTGTCCAGTCGGGAGTTGTGCAGCCACACGAGGCTTTAACACCTTGCACAATTACAGGTGCACCACCAGTATTGGTAAAAGAAAATTCTTTTGTAACTGAACCTTTTTCTTCGTTAATTGTACCAAAGTCAAATGTTTCTTCGGTAAAAGTAATTTTTGGGTCTTTTGTTTGAGCATTAATAAATGCTGTTATACTAAAAAATAAAACAAATAATAAAATTGAAATCTTTTTCATATAATTAAATTTTACTTATTGAGGCAAAATTAACAATTACAATACAACTTTCATAATTTTTTAACTTATTTTTTATTGGTTTAACAAAATTTAACCTGAACTGGAAACTCTAAACTGGAAACTCTAAAGCAGTATATTATATTTAATTCCAATAATTAACACATCATCAATTTGTAAAGAATCTTTTTTCCATGAGTTAAACAATTTAACTATTTTGCTATGTTGCTTATTCATTGGCAGAGAATTCATTTCAATAATCCATTTTTGCAAACCTGATACTTTAAGTTTTTTACCACTTTCGCCGCCAAACTGGTCGGATAAACCATCGGTAAACAAATAAACACAGTCATTATTATTTAAAATAAATTTATGCTCTTTAAATTCTTTAGCTGCAAAATATTGCGATGCTCCGATTGAAAATTTACTTCCCCTGATATATTCTAATTTATTTTTTTTATATAAAATTATTGGACGCATAGCCGATGAAAAAACCATTTCATTAGTTTTTAAATTAAACTCGCAAACAGCAACATCAAGCCCATCGTTGGTTTCTATGTTTTCTTCGGTTTGTAATGAAATTTGCAATTCTTTATCAAGTTCGTAAAGAACTTGTGAGGGCGAGGTAACATGTTTTTTCCGTAAAATGTCTTTCAAAATAGTAGAACAGATAAGCGACATAAAAGCTCCGGGAACTCCATGTCCGGTAGCATCGGCACATATCAAAATAAATTTTTCGTGGTCTTCTGTTTGATAAAAAACATAAAAGTCGCCACTAACAATATCGCGTGGTTGATAGTAAACAAATGAATCAGAAAAAATTGAATGTAATTTTGAAACAGTTGGTAATATTGCTTCCTGAATACGTTTTGCGTAATTTATACTATCGGTGATATCTTTATTTTTTTGTTCGATAAGTTCTTTTTGAGCAACAACCTCGTGAGTTCTTTCGTCGAGTTTTTGTTGTAAAACTTCTTCTAACCTTCTATGGTTTCGTTCGCGAATTTTAATAAATAAGTACAAACTATATATTAATATAACAACGCATAATAATATAAACCACCATTTTTTCCAGAGTGGTGGCTCAATTAGTATTTCTAACTTATATGGTTCCGAGGTGCATATACCATGCGAGTTATATGCTTTTATTAATAGTGTATATTTTCCATCGCCAAGACGTGGAAAAATTGCAAAGTTATTATAAGTTTGTTCCGACCAATCCTGGTCGTATCCCTCTAACATATATTTGTATGTAACCATTTCGGGGTTGCGGAAAGTTATACCCGAAAAATCTACTCTTACCTTATATAAGCTATATGGCATTGATATTTTACCAATTGACTTTATTCCGATATCGTTAAATTTTATTGAGTTAATTGTTACAACAGGTGGAATACGGTTTATTGCATTTTTTCTAAAATCGTATCTTAATAATCCATTTGTTGTACCAAGCCACACAATTCCATTATTATCAATACAATTCGCATTAATATTGCAATCATTTAAAATATCTCTGCTTTTTCCAAATTGCTGAATTGATGTTTGATAAATAGAGCTTATTCCTTGCCTATGTCCTACCCAAACAGTTCCTGTTTCATCTGAAATAATGCTGTAACAATAATCAGATAATAATCCGTTAGAAATGTTGTAATTTTTAAAAGTGCTATCAGTTTTAACGTAAACCCCATTACCATAAGTTGCGAGCCATAAATGTCCTTTTATATCAAAATTTAATGAATTTATTTTTACCATTTCATCAGATAAGCTAATTTTTATTTTTTTAATATGCTCGTTGTTGTAACAACTTAAATAATTTGTTGGTGTTGCGAGCCAAACATTTGAGTTTACGTCTGTAATTAAATGATTTATAAAATTATGTGGTAGCCCATCTAAAGTTGTGAAAATTCTTTTTGTTTTTTTATCTTTACAAATAACAACTAAACCATTGTGAGTACCAATAAAAATGTTTTCGTCAAAACCATCAATAGAGCTAATTGAATTAATAAGCTGGTCGTCGGAAATATAATAAGGTATGGTTTTTTCTTTTTCAATATCGAATGTATAAATTCCTTTTTTATCGGTTCCAATCCATAACATATTGTCTTTATCCAAATAAAGTGCAGTAATTTTATCGTTTGGTATGCCATTTTTTTCAGAAAAATATACAGGTAAATTAATTTGGTCAGATAATATTTTTATTAGTTTTCCATAAGTTCCTGCCCAAATACAGTTTTTACCAGGATGAGTTGCGGTGATGGAAAAATCGGTTTTGTCGTTATTTAAAATAAAAGTAAAATAATTTTCGAAAAATGTAGCTAATCCGCTACCATAAGTACCTATCCAAATATTTTGTTCGCGGTCGAAAAGTAATTTTTTTATGTTTTGAGAATTTAGCCCATTACTTTGGTCAAATATTATAGGTTTTTGGTACGAATTATTGTTTGATGAAAATGGAATATTTATCAACCCTTTACCCATAGTGGCAATCCATAAACTTCCGTTTGGTTCGCATACGATGTCTTTAACAGATACTTCGGATAATTTTAATTCGGTAAATATTTCTTTTACCGATAATCCCGTTAGTGAATAAATTCCTGCATCTTCGGTTCCAAAATAATAATTACCAGTATATTTTGAAAAATATATACATTCAATTTTTGTTGTTGGACTATTATTAATTTCAATTAGTTCATTTGGTTTTTTAGGATTAAAAACATACAAACCATTGCCTGTTCCAACTAAAATGTTTTTGCCCATAAAGTTAATGCTATAAACTTGTTGTCCTTCGAATGCTTTTGAAAAAAGTTGAATTTTTAAGTTTGATGAAATTTTACATATTCCAGCATTTTGTGTTGCAACCCATACGCTTCCATCATTTTCTGAAATTATTGAATTAATTGTACCTGGGTTTTTAGAAGGAATATCAATATTTATAGTTTCATTTCCATTAATAATAGTTATTTTTCCATCGTTATGGCCAAACCAGTTTTTTCCTTTATTGTCAGATGTGCTTGCAGAAATAAAATTGTCGCCACTTATTTTTGCAAGGTCAATATTTTTGAAAGTATGACCATCAAACCGGAAAAGTCCTTCGCCGGTACCAAGCCACAAAAACCCAATAGAATCCTGATGAACTGAATAAATGTAAGGGTAAATTCCATCTTTTTCGGAATCGTAAATTTTAAAACGATAAGATTGTGTAATCCCAGAAAAGAAAAATAACAAATTGAAAATAAAAATAAGAAATGAAGCTTTAAACATTATTTTTTCTTAATTGGAGTAGCAACAATTTTACCTTTAAATTTAGGTATTCCGCCAATAGGGCTAACATAGAATGGCATTAATTGTCCGTACTGGTTAGTTACATAAATTACTACATTATTATTTCTTATTGCCATTGTTCGGTTTTTAACAAATTGAATATCAATCGAAGTGTTTTTTTCTTCGGCAACAATTAAATGAGTGCTCGATTCCCAATTTCCTTCGCCTGAAACTTTAGCTGTAATACCATTTTTAGAAACAGAAATTAACCTTATTAAACCATCGTTATCCCAATCAAAATTAAATACCTTAATCGAAACGACATCTTTATCAATATATGGATAAATGTGCGAAACATTGCTCGGGTTATCGTGCATTCTAAATGTATATTCAAAAGTAAAAGCGTTGCTTCCTTCTATTGCTTTGTTTTCATCGGGTTGTGTGCTTACAAAGTAGCGAAATAAATTTCCGTCATCACCCGAAACACCTTGTGCTATAATTTTAAAAACATAACCACCATATTCTTTGCTCATTTCTCCTTCGGTAGGGTTAAATGGTCCAAACGAATACCAGTTTTTATCGTATTTTGAATTATCGTCGAATGTTTTTGAAGCAAGTAAATTACCGCTTTTATAGTTTCCTTTAGGGTCAATATTTTTTGCATCGGGGTCGGATATGCACCCTTTTCCGCCATAAACCGAAAATGAAGTTTTAGTATTAAACTTTCCTTTTGGTTCGTCTAATTCGCCACCACAATCGGGGTCGTAAACTCTAATATATAAAGGGTTTACTTGAGTTGCAGGAATTACAATAAAAAATGTTTCGCAAAAATCATCGTCGCCCCATTTTGTTTCGCTTTGTGCACCAAAAGTTACTAAATAAGGAATATTTTCTTCGGTTGTTGGAATTGATTGAGCAATAGTAATATTGGGCAAAATTTGCGACGTAAATATAATAAATAGGTATATGTAAATTATTTTTATCATAATTCAAAATTATAAAAAATTTAGAATATGTGGGGAATAAAAAATTATTTTTCAGATAAATCAATAAATTCGTACAAATTTCCACAATTTTTTATAAATTTTAAAAAATCATTGAAAGTTATTACAAGTGAAGCTGTATTTATATTGGGGTGAAAACTAATTGTTTTACTGTTTTTCAAATTTTCATCAATAAAAAGATGTACTTCTTTTTTAATATCATTAATTAGCCCGAATGGTGAAACAGAACCAGGCAATAACCCAAGATATTTTTTCATTCGTTGCTCCGAAGCAAAAGAGAGTTTTCCTTGCTTAAGAATTTTTTCGAGCGAATGAATATCAAGATTTTTACTACAATCAAAAATTACGAGGTAATGTTTATTTCCTTTATGATTGCGAAAAAATAAATTTTTGCAATGCGTTGCATCAATATTTTTCCAGTATTGCATTGCAATCTCAATAGTTGGTGCAGGCGGGTGTGCGTGATATTCAAATGAAATTTGAAGTTCGTTTAACCTTTTATATAATTCAGGCTGACCATTCATTGTTAATTAGAGTCTGTCTATAAAGTCCGCTGACTGCGTTATGCTCGTTTTGAAAACAGTCATTTACAAAAGTAAACTCCTTGATTTTCAAAACTTCGCAAGCCTTGTCATCGAACTTTATACTCCAGACTCTTGACTTTATGGACAGACACTAATTAGTTTCTATCTATAATATCGTAATAATAGTAAAAGCCCCAAATTCCTAGACCCAAATTCCAAGTTTGGGGCTTGAGGTTTCGGGCTTTCATTTTTGAAAATCTTTGACTTTATGGACAGTTGCTAATTATTTTACAGGAAAAAGTCCATAAATTTCGGCATCAATCTTATTAATTATTTCGCTTAAGTCCTCGTTTTTTTTACTGAAATTAGTTTTGTCAACATCAATAATTAAAAGTTTGCTTAAGCTGTAACTCGAAATCCATGCTTCGTAACGTTCGTTAAGTTTTTTTAAATAATCTAAACGAATACCGTTTTCGTATTTTCTTCCACGACTTTGAATATGCTCAACTAATTGTGGTACAGATGCTTTTAAATATATTAGAAGATCAGGTGGCTGAATTAATGAAGTCATTAAATTAAATAAACTAAAATAATTTTCAAAATCGCGTGATGACATTAAGCCCATTGAATGCAGGTTTGGAGCAAAAATAAAGGCATCTTCGTAAATAGTTCTATCCTGAACAACAGTTTTCTTTGCTTTGCGTATTTCAACTACCTGATTAAATCGGCTATTTAAAAAATAAATTTGCAAATTAAACGACCAACGATGCATATCTTCGTAAAAATCGTTTAAATACGGATTATCTTCTACATCTTCGTAATGTGCTTCCCATTTATAGTGTTTTGCTAACTGCTTGGTTAGTGTAGTTTTGCCCGAACCTATGTTGCCTGCTATAGCTATATGCATTCCCATAATTTATTGTTTTTTTAATATCCGAAATTACAAATTATTTTATAATCAAAAAATTTTTTCGTAAAAATGAACAAAAAAATTAAAATTTTGCCATTTTTAATGATTAGTGAAGATTTTTTAAATATTCATCCATTATGGACAGGCACTATTTAGTGAACTTAACGAAGCGAAATCACGAATTTTATTTTCTGTTTTAGTGGGAATTATTGTAATTCGTGGCAACTATTTTGGTGGTTGAGTAGCTACAGATTTTTTGACATTTTTCATTTCAAGGTTTACACTTTTTCTTTGTGAATAAATCCCGTAGGGATGAACTGTTTATAGATAAAGAATGCACATCATGTATTAAGTTCCGTAGGAACGTCCTGTAAAACAATGTTCTTTTAACAGGTCGCTACTACGTAGCTAAATGTTATTTTTTTAATTTTTGCTATAAACTTAAGCACCTACGGTGCTTTTTATAAAAAAAGTGTAAACCCCGTTAGGATATTTTCTATAAAATTCATTCTGTTGTCAACTAGCGTATCCAACGGGGTAAACTACTTTTTAATATTTATAAAAAATGCCGATTTTTTTTAATAATTCAAAATTATCATTTCCTGTTATTAGGCATAATTATAAATTTTATAATAAGCTATATTTGTACCTTATATTAATAAGGTAAATTGCAAAAATAAAATGCCAACAATAATTGAAAAAAATATAGCAGTAATAGGCGCAGGGCTTACAGGATTAACCACTGCCTTCTATTTAAAGAAGAACAAAGCGGATTTTATAGTAATTGAGCAAAATAGCAAAGTTGGAGGTGTAATTCAAACCGAAAAACATAACGGCTATTTAATTGAAACTGGCCCAAATACAGGTGTTGTTGGACATCCAGAGGTTGCCGAGTTATTCGAAGATTTAGATAATTCTTGCGAAATTGATTTGCCTGGCAAAGAAGTTAATAAACGATTTATTTTAAAAAACAGCAAATGGGAACCACTTCCTTCGGGTTTGTTGAAAGGAATTACTACTCCACTATTTACTTTTGGTGATAAAATCAGAATTTTAGGTGAACCATTTCGTAAGCGTGGTACAAATCCCGATGAAACTCTTGCACAACTTGTGCTTAGGCGTATGGGTAAAAGTTTTCTCGATTATGCAATTGACCCATTTATAATGGGAGTTTATTCTGGCGACCCGGCACGTTTAGTTACACGTCATGCTTTACCAAAATTATATTCTCTCGAACAAACTTATGGAAGTTTTATTGGCGGAGCAATTAAAAAAGGTTTTAAAAAGAAAAGCCCACGCGAATTAAAAGCTACTCGAAAAGTTTTTTCAGTAAAAGGCGGATTATCAGAATTAATTAATGCTCTTTACAATAAAACAGGAAAAGAAAACTTTTTTTTGAGTGCAAAAGAATTGAGTGTGGAATATGTTGATGGGAAATATTTTTCTACATTTTTAAATTCTGATGGCACAGAAATTATTGTTAAATCAAATAAATTAATCACAACAACCGGGGCTTTTGCGCTAAAAAATATTTTGTCTTTTATTGATAAAGAAAAACTTTCGCCAATTACAAACTTACCTTATGCAAATGTTGTTGAAGTTGTTTTAGGTTTCGATAATTATGATGGTTTTAAACCTGAAGGGTTTGGCGGATTAATTCCTTTTGTCGAAAACCGCGATATTCTTGGAGTTTTATTTATGTCAACACTATTTCAAAAAAGAACACCCGATAATTGCACGTTGTTCACAATGTTTATTGGAGGTATAAGAAAATCAAATTTGTTTGAAAGAACCGAAGCAGAACTTAAAAATATTGTAGAGACAGAATTTATGCAATTAATGAAGCCATCTGTTTTTAATCCTAATTTATTTCAATTATTTTGGCACAAAAATGCTATTCCGCAATATGGTATTGAATCGGAAGAACGATTTAAAACGATAGAAATGTTAAAAAAAGAATACTCAGGACTCATTATTGGTGGAAATTTAAAAGATGGAATTGGCATGGCAGACCGCATTAAGCAAGGGAAAAATTTAGCAATAAAAGCAATAAATTAAGTTCTGTTCATAATAAATTTTTTTAATCAACGGTTACTCTCTCCAAATAGCGTGTAGTGATTTTCAATTTCTGCCTCCCTTAAGCAATGGAAAAAAGTCATTGAAAATTAAATTTACTAACATTACATTCATGTTTAATAACAGTATTCAAAAGAACAAATTAAATATTTTAACCTTGCAAAGATATAAGCTATCGGAATTGTTATTTGATTATTGTAGTTTTTATATTTCCCTAAAACATATATATTAACATAAAAATATGATATATATATCGTAAATATATCCATTTATATCGTAAATTATACGATATAAAATTTTTTTAATAAAAATTTGTTATTTTTACATTTTTAAAATTAAAAGAAAATGAATGTTGTTCACAAATTAACTCCGTTTAATGAAATCATTGATTTAATGATTGATAAAGATAGGGAATTACTTGAAAAAACTAAATATGAAGTTAACTATAAAGCAGGTGAGGTTATCTTTAAAAGAGGTATTCAAACTACTCAATTAATGTTTTTAACTAATGGTTTAGCAAAATCATATATCGAAGGTTATAATAACAGAAACTTAATAATCAGGTTAATAAAACCTTATGAAATTATTGGTGTTTTAGCATCTTTTGTTGGCAAACAAGAGCAATATTCTTTAATGGCTGTTGAAGATTGTAATTGCTGTTTTTACGATTTAGAATTATATAAAGAGATAGCCCGCCGTAATTCAAAAGTTTACGATAAGCTTACCGAAAACATTTGTGTTCACGCATTGCAATATTCTTCAAAATTTATTAGTCTTACCCAAAAGCAAGTTAATGGCAGAATTGCTGAAGTTTTACTTTATTTACATAACGAAATTTATCAAAAAAATCCATTTACATTAACAATATCAAGATACGACATTGCCGATATGACTGGCATGGCGAAAGATACTACAATACGTGTATTAAAAAACTTCGATACCGAAAAAATAATCAAACTAAAAAATAAAGAAATTACAATACTCGATTTAGAAAAATTAGCCCAAATTAGTAATAACGGTTAAATTTGTTGCTATACTACAAATGGGAATAATTTGTTTTTACCTTTTTTAAACTCCATCTCCTATGGAGAGAGCTTGTCCAGTCATTGCGTGAGGCGGGGTGAGGTCATAAAAAAATAAAAACTTAAATTATAACCATTCAAGGTATAACCAAATATTTAATTTATTGTTTTATTAAGTTTTTCTTAAAATTTTTTTTTAATTTAGCCCTTAATTTATAATTAATTATATTTTAAATGTTCAGGAATATTTTTTATATATTATTGTTATTTGTTACAATTAATTTGTTTGGACAAAACAATTTCCATTCTATTTATGTAAAGGGTAAAATTACAATTGATAATTCGTCTCTACCTGATGTCAAAATAAATATTTTAGTTAATAAAATTAATGAAAAAACAATAATTAATGATAATAATGGAGAATATAATTTTACACTTGAACCGGCAAAAAATTATATAATTGAATATACAAAACAGAATTTTGTTACAAAATTAATTTCAATTTCAACCAAAGAAGTTACTAAAGATGAAATTAAATATGGCATGTTCCCACTAACTATAGATATAGAACTATTCGAAAATTTTGAAGGATTAAATACTGAAGTTCTTAAAGAGCCTGTTGCAAAATGGACGTATTCTGATTATGAAGGCGATTTTGTTAATGATGTCCCATATTCTCTTTCAATGAAAGAGAAAGCTGATAATGTTAAATCTCAAATGGTTCAACTTAAAAAGCAAGCATATAATAAATTAATCCTTTCTGCCGATAATAGTTACAAAAACAAAGAACTCGAAAACGCCTGGCTCGATTATGTTAATTCTTTAAAATTATCACCAAAAGAAACTTATCCCAAAAATCAAATATCAGAAATTAAGCGACTTATTAATGAGAAGATTTCAAACGACGAAGCATATAATCGCTCAATTGAACGTGCCGATAAGCACTTTGGTAAAAAAAATTATAAAAACGCATTGGGTTTTTATAAAAAATCATTGTTATATAAACCAAGCGAAAAATACCCACAATCTCAAATTTCAGAAATCGAAATAATTCTTGCAGGAAATAATGATTTTATTGCAAAAGTTGAAACTACCGATAATAGCGATAATTTGTTTGATGATAATAAAGAAAATAATGTAAATGAGAACAAAAAAGATTCGAATATAACACCTAAAAATTATAATATAACAAATAACATAATTACTCGAAATAATAAAACAACTACAACTCCAAAAAACAATGTAAATAATATTATAACAAATAATAAACCAGACACTTTAAATTCTTATAACAACATTAAAAAATTAAACGAAAACATAAGTAATTTATTACAATCAGGAAATAAAGAAGAACTTGCTAAATCATATTATAATGTTGCTGTTGAGTATTATAATTCTACAGATTTTGATAAATCAATTGATTATTATAATCTTACTTACAAAACAAATGAACAATTAGGTTTTAAAAAGATTAATGCTTCACTTGCCGAAGAAATTGCTACTGTTTACGAAAATGTTTATAGATATTCGAAAGCAATAGAATATTATAA
>Ga0210049_1004586_pt1 | contig 12040 bp, 10 predicted proteins | sample CryGeyCG2014_300_2_FD_183964 | JGI IMG/M metagenome (GOLD analysis project Ga0210049, IMG submission 183964) | Groundwater microbial communities from aquifer - Crystal Geyser CG06_land_8/20/14_3.00 (SPAdes) (version 2) | ecosystem: Environmental > Aquatic > Deep subsurface > Groundwater | place...
AAATCCTAAACTCAATGAAGTTTAAATACAACGCCAGAGCCAAAAATGGGGAACTTCAGGCGGGCTATATTGAAGCGGTTGACAGAGAAGCGGCAATTAATATTTTAGTGGGCCACGACCTTTTTATTTTGGGCTTGGAAGAGACTGAAAAAATTCGCTGGTACGACCGGATTTTGAATTTTTTTAAGAGGATTAAAATCAATGATTTGATGATTTTTACGCGACAATTCGCGACATTGATGGAGTCCAAAGTGCCTTTAAACGACAGTTTAAGAACTCTTTACCGGCAGACAAAAAACCCGACATTAAAAGAAGCCGTTTCTGAAATTTCTTCCGAGATCAGCGCCGGCTTATCTTTGTCTCGGGCGATGGAAAAGCAAGGAAAAATCTTTTCGGAATTTTATATCAATATGATTCGTTCGGCCGAAATTACCGGCCGGCTGGAAGAGGCAACCATTTTTTTGGCGGACTATCTTGAAAAAGAGTCAATGTGGCGGAATAGAATTCGCAACGCCTTGATTTATCCGGCAGTCGTCATAATTTTATTTTTAATAGTGGCGGTGGTAATGTTAACCGTTGTTTTTCCCCAGATAGAGCCGATTTTTAAAGAAAGCGGCGTTAGTCTGCCGTTTTTAACTCAAGTTTTTTTTAAGGCCGGCAATTTTGCGCTTCAGTGGTGGTGGGCGATTATCATAGCGTTCATTCTTTTTGTTTTTCTGATAATAGATTATTTTCAAAGCGAGGAAGGCAGAGTAGTGGCGAATGAATTGGCGATTAAAACGCCGGTCTTCGGCCGTTTGTTTAAAAAAATTTACATCGCCCGCTTCGCCGAATCAACGAGTATTTTAATAAAAGGCGACATTCCCATCGCTCAAGCGATTGAAATATCCGGCCACGCGATCGGAAACATTATTTACCGAGATATTTTACATGAAGTGGCGGAAGGAGTTCGGAGGGGCGAATTATTGTCAAATCTTTTATTTCAGAATGAATATTTTTTTCCGACGCTGGTCGGACAGATGGTGGCTATCGGCGAATCAACCGGCCGGCTGGACGAAACCTTGTCAAGAATTTCAATTTTCTACAGCCGCGAGATTAACGACCTTTTGAGTAATTTAGTAGAATTAATTCAGCCGATTTTGATGGCGATTATCGGCATTTTTGTCGGCTTGCTATTTGCTTCTGTTTTAATTCCGATATATAATTTAGCGCAGGCATTTTAAGTAATGAATTACATACTCATTAATCAAAATTCCATACTTAAAATCCAAAAAGCAAGGTCGAATAGTTAAATATATTATATGAAAAAACACTCAATACTCAATACTCAAAACTCAAAACCAAATAAGGGTTTTACTTTAATTGAGATTTTAATCGTCGTTGCCATTATCGGTCTTTTGTCTTCGGTAATTTTGGTTGGCTTGGGTTCTTTTCGGGCGCGCGGTCGGGACGCCAGAAGAATCGCTGATTTGCGCGAAGTCCAACAGGCTTTAGAGCTTTATTATCTTAAAAACCCGGAGCAGAAATATCCCAATGCCGACAGTTGGGAAAATTTGAAAACCACATTGGTCAACTATGGCATCGGCGTTTCAAATATTCCAAACGATCCTTTGTCGCCGGATAAAACCTACCAATACGGCGTTGATACCGCCAATTATCAAAGTTATGTCTTAGCCGCTGTTTTGGAAGAAGAGAGCCCAGCCCTAAAGGACGTTGATGGCAATTTGTATGGCGTTGAATGCGAGGGCTTAACTTACTGCGTTCGGTTTTAAAATGGAACTACCATTGAATTACGCGGTTCTTTTTGTTTTTGGCCTGGCAATAGGCAGTTTTATTAATGTTATTTCCCTTCGTTACCAGCCCGGGCAGAAACTTTTAGATAGAAAAGTAATCTCTGGCCGCTCTCATTGTCCGATTTGTCTTAAGACATTAGCTTGGTATGAGTTAATACCAATCTTGAGTTTTTTTCTTCAAAGAGGAAAATGCCGAAACTGCGGCTACAGACTTTCGCTTCAATACCCGCTCGTGGAATTATTAAGCGGCTTAATTTTTGTTTTTATTCCATGGCATCTTAGCAATCTACAATTATTTCTTCTGACTCCTGACTTCTCACTTCTCACTTCTTTAATATGGATTATTATTTTTCTTTTATTTCTTTTATTGTCAATAATTGATTTCCGTCAGTATATTATTCCGAATTCCATAAATTTGTCGCTGGTAGTTTTGGGGATTATCTTATTAATTATCAATCATCAATTACCAATTGCCAATTACTCGTTTCTTGGCCATTACGCCATGCTTTTTGATATTCAGCGGTCAGCGGTTGTTCAGCATACAGCCGCCGCTTTTTTGGCAATGACATTTTTCGGCTTAATCATTGTTTTGAGCCGCGGCAAGGCAATGGGCTGGGGCGATTTTAAGCTGGCAGGCGTTCTTGGCTTGATTTTCGGCTGGCCAGACATCATTCTCGTTTTATTTTTGGCTTTTTTTGTCGGCGCGTTTTTCAGTATTTTGCTGTTAATTCAAAAAAAGAAGAAAATAAAGGAAGCGGTTCCTTTCGGTCCTTTTCTGGCTATTGGCGCTTTTCTAACTTTCTTTTTCGGCTATCAAATTGTTGATATTTATTTTAGATTGTTTGGGCTATGACAAATAAAAGTTTTACCACAATTGAGGTGCTGGTGGTGATTGGCGTCACCTCCCTGATTACCGGCATTTTGATTATTTATAATCGCGCCAGCGAACGTCAAATCATTCTTTTTAGAGAGCGGGCGAAAATTGTCAGCGTTCTTTTTCGCGCCAAATCATTGAGCACCGTCGCTTTTGGGGAAGCCGAAGTGCCTTGCGGCTACGGCGCGCATTTTGAACAACCAAGAACCTTTCTTATTTTCAAAGATTTACCCGGCGAGGACGATGATTGTTCGGCAACGGATAAAGCATATACCAGCGCCAACCCGTCTGAGATTTTTGAATCTTTTGAATTGGACAAGACAGTGAGTTTTGAGACGCTTAGTTTTTCCGATGTGCTTTTTATTCCGCCCGAGCCTTTGGTTTTTATCACGCCGCCCCAAGAAGGCCAAAGCCAAGCAACAATCATTATTAAAACCGTCCGGTCAAGGCTCGGCCAGCGTTAAAATAAACAGCGCCGGACAAATTACCAGATGATTGGCCGCGAAAAGAGTTTAAATTTTATGGTTCTTAATATTACGAAAAGCGTTAATAAAAATACCGATGATAAGAGTTTTAAGGCTGGCTATCTTATTATTGAAATGATGATCGGCATCAGCATCGCGGTTGTCGGGCTTTTGGGAATTCTGACCCTGCTTTCCCGTTCAATGAGTTTAAATCGGGTGTTGAGCGAGCAATTTATCGCCAGTTATTTGGCGGCTGAAGGCATTGAAATTACGAAAAATCTCATTGATGCCAACATCATTCAAAGCAATCCCTGGAACGAGGGCTTTACCAACGGCAGTTTTGAAGCCGATTATACAAGCCTGAGTTTGGCGTCGAATCAAAACCAACCCATTTTATTCGACTCCGCTAATAATTTTTATAGTTATCAGAGCGGTAATCCGACTCCTTTTACAAGAATCATTAATATTGAATTTATTAATATTGAACTTATTGATTCTTCCTTTATTGGTTCTGAAGAGATGAAAGTTAATTCCATTGTTAGATGGACCACCCGCGGCGGCGGTAAATTTGAAGTCAATTTAGAAGACCATTTTCTCAACTGGCGACCATAAATGAAAAAAATGAAAAAAAACCCAAAACCCAAAACCCAAAACCTAAAACCTAATAGCGGTTTTACCGTTGTTGAGCTTTTGATCGCAATGGGATTGTTTGTGATTTTATCGGGAATCGCGACCGGCGGATTCATCAAGGCGTTAAAAAGCCAACAAGAGATTGTCAATTTGATGGAAGTTAATGACAATATGAGTCTGACTTTGGAGCAGATAAGCCGGGAATTCAGAACCGGTTATAATTTCAGCAAGATTTCCGACGTTGAAACTCAGTTTGTCAACAGCCGCAATGAAGTTGTTTTATACCGGTTAAATGAAGGAGCGATTGAACGGGGGACAGAAGACGGATTGCTTCAGAAAACCTATAAAAAAATCACCGCTGACAATATTAAAATCACCGCTTTTAAAATAACGCTTTTTGGGAATGAAGACGGCGATGGCTATCCGCCGCGAATTACCATCAGTCTTTCGGTTATGTCAGCCAGCAAATATCTTCAAAATGTCTCAACCAACATCCAAACAACCGTTAGCGCGAGGGAATTGGATACATAAATATGATAAAATTTTACCAGAGGAATTTTAAAAAACGAAATTTTCCAAAGCTGTCTGGCCAGATGATGCTTTTAACGATTTTGACGCTGGGAGGCGCTATGTTAGGCGCTTCAACAATCGCCGGTTATTTAATGATTTTAAAAGTTCGAACATCTTCAGACATTACTAATTCTGTTAAAGCGATTTTTGCGGCAGAGACCGGCATTGAATGGGAATTATATAAATTATATAAGCAGTCGGGAAATCTGGGAAGTTTTTTGTATCCTAAACCGAAAATGACTAATAATTCCGATTTTAAGAGCTTTTATAATAAGGATACCGGAATAATATCTATCGGCGAAGCAGGCAATTCTCATAGGGCTTTTCAGATGGAACAGGGCGAATGAAACGGCGCCTTTGATAAAATATAATTATGTCCAAAACAAAATTTTCTCAATTAGCCGGAGTTTTTGAGCGGCTGGAAAAAACTTCTTCCAGCTTGGCGATGATTGACATCTTGGCGGATTTTTTCCCGAAAGTTTCTCCGCAGGAAACGAAAATCGCGGCGTATCTGTTGCGGGGCGAGCTTGGACCCTCTTATGAAGGATTGGAAATCGGACTGGCTTCAAAAATGGCGATAAGGGCGATTACTCGTTCAGAAAATACGGACGCCGCAAAAATAGAATCTTTATTCAAAAAGATGGGCGACTTGGGCTTGGTCGTTGAAAAACTTAAAGAGGCTAAAAAAAGAGAAGGATTAACCATTGAGGAGGTTTTTGAAAAATTAATTGAAATTGCCAAAACCGCCGGCAAAGGGTCGCAAGAGAATAAAATTAATCTTTTAATTGATTTATTGTCTAAGGCCTCGGCTCAGGAATCTAAATATATTATTCGGACAATTTTAGGAACTTTGCGATTGGGGGTGGGCGAGATGATTTTTCTTTATGGTTTGTCAAAAACATTTGGGGCGGGGAAAAAACAAAAGGAAATTCTGGAATACGCTTTTAATGTTTTATCCGATTTAGGCGAGGTGGCTTATATCGTTTCTAAATTTGGGATTAAAAAAATTGCCGAAATTGAACCAATCGTCGGGGCGCCGATTCGAACAATGCTTGCAAACCGGATTCAAGAACTTAAAGAAATTAAAGAACATATTTCCGGCAACGTTTCGGTGGAAGATAAATATGACGGAGAAAGAATTCAGGCGCACATTAAAAAAAACGGCGAAATCCTTCTTTTTTCTCGGCGTCAGGAAAACATTACTCATCAGTATCCGGATATTATTGATGGCTTGAAAAAATCTTTCTCGGCTGAAGAAGCGATTGTTGAGGGTGAAGCCGCGGCTTATGACGAAGCCAACGGGAAATTATTAGCCTTTCAGGTTTTGATGTCGCGAAGACGGAAGCATAAAATTGAAGAATATGTCAGAAGAATTCCGGTTCGTTATTTTTTGTTTGATTTGTTGTATTTGGACGGGAAAAATTATTTAAAGCGGCCGCTGGAAGAAAGAAGAGCGATTTTGGAGCGTTTTTTCAAAAAAATTAAGCCGATTGATTTTGGCAAATACGCAATTACAAACAGTTTATCGGAAATAGAAACTTATTTTGCCGATTCGCTCAAAAGAGGAAACGAAGGCGTAATGATTAAAGATTATTCCGGCATTTATCAGGCCGGCTCCCGAGGCTGGCTTTGGATTAAATTTAAGAAAGAGTATCAGGAAGAATTGGCTGATAATTTTGATTTGGCGGTGGTCGGCGCTCTTTACGGCGCCGGTCGTCGGGCGAAAACTTACGGCTCGTTTTTGGTTGCGGCTTACAGCCCAAAAGAAAATAAATATTATTCTTTTACCAAAGTCGGCACCGGTTTTACCGATGAAAATTTGGCTCAATTGCTGAAAATGTTTGATAAATATAAATTAGACGAGAAACATAAATTAGTGGAGACTAATATGGAAGTTGATGTCTGGTTTGAGCCAAAAATCGTGATGGAAGTTTCCGGCGCGGAAATTACGGTTTCACCGGTTCATACGGTCGCTAAAAATAAAATAAAGACCGGCGGCTTGGCCTTGAGATTTCCGAAATTTTTGAGATGGCGGGAAGACAAGTCGGCCGAAGAAGCGACCGCGATTGAGGAAATCTATAATCTTTATAAATTAGCAAAGAAAAAATAAAAAAAATAGAATGTTAATAACATAATTGTAAGATTTCATAGCGTTGTTTACACCTTACTCTCCGCCTGACAATATTGGATAATCTATTTTTGCTGTGTTATTATTTTTATTAAATAACAAAGAATTTTTATGTTAATCAACAAGAAAACCTTGGAATATCTGGCTGAATTGAGCCGGATTGAATTGGAAGCCTTGATGCCCGAAAGTGGTCGGGGTCCTGACCAAAGCATCGGGAAAAAATTATTAAAAGACCTCCAGAAAATTTTGGATTATTTTGAAGAATTGAAAGAAGTTAATACGGAAAACGTTAACGGGGTTAAGCCGGTGGCCGGCGGAATGACAAAGGTAAATGTTTTTAGGGAAGACGACTCAACGCGGATAAACGCGGATAAAAACGCGGATTTACGCGGAAAATTAGTAGAGGCATTTCCTAAAAAAGAAAAAGGTTTTTTAAAAGTGCCGGCGGTGTTTGCCTGACAGAACGGCAACGGATCCGAAAGATTCAGAATTTTGGCCGGCGCGGATTGGTGATTTAAATAATATTGAAACGTTCCTTTATGAATCTCTGGTCAATTCTGACAACAACTACCGGGCAAGGGGAAGGCTTTTAACGATTTTTTTAAACTCCCTTCCTCTTTCTTCGTAATCTTTGAACATGTCAAAACTGGCGGAAGCAGGGGAAAAAATGATATGAATTATGAAGTATGAATTATGAATTAGGAATTTTGCAGTTTTATGGGCGACTTGCACAGCTTGTTTTAAATTTTTAACTTTCATAATTCTTAATTCTTTATTCTTAATTCTCAAAATCGCTTTCGCGATTTTATTCTTGTTTTCACCGAACAAGATTGCCAATTTTGTGTTAGAGTTTTTTAAGGCGCGCGCAAGAGACGAATAATTTAAGCCTTTGTCCTTGCCGCCGGCAATTAAAATTTTCGGTTCTTTAAAGGCTTTTATTGCGGCGGCCGCGGTCTGTGGGTTAGTTGAAGCTGAATCGTTATAAAAATAAATCTGTGATTTATTTTTATGGTGAGCTTGTCGAACCATAATTTTTCGAACTAATTCCAATCTGTGTTCGTTGCCGCGGAAATTTTTGACAACTTTCAGAATTTTATCTTTCTGACAGCCGAGCGATGAAGCCACTGTCGCGGCCATTACGGCGTTTTTGAGATTATGCTTGCCGGGAATCTGTATAATTTCTTTTAATTTTTGGAGGTCGGATCTCCCCAGAATTGACGATTTAACGGGAATTTTTTTAGCCCGGCTTTTTGAAGCGAGCCATTTGGAATATTTATTATCGCTAAAATAAAAAATTTTATCGGATTTTTTCTGCCATTTAGCGATATTGGCTTTGGCATTTAAATATTCTTTGAAATTTTTATGGCTGTCCAGATGGTCCGGGAAAATATCTAAAACAACGGCGATATTCGGAGATTGATTTAAATCTTGGAGCTGAAAACTGGAAAGTTCTAAAATTATAATCGCGGACTTACGCGGACTTAACGCAGACAAACGCGGAATGATATTAAGAGTTGGCTTGCCCATGTTGCCGGCCAAATAAACCCTTTGACTTCGCTCAGGCCAAGCATTTTTTAAAATTTTGCAGAGCAGAGTAGCGGTCGTGCCTTTGCCTTTGGTGCCGGTGACGCCGATGATTATTGGCCGCGGACTTTTTTTCTGTATTAGTCTGCGTGTCATCTGTATTGGTCTGCGCATTATATCAAAAAAGAGAGCAGTGGCGCTGGATATTTCCACGCCTTTTTCAACGGCTTTTTGCGCTTCCGGCAAATTATACGGTACGCCCGGAGAACGAAAAACAATATCAAACTTATCAAGATTTTGCAGATAATTTTTGCCGGTTTGAAATTTAATATCTACGGCTTGCGATGTCGTAAGATTGAGATTTTTGTTTTTGTCTAAAATCCAAATTTCCGGTTTTTTATCTGCGTCAATCCGCGTGTTTATCTGCGTCAATCTGCGTCTCTGAAGGAATTTTAAAACAGATTTTCCTTCTCGGCCAAAACCCAAAATTGCGATTTTCGGCATGCGAATAGCACGCCTTCGCGCTCGCTTTACTCGCGCTGCGGCAATGCGAACGCTCCCATGCGAATAATTTTTAATCATCATAAGGCAATGATAGTTGATTTATACTAAAATGTGAATATAATTAAATCGCGGGGTGGACCAGTAGTTAGGTCGTCAGGCTCATAACCTGAAGGTCGTCGGTGCAAATCCGGCCCCCGCAACACGGAAAAACGCCAGGGTAGCTCAGTTGGCAGAGCGAGGGAGTCATAGCCCCTAGGTCGTGGGTTCGAATCCCACCCCTGGTACGTTAAAATAAGAAACGTCACGAAAATAAATTTTCGCGCGGGCTCGCCAGGAAATATAAGAAATGTCATGGTCGCTAACGCTCCCATTCCATTTCTTGATTCCCACGGCTACGCCGTGGAAATTAAAAATTGAATATGACGATTGAAGAAATTAAAAAATTGGCCCTAAAAGAAATAAAAGCCGCAAAGGAAAATTGACGCAGGTTTTGCTTTCGGCGTTGGACTTGATAGATTATGTATGTTGAAATATAAAACAGACGATATTCGACTGTTTCGTTCAAATAATTTACGCTTTATAAAACAGTTTTAAAATCTTTAATCAATCACGAATTTTTTCTCTAATAATTCCTAATAAAAAAATTTATTCGATTAGTGATTATGCCCAAAGAACTTTTTTTAGAAGAAGCGGTCCTGGACGATTTGGCTCAGGATTTGGAAGTTTTGGAATTGCCGCTTTCCCAAAAAGCTTTTAAATTAGTTACTATCTTATCTGCCGCGGTCATCTTTATTGTTATTGGAAGGTTGTTTTTTTTGGGCGGTTGGCGAAATAATTTTTATAATCAGCGGGCCCTAATTAATGTCGGCGAGATAAACGTTGTTCGGTCCCAGCGGGGAATTATCTTTGACCGCTTTAATAAGCCATTAGTTAAAAACCTGCCGGCCTTCCGTTTAAATTTAAGACTTGTTGAGTTTTTCAAAAACGGCAAAGAAAGAATAAAAACCGTGAAAACATTGGAGGAGACGCTTGGCCTGCCAACGGGCCGCATAGAAGAATTGCTTAAAGGAGTTGATTTGGAAAGACAAAATTCTTTAACGATTGCCAGACAATTAAGCATTGACCAGTTCATTAAAATCAAAAACTTAAATTTACCCGCAGTCCAATTAGAAGATGATTTTACAAGGCAGTACCCCGAAAGAGAAATTTTTTCTCATATTATTGGCTATACCGGGTCGGCTGATAAAAGCGATTTGAAAAATTACCCCTCGCTTTCTTTTAACGATGTTGTCGGCAAAAGCGGATTGGAGGCTTATTATAATGAAGAGCTTCGGGGAGAAGATGAAGAAAAAATAAGTTATCGGAATGCTAAAGGAGAGATGATTGATAATAAATTATTGAGAAATTCAACTCCGGGCCACCAACTTTATTCCACTATTGACGCCGAACTTCAATCTTATTTTTTCAATCGGCTTCAACGGTCTTTAAGTTATTTGGGAAGTCGGGCCGGCGTCGGTTTGGCTCTTAATCCTCAAAGCGGCGAAGTTTTAGCTTTAGTTAGTTTGCCGAGTTTTGATAACAATAAAATAAAATCTTCCGATTTAATCAGCCCCTCGCAGCCATTTTTTAACCGGGCGGTTGCCGGAACTTATACGCCCGGTTCAACAATTAAGCCATTGGCGGCCTTCGCCGCCTTAAATGAAAATATTATTACGCCCGATAAAAAAATTCTTTCTCCGGGTTATTTAGAAATTCCCAACCCTTATCATCCTGACCGGCCCTCTCGCTTCCTTGATTGGAAACCGTACGGCTGGGTGGATTTGCATTCAGCCATTGCCCGCTCCAGTAATGTTTATTTTTATACGGTCGGCGGCGGCTATGGGGATATCAAGGGATTGGGAATAGATAAATTAAACGAATATTGGCAGAAGTTTGGATTGGGCAAAAAAACCGGCATTGATTTAACGTCAGAAAGCAACGGTTTTCTTCCGGATAGCCGAACTAAAAGCAAAAAAGGAGAATTTTGGCGGATAGGCGACACTTATAATGTCAGTATCGGACAGGGCGACCTTTTGGTCACGCCGATTCAGCTTCTTAATTATATAGCGGCCTTTGCCAATGGCGGGAAAATTTATCAGCCTTTTATTATTAAAAAAATTGCGACAGAAGACGGAAAGATAATTAAGGAAATAGATAGCCGCCTCATCAAAGACTATTCTTCAAATATCGGCATTATTAAAGAAATTCAGCAGGGGATGGTTGATGCTGTAAAAAAATCTTACGGCACCGCCTATTTTCTGGCTGATTTACCGATTTCAGTGGCCGCGAAAACAGGCACGTCTCAGATTGAAAGCAATACTAAAATTAACGCCTTCTTTGTGGGCTACGCGCCGATTGAAAATCCGCAAATAGCGATTTTGGTTTTAGTTGAAGACGCCAGAGAGGGCAGTCTTAACGCCGTGCCAGTGGCAAAAGATGTTTTGAGGTGGTATTATGAGAATAGAGTGAGAAAATAGAAAATAGAAAGTAGAAAGTAGAATTCTAGATTCTATTTTCTAGATTCTAGATTCTAACCATTATGCATTCCGAACTTCGACAGGACCTCGTTTCCGGCGACTGGATTGTTATTGCTCCAAGAAGAGCAAAAAAACCGCAACAGCTTATTAAAAAAGAAAAACGAATTCGGTCGCCGATTAAAAACTGTCCTTTTGAAAATCCGCAAAAAAGCGGGCATAAAAAGCCGATTTTGATTTATCGGAAGACGAAAGGCAAAAATCAGGGCTGGTTCGTGCAGGCAGTTAAAAACAAATATCCGGCTCTTATTCATAGAAACATCCGCCCGGAAATTTTTCATCGGGGTCCTTATTCGGTGATAGAAGGCGTGGGCCATCACGATTTAATAATCACCAAGGACCATAATAAAAATTTCTCCCGCCTTTCCGGGCCGGAAGCCAATTTAGTTTTTAAGGCTTTTCAGGAACGTTACCGGACGCTGGCAAACGATTCTTGCTCGGCCTATGTTTCCATTTTTCATAATTGGGGACCAAAAGCAGGCGCCTCAATTTATCATCCCCATTATCAAATAATTTCCGTCCCAGTTGTTCCGCCGGACATCAGCCGTTCTCTTTCCGGCTCATCGCGTTATTTCAGAAAATTTAAAAAATGCGTTCATTGCGCAATGATTAATTGGGAAAAGAAAATCCGTCGGAGAATAATTTATGAGAATGAAGGAGCGATTGCTTTCGCCCCTTTTATCTCCCGCGAGCCTTTTGAGCTGCGAGTTTTCCCCAAAAAACATTTGTCTTACTTTGAAGATACTTCCAAAAAAGATTTGGAGTGGACAATAGAAGCCCTTCAAAAATCTTTAATAAAAATGGAGAAAAAACTTTACGATCCGGATTACAATTTTTTCATTCATACGGCTCCGATTTTAAACAAGAAAAAATACGGATATTATCACTGGCACATTGAAATCTTGCCGAAGATCAGCATTTCCGCGGGCTTTGAATTGGGAACCGGTATGGAGATTACGATAATTGACCCGGACCAAGCG
>Ga0210049_1004588_pt1 | contig 12039 bp, 9 predicted proteins | sample CryGeyCG2014_300_2_FD_183964 | JGI IMG/M metagenome (GOLD analysis project Ga0210049, IMG submission 183964) | Groundwater microbial communities from aquifer - Crystal Geyser CG06_land_8/20/14_3.00 (SPAdes) (version 2) | ecosystem: Environmental > Aquatic > Deep subsurface > Groundwater | place...
TAATTTTGTTTATTTTTGCCAAGGCTCTTAAGCGTAGGCTTTCTTATGCCAAAGTTTACCAGATGTCGATGCACGGGGTAACTATTCCGGTTATTGCTACATTTACCTTCGGCGGCCTTTTTTACCCATGGCTTTTGCTAGCTGCCTGGTTAATCTTCTTTATTTTCTTAATTAAGGTAATCTTAAATCAGTCCTGAACCGTAAAAACCGCAGGTTTCAGGATTTGAGGAAGGGGGGTGGGACCAACGGGTGTTGGAACAGGAGCCGGAAGGGAAGCGCACAGTTTTTGCGTATTGGTTTCGGCCAAAAACCACTCCAATCGGCCCAGGCAAGGAATTTGCGCCAGACCTTCGGGAATTTGCCAATTTTCGCTTTTTTCATTTTGCAAAAGAGAACTTAAGATTTTATTCCAGATAGGCGAGGCTCCGGTTACTCCGGAGGCAATCCGGCTCATAGGAGTTGCGTCGTTATTGCCGACCCAAACTGCCACCAGATATTTCTGGTTAAAGCCAAGGGTTAAGTTATCCTTTAAGTTATTGCTGGTGCCGGTTTTAACCGCGACCTCCGGGTGCCCGGGGATAACCAGGTAAGAATTTAAACCAAATTCCGGGGCTCGCGCGGGGTTATCTTTGAGAATATCAATGAGCATAAAGGCCACCCGGGGATCGATAACCTGAACCGGTGAGGAGCCGTTTTCTTCCAGGGTTTCACCTTTAAAGTTGGTGACTTTTAAGATAGGGGTTATCTCGGGGCGTTTACCTAAGTTGGCGAGAGTGGCATAAACCCGAGCTAAATCGATTAATTTTATTTCCCCTCCGCCCAAAGTTAAGGAAAGGCCGAAACGGGAAGGATCATTCCAGCTGGTGATGCCCATTTTTTGGCCCTGCTCAATCATTTTGACAACTCCGTACGAGGCTAAGACCTTAACGGCCGGGACGTTGCGGGATTGGGCCAGAGCGCTTCTTAAGGTGATTCTGCCCCGGAAAGCCCCATCATAATTGACAGGAGTATAGGGTGGCTGGCCGGAAACAACAAAAGTGGTAGGTGAATCATCAATAATGGAGGCTGGTGTATAATTGTTGTTCAGCGCGTAGGCGTAGTTAACGACCTTAATTGAAGAACCGGGCTGTCTCTCCCTTAAGGTGACATTGACGTTACCGCTTTGGGGATCAAAATAATCCTTAGAGCCGACCATAGCTAAAACCTCTCCGGTTTGAGGATTAAGGACTAAAGCTGCGCCGTTACCCACCTTAAGGTTTTTTAGTTTCTCTATTTCGGTTTTAACCACCCCCTCTGCCATTTGCTGGATGTTAAGGTCCAACGAGGTGGTTACTTCCAGACCTCCCTTTTCCACGACATCCTCGCCGTATTTATCAACCAGAAGTTGGCGAACATACATCACAAAATGTGGAGCTTTAATATCAATGACTTTTGCTTTAATGGTGATTTTTTCCTCCAAAACAGCATTTTCCTGATCTTTGGTGATAAATTTGTTAATTCTCATTAAATGTAAGATTTCCTTTTCCCGCTCAATTGCCAAATCCGGGTTAGTGCCATAGGGAGAGAGTTTGGTGGGGCTTTTGGTCAGGCCCGCCAGGTAGGCGCTTTGAGCTAAAGAAAGCTTATCAACATCTTTAGCGAAGTACTGGCCGGCCGCTTCCTTGATTCCGTAAGCCGCCCCGCCGTAGGAAACCTGATTAAGATACATTTCCAAAATTTCATCTTTAGTGAAAACCCGTTCAACTTCCATGGCCAGAATAATTTCCTTTATTTTTCGCCTTAAAGTTTTTTCCGGGGTTAGAAGAGCGTTTTTGACCAGCTGTTGAGTAATGGTGGAACCGCCCGAGAGCTCGCCAACTTTAATGTTTCTGACTAAGGATCGGAAAATACCTTTGATGGAAAAACCGGGATGAGAGTAAAACTCGGCATCCTCGGCGGCCAACGTGGCCAGCCGGACATGAATGGGAATATCAGCAAGGTGAATTAAGGTTCTATTTTGGTCTTTGTAGATTTTATAAAGCAAAACCCCGTTGCGGTCATAAATTCGGGTGGAGACGTCTAGCTGTCTGGATTTCAAGCTGCTTGGAGAAGGCAGTTCTTTTAAAATTAAAAAATAAAAAATCGAAAATAAAAAGGTCAGAAAAGATACCGCCAGCAAAACCCTCGGTTTAATCTTAATCGTAATCGTGGGGAATTTGGGTTTAGGCCAAACGACCTTGATTTTGCCGGCAAGTCCGAAGATTAGAGAAAAACAGGTCAGAAGAGAGAGAACAATTAGCTCCAGGGCCCAGTAAAAAGGCTTGCCAACGAGAATTAAAAACTTTTTAACCAGCTTTGCCATTTGGGCCGGATTATAGCAGATTGACCGATAGTTTTATAGTTATTGGGTCAGAGGGTATTTAATGATTGCTGAAGCGGAGGCAACCGGGCAATCCAGACAATAGATAGTTCCCAGAGGATCAAGGTAAACCGGCCGGTTTTGGGTGGAAACCTGATCGGGCGGAGTGTCGGTTCCGGCTTGCTGTTGGGTTGAATTAACAATGGTTAAGTCCATTCTTTGGCCGGTGGTTTTGTCTGGCGCGGTTCCTTCCATGAAGTACTCAAATCTTAAAGGACAACCGGGGTTTCCCGCGTCGCCGGTGGGAAGGAGCCCGTCAGTGGCGCAAATTGATTTGCCGGAAATGTCGTCCGGCTGGCCCGGCCAGGCATGACCGGTTTCCTCTTTATCATATATTCCCTTTTCGGTTTTATCCAAAACATTTTTGATAACTTTATTCCAGATGGGCGAGGCGCCCGAAACTCCGGAGACCGCCCCAGACATGGGTGTGTTGTCGTTGTTACCGACCCAAGTAACCACCAAAGCCAAAGGAGTATAGCCGATAGTCCAGTTATCCCTGCGGTCGTTAGTGGTCCCGGTTTTGACGGAGACTTCAGGGTGATTTTTGACATTAAGGTAGGAGGATTCGCCAAAAGCCGCAGAGCGGGCGTTGTTATCCAGAAGGATATGGGAAATCAAGAAGGTAACATCCGGCGGCAGCACCCGCTCACCGGTTAGTTCAATATCTTTAACGTTCGTTTCTTCGTAAACCTTGCCTTTCCAGTCCGTAATTTTGGTGATGGAGATTAAAGATTGTTTAATACCCGCATTGGCAAAAACACCAAAAGCGACGGCCATATCATATGGCCGGACTTCACCTCCACCCAAAGTTAAAGAAAGGCCGTATTGAGCAGGGTCAATTAAAGTAGTTAATCCCATTTGGTTGGCAAAGTAAACCAAATTCTCAACTCCGTTTAAGGCCAAGATTCTGACCGCTGGCATATTAAATGAATTTCCCAGAGCAAATCTGGCCTGTATCAAGCCGTGGAAAAGCCCGTCGTAATTAACGGGACAGTAGTCGGGTTGACCTTCAACTTTAAAACAGGTTGGGACATCGGCGATTGCTGTAGCCGGAGTGATCTTTTTGTCGCGGATGGCCAAAGCGTAATTTATAGGTTTGATTGAGGATCCGGGCTGACGTTTAGCCAGAATGACATTGACCTTACCGTCCTCATCGGTGGCAAAATAATCTTTAGAGCCGACCATGGCTAAGATTTCTCCGGTTTTGGGGCGGGTAACCAAAACCGCGCCGTTGCCTACATTTTGCTTTTTAAGTTTGGCCACTTCGGTGGCGACCACAGCTTGGGCAAAGTTTTGCAGATCCAAATCGAGCGTCGTGGCCACCCTCAAACCTCCCTGCTCAACGGTTCTTTCGCCGTATTTTTCCACCAACTGGTCTTTAATCCATAAAGCAAAATGAGGCGCTTTGGGGGCAGAAACCGCCGCATAGTTAAGAACATCGCTCTTAGCTGCTTCTGCCTGATCTTGGCTGATGTATTTGTCCTCAACCATCCGATCTAAAACCAGAGCCTGTCTTTGTTTGGCATATTCCGGGTGGGCGCCAAAAGGAGAATAGCGGGTGGGAGAGGCTAATAGTCCGGCTAAAAGCGAGGCTTCGGCTAGATCTAATTCTTTAGCCGATTTCCCAAAGTAAAGCTCGCTGGCCGCTTCAATGCCGTAAGCGGTTGAGCCGTAGGGGATTTGATTTAAATACATTTCCAGAAGTATTTTTTTGGGATAAATTGCCTCAACAAAAAAGGTTAGGGTTAGCTCCCTGATTTTTCTTTTGATTGTCCGCTCGGGAGTCAGCAGGGCATTTTTAACCAGCTGTTGAGTCAGGGTTGAGCCTCCCTGAAGACTTCTTTTAAAAATAGTTTTGTAGGCGGCTCGGATAATGCCGGTCGGGGAAAAGCCGTAATTTCGGTAAAAGTCTTTATCCTCAATTGAAATCGTGGCTTGGGAAACAAATAGAGGTAAATCTTTAAGCTTAATCGGAGTTCGTCTTTGCTCGGCATAGATTTCGTAGATAAGTTTCCCGTTTCGGTCAAAGAGTTTGGTGGAAACCGCCACGGCTTTGGTAGAAAGGGCAGTGGGTAAAGGGATACCCCAGAAAAGCCAGAGGAAGATGCTGCCGAAGACCGTAAAGAAAATAATTCTCTTTCTGGTTTTGCTCATGTTATTATATTATTAGTATAGTTAAGTTATGCCGAAAAAAGAAATTATTATAAAGCACGCCACCTGGTTCGCGGTTTATATTCTTCTGGTTTGGGGATTTTACCGGGTTTTGTTTAAACTCCCTGACAATTTCGAAGAAGTGGTTCTTAAACCGATTATCTGGCTTATTCCCGTTTTTTATATTTTAAAAAAGGAAAAACTTGGTCTTGCCTCGCTGGGGATTACTTTGCAAAACCTTTTTCCGGCCATCTATTTTAGTCTCGGGTTAGGAGCAGTCTTTGCCATCGAGGCCGTGTTTTTGAATTTTGTTAAATATGGATCTTTTAATTTCGGGGCTTATATCGGGCCGGGGGCACTTTTGCCTGCTTTGGGGATTTCCTTGGCTACCGCCGTTTCAGAAGAAGTCTCCTTTAGAGGCTATATTTTTAATCGTCTGTGGTGGGTTTTGAAAAACGAGTGGTTGGCGAATCTAATCACCAGTTTTGGTTGGGCCCTGGTGCATATTCCGGTTGCAATTTTTGTCTGGAAACTTGATTTCTCAGCTGCCATGGTCTATCTTTTCCTGACCACGCTTTTTGGCATCGGTTCGGCCTTTGTCTTTAGCCGAACCAAAAATATTGTTTCCTCAATTCTTCTCCATGTTCTCTGGTCCTGGCCGATTATCCTTTTTAGATGAAAAAACTCAAATCCCGGTAATTAAAGAAATAGTTTTTGTTGACATTTATAATCTGCGGTGTTTAAATACAGGGTACAGAGGTTGAGTAAAAAAGTACCATTAAACTTACCTGATGTGATTACGACATAAGAATGATAAAAAGGATTGCGGTGGTTTTGTCTACACTTGCTTTTGCCTTCGTGATTTTGGCTATCTCCGTTTTTAATTCCTACAGCCCCAGAGTCTTTTCCGCTTCTCCTCAACTCACTCCGCCGACCGCCGAAGCTGAAATTGCAACCCCAATCGACTATGTTTTTGTCTTCACCGGAAGTGTTTTACCGGACAGTCCCTTTTGGTATCTTAAGGCCCTAAGGGATCGGATTTGGCTGACGGTGACGACCAATCCGATGCGCAAAGCCGAACTCTCGGTTCTTTTTGCGGACAAGAGATTGCTGGCTTCCGAAAAGCTTTTTAAAAACAACAAGTCCCAACTGGCTCTTTCAACTTTGACCAAAGCCGAAAAGTATTTGGAAAACGCCTCTGAACTGGAAGCTAAGGAAAGGAAAATCGGGACAGATACGAAGTCTTTCTTAGCGACATTGGCGAAAGCATCCTTAGCCCATATTGCCAAGATAAAACAGCTGGTGGTAATTGCTCCGGATGATATCAAACCCGGAATCATTAGGGCCCAAGACTATCCGATTGGGGTTTATACGCGGTGTCGGGATACCCTTCAGTCCTTTGGGGTAGTTGCCCCCAAAAACCCATTTACAGAGAACTAATTTACCCAAGTTTTAGTCTTAACTTACTTGTTGTTTTGCGGAAAATAAAATTTTCAGCCTCGGTTGGGCCGTGCAGTGATCGTTTTTGACCTAAATATTACCAGTTGACTGACTATTGGTAGTGGCGGAAGATACAAAGCATTACTAGATATAGGGTTTTTTATTTTCACCCATGAAATGTCCATTTTGTGCATCGACCGATTCGGATGTCCTGGAATCCAGGGTAATTGAGGAAGGCGCCGCCATCCGCAGAAGACGGGAGTGCGCCAAGTGTCAAAAGCGCTTTACCACCATCGAGAAAGTCAGAGGTTCTGTTTTGTGGGTAATTAAAAAGGACGGCCGGCGGGAACTTTTTGACCGGGAGAAAGTTAAAAGAGGAATTTTAAGGGCGATTGAGAAAAGGTCGGTTTCCTTGGATTTGGTCGAAGAGGCGGTCAACGACGTCGAGAGGGAAATGTTAAGACAGGAAAAGGAAGAGATTCCGACCAGACTCATCGGCAACGCGGTCCTGAAAAGACTGAAGAAGATTGATAAGGTTGCCTGGCTGCGTTTTGCCAGTGTTTATTTTGAATTTGAAGATTTAGGGGATTTTGAGAAATTATTGGAGAAGAAAAAATGAAGCGTAAAAAAAAGATAAATTTTAGTTTGCCGCCCAGGCCGGCGGATTTACCGGCTGGAGTTTGGACCGAACAGGCATTAAAAGTTTTGGCCGAGAGATACCTGCTTAAAGACGAAAAATTGGAGCTGGTGGAGACCCCGGAAGATTTATGTTGGCGGGTGGCTTGGCAGATCGCTTCGGCCGAGGCAGTTTGGGGAGCAACCCGGAAGAAGGTGGAAAGTCTGGCCCGTGAGTTTTATCGGCTTTTGGTTACCCATGAGTTTTTGCCCAATTCCCCGACTTTAATGAATGCCGGAACCGATAACGGTTTGCAGTATTCAGCCTGCTTTGTTTTACCTGTCGAAGACTCACTGGTCGGGATTTTTGATGCTTTGAAATACCAGGCTTTAATTCACCAGACCGGTGGGGGGACCGGCTTTTCTTTCAGCCGCCTGCGGCCTCGGGGTTCAGTCGTTAAATCCAGCCACGGGACAGCTTCCGGGCCGGTTTCTTTTATGCGGATTTTTGATGCGGCCACCAGCGAGATTAAACAAGGCGGTAAAAGACGGGGGGCCAACATGGGGGTCTTAAGAATCGACCACCCTGATATTTTGGAATTTATCCGTTGTAAAAAGGAGGGGACCATCACCAATTTTAATATTTCCGTGGCTGTAACCGATAGGTTTATGGAAGCCTTGAAGGGTGACGCCGACTACGATCTAATTAATCCCAAAAACGGTCAAAAGACAGCTAGTCTGCCGGCCCGGCAGGTCTTTGCCGAAATTGTCCAAACCGCCTGGGAAACCGGAGATCCGGGGGTTTTATTTATCGACAGGATGAATACCGGAGCGTCCAATCCGGTTCCGTCTTTGGGCCCGATTGAATCAACCAACCCCTGCGGTGAGGTTCCTCTTTATCCTTTTGACTCCTGTAATTTGGGCAGTATTTTTTTGAATTATTTTGTCGAGAATAAAAACATCAATTGGAAGAAATTGGAAAAGGTAACCAAAATTGCGGTCAGGTTTATGGACAATGTGATAGAGATTAATCCCTACATTTTGCCCCAGATTGAAAAAACCACTAAGGCAGTGAGGCGAATCGGCTTAGGGGTAGGCGGCTGGGCGGATCTGCTGGTTAGCTTGAGAATTCCCTACGATAGTGAGGAAGCTTTAAAGCTGGCGGAAAAGGTAATGGGCAAAATCAAAACCGCAGCAGTTGCCGAATCACAAAAGCTGGCCAAACTCCGGGGGGCTTTTCCGCTTTTTGCCCAGAGCATTTACAAAAACCAAAAACCCAGGCGCAATTCGACCTTAACCACTATTGCTCCGACCGGAACAATCTCAATTATTGCCGGCGCCTCTTCGGGAATAGAGCCTCTTTTTGCCCTGGCTTACCGACACATTGTGAAAGATAAAGAGTTGGATAGGGAAATGACTTTCGTTAACGAAAAATTCGCATCTGTAGCCAAAGAAAGAGGTTTTTGGTCCGATAAACTTCAGGAAAAGGTAGGGAACATTGGTTTTATCAGGACTCTTACCGAGATTCCGGAAGATATTCGGGCTGTTTTTGGCACGGCTCATGAGATCGAACCGGTTTGGCATGTTCGGATGCAGGCGGCTTTCCAGAAATATACGGATAACGCCGTTTCCAAAACAATTAATCTGGCCAAAGAAGCTAAAGTCGAAGACGTGAGAGAAGCTTACCTCTTGGCTTGGGAAACGGGTTGTAAGGGAATTACAATTTTTCGCGACGGCTGTAAAGAGGCCCAGGTACTTAATTTAGGGGTAGGCAAGACAGATCACCTTAATAGTCAGTCGGTGGGAGAGCGGCCGTTTAAAGTTACCGGTGTCACTTATAAGCTGGCCACTCCGGTGGGTAGCGCTTTTGTGACGATTAATGAGGACATCTCCGGTAATCCTTTGGAGATTTTTATTAATGTTGGTAAGGCCGGCAGTGACGTGGCTGCTATGGCGGAAGCTTTAGGCCGGACTTTATCCACTTCCTTGAGGTTTAGCAGCTTCTTGACTCCGCTTGAAAAAGCCAAGGAGCTGGCCCACCAGCTTTCAGGGATCGGCGGCAGACGTTCGGTGGGCTTCGGGCCGAATAAAATTCTTTCCCTGCCTGATGCGGTTTCGATCGCTTTATCCCTCCATTACGGATTTAGAATTAACGGCAACTTTAATTTTGGAGTCCCGCTAAACGGGACTGAATCTGTTGTGGCGGCAAAGGAAATCCGGGAGGCCGGAGCAAATGACCCCGCAACGGTTTCGGTTCCGCTTAACGAGGCTTCAGTAATGGAAACCGGCGATATCTGCCCGGCTTGCGGCGCCTCGGCCCTAGTTCATGAAGAGGGCTGCTCCAAATGTCATATTTGTGGTCACTCCGAATGCTAAACAGAATCCCGTTATTGGCAAAAAAAGTTTTAAAAGCAGATGGAAGTAAGGAAGCTTTTTCCCTGGAAAAGATTTCCAGAAGCATTTGGCGGGCAGCCAAGGATGTCGGGGGGACTGATACAAAGTTACCACAACTCTTGGCCGAAGAGGTGGCAGTTTATTTGGAAACCAAATTAAACGGTCGGGGTGAGGTTGGGGCCGATATTATCGGGGAGGCGGTGGAGAAAATCTTAATCGAGAAAGGCCACGCCAAGACCGCCAAGGCCTACATTCTTTACCGCGAGAATAAAAAACACGCTCTGCAGGATAAATCCAGTTTGGGTCTTAAAGACGACATCGGCTTATCCTATAACACTCTTTATATCTTAAAGCTCCGCTACCTTAAAAGAGACGAAAGGGGCCGAATCTTAGAAACCCCCAAAGGGATGTTTGCCCGAGTTGCTCACTGTCTCTCCCGGGTGGAGAAAACGCCAGCCAAAAGAAATAAGTGGTTTCAGGAATTTTTAAAGGTGATGGTAAATTTGGAATTTACGCCCGGGACCCGTACCTTGGTTAATGCCGGCAAAGACTCACCGCAGTTGGCCAATTGCTTCGTTTGGCCGGTTGAGGATGATATTAATGCTATTTTTGACACTCTTTATAAATCCACCCTGATTAAAAAACACGGCGGAGGTTGCGGTTACAATTTTTCTAAAGTCAGGCCGGAGGGCGATAGTGTAGCCGGCATTCAGGGCTTGGCCGCGGGGCCGGTCAAGATGATTGAAATGTTTGACCTGATGACCTCGCTTTTTAAACAGGAGGGTCGATATGAATCCGGTAACATGGCGGTTTTGAATGTTAACCACCCGGATATTTTTAAATTTATTTCCGCCAAACAAAGCGACGGTTATCTGAGTAAGACCAATCTTTCGATAGGCATTAACAATGAGTTTATGCAAGCCTATATCAAAGGCGAAAACATTGATATTATTAACCCTCGCACTGGGGAAGTCGTCAATAAAGTCAGGGCCAAATCGATTTTGGAACTGGCTGCCCGGATGGCTTGGACCACGGGAGACCCGGGAATTATGAATCTTTCGGCAATTAATAAAGGAACGGCTTTGGGCAATCCTCTTTTAACCAAACGGGGCCCGATTTGGTCAACCAATGTCTGCGGCGAAATTCCGCTTTTTCCTTACGAATCTTGCAATTTAGGTTATGTCAATTTTACCAGGTGTGTTCGAGGTAAGACCTTTGATTTTGCCAAGTTGGAGGAGTTAATGTGGGTAGGAGTGCGGCTGCTGGATAATGTGATTGATGCTTCTTGGTTTCCGGTGGCCCAGGTGGATAAGGCGGTTCGGGACCACCGACGTTTAGGTATCGGCTGTGTCGGCTGGGCCGAAACCTTGACCTTTTTAGGCATTGCCTATGACAGCCCCCGAGCTTTTGAGCTGGCTGAAAAAATTGCCAAAACGATGTACCAAGCCGCTTTTGCCGCCTCCTGCGATTTGGCTAAAGAAAAAGGCCCATTTCCTTTAGCAGGTGATTCTATCTGGGCCAAGTCTAAAAACAAGCCTCGGAATGTGGCTCTGATTACTTTTCCGCCTTCCAGCGGCAACGCGGTGATTTGTGAAACCACCTTCGGAATTGAACCTTATTTTGCCTTGGCCTATGAACAAAATGTCTTGGACGGTCAGAGGCTAAAAACAACCGTACCTTTATTTATCCAAAAACTTAAGGAAAAGGGGGTTTATTCCGAAGAGGTCATCCAAAAAGTGGTGGCTAACTACGGTAGTTGTCAGGGAATTGCCGAGATTCCGAAAGAAATCCAGAAAATTTTCAGAGTGGCCCACGATATTGACTGGAAAGACCATATTAAAATGCAGGCGGCTTTTCAAAAATGGACGGATAATGCGATTGCCAAAACCGTCAATATGCCGACCGAAACCACCCCGGATGATATCGAGAAAGCCTATGTCTTGGCCTGGAAACTGGGCTGTAAAGGACTAACGGTTTATAGGGACCAAACCAAAAACGGCCAGGTGTTTAATTTCGGGGGAGGGGATAAAAGTTTTAAGGAAAGAAAATGTCCCGACTGCGATATCCCCTTAAAAAGATCCGGCAAGTGCCTGAAATGCGAAAAATGCGGTTTTTCAACCTGCGAACTCTAGAAAAACGATATTAAGTGATCCAATATTGTGTGATTAGTGATTCTTAATATCGTAATATCTGATCACGTAATATCAATTGTATGGCTATATATACAAAAAAAGGAGACAGGGGAGAGACAGGACTTATTGGAGGGAAAAGACTTTTTAAAAATTCTCCAATAATTCATGCTTTGGGAAGTATTGATGAGGTAAACTCATGGCTAGGGGTGGTGGGTGGGTTTAAGAATATTCAAAGAGATTTGATGACAATTTCTTCTATTTTGGCTGGCGCAAAACTTATTTTTCCTCTATCAAAAACTAAAGATTTAGAGAAAAAAATAGATAAATTAGAGAAAAAGCTGCCGAAATTAACAGGTTTTATAATTCCTAGCGGAAGTGATGCGAAATTACATTTTGCCAGAGCCCTAATTCGTCGTACCGAACGTTCTATTGTTGCTATTCCCAAGATACTACATACTAATCCCAATATACTTCGCCATCTTAATAGACTTTCAGATTATTTATATATTTTAGCCAGATATATAAACTTTAAAAAAGGTACAAAAGAGAAAATTTGGAAGCTTTCTTGACAAAAGAGAAGTAACATGTTACCATGATTAATCATGTTGACAAGAAGGACAAATGTTTTGTTTGATGAGGCGGATTATGCAACATTACTTTTCATGTCCCGAGAGAAAAACAAAACAATTGGAGAATTAATCAGATCGGCAGTGGCCAAAACTTACAAGTCCAAAGCTGATGTCGATAATGCGGGCAAAAGTTTAAAGTCTTCTATTCAGAGAGGTTGGAGGCTGTTGGTAAATCCTAAAAAACCTCTGGCCTATAAAGCACTAATAGAATATGGCCGTAAATATTAATAATTTTGTAATTGACGTCTCAGCTGTATTGGCGCTGCTTTTGCCAGATGAA
>Ga0210049_1004592_pt1 | contig 12031 bp, 13 predicted proteins | sample CryGeyCG2014_300_2_FD_183964 | JGI IMG/M metagenome (GOLD analysis project Ga0210049, IMG submission 183964) | Groundwater microbial communities from aquifer - Crystal Geyser CG06_land_8/20/14_3.00 (SPAdes) (version 2) | ecosystem: Environmental > Aquatic > Deep subsurface > Groundwater | place...
CTGTCCCTTACTCATATGACCTGGTATCATAGTAGCACCACTGGCACTTGCTAATACGTTAGCACCATATTGAAATAACTCAAAGCTCCACTTAGCATCACTTTCATCAATCTTAAGTTGATCAAATATCTGCTCACCTTTAGCTATCATCTTTATCCTACTAACCTCACTTTGCAAGTGAGAACCCTGATAGTTAGCCTCAGTATTAGTAGATAACATAGCAGCCATCTCTCTTGCTCCCTGCAACACCATACTATCTCTACTTCCAGTCCTTTGCATATGAGACATGGTAAAAGAGCGAAGGTGATCCGAAAAAAGAACTGCAAACATCTGCGAGTTAGCAGCAATGTTAGCATTGTAAGTGCTTAGAAAGGATGCAATTCCATTAGTCAATAGCGTTATAGCGATCTCTCTCCTTGCCTGAGAAATCTTGGAGAATCTCTCACGTTCCATAATCCCCAGTCCAAAGATAAATGCTGAGGAGTTGACTGCATTTATATCACTCATCCCAGCAGTAAATCTAGCCACTCCCTGTAGATACTCGTGTCTACTCTCTTCCTCAAAACTATCTATATAATCATCAATAGTAGTATGAGTTAGTGAACTTGTAATAGAAGTAAGAGCACTACTGATAGCACTTGATGCATCAGTGAGAGCGGCGGCTGTAGAACTAGTTAGGGCTAGCCCAGCATTTGTAATAGCACCTGAGATTATAGTAGCTACGTCCACGCTAATGTCGTCCGCAGGAAATACTCCAGTCTTATCAGCCTGCGCTACTGCTACGTTTGAGAATGTTCCCCAATTTCCATCAGGATCAAGTCCATCTATGATACCTAAGAAAGTTGTTAACCTTGCTTGGACAGCAGCTAAGTCAGTACTTGGGTCATACACCTGGACGGTATCAGACATATTAGGATTGTAAAATGGACTAGTAACTCCTCCTCCAGTAACTCCACCAGCAGTTATAGTAAGTGGTTGATATGCCATTGTCTTATCCCATAGTGCCTCCACCATAGAGGTATAGTTACGAGTAGTATTATTTGAGTCAAGATGGGGGTCAGTTGGCAAAGTAAGATTTCCACTTGCTCCACCACCACACAACTCTAACTCTCCCTCATACTCATAACTATCTTCATACTCAGTTTCCCAAGTATCTATATTCAATCTAATTTCCTTGTATATCTTCATTCTCATCTCCTACAATAGGTATAGTAACTAATACCTGATTTGCACTGCCTCCAAACGTTTTAACAATCTGTATAATCTTGGGAGCATTTGTAAAAGCAACTATATTACAATAACCTTTAGACCTTGCCCAACTTCTTAATTCACTAATTACTTCTCTCCACATATTTATATCTAATGGTTTAATGCCATAGATACTATATACAAACAGACTGATGAGGCGAGTTCCAGGGTCTGGCATAAAGGTAGTAGTAAGAATGGCACACAGTTCTCCCTGTTCATTCTCTACCATCCAACATTGCATTACATCTGTTAATAGAGCATCTAAGATATTATTCATCCTAATCTCTCCACCTTGTAGAATGGGAGGAATACTTAACTCAATACTTAGTTTGATAGTATCCCATTTCTCACCTATCTGATCAGGGGATAACTTTAAAATCATGCTGACTCCTTTGTCCACGACTATCATTAAACTTCCAATGAACAGTAGCTCTTGTGGGAGGAGTAGTATTAGCATAGTTAGTACTTCTAATCCTAACTCTAAACTCTACTCCACAAACCTGAACTACTGCATCACCATTATAGTTGACTGGTATATATGGACTGGTAGTAAACGAATCAGCTCTACTATTTCTCCAGTCAACTGCAACGGATATACCTTGTGTATCCTCACTCTCTATAGATACACGCTCAACAGTCTTAACTCCTCTAACTCCTCCATCAAACTTATCAGTCGTTAGTACAAGGTAGGTACTACCTACTCCACCAGGTCTACTACGAAACCCTATAACGTTTCCATACTTAAGTCTCTCACAACAAGTTACTAGGTATGTAGACTTAGTAAGTGCTCCAGCCAATGTATAAGAAACGGCGCTGTCAGAGATATAGAACTCATCATCTACCTCATTATATACAACAAGCATACTTCCCATGCTACTGAAGAACTCCTCACAACCAATCCTTTCAGGTTTTAGACTACCATCAACTATCCATAGTATACCTTTGTCATCAACATAAGCATGCTTGTATATATTACCTCCAACAGCGCCTCTATCACTAACACCAACATTCGATATCAGACGTAAACCAAACGTTCCACCAGTTGGAATAAGTGCCGCAATACCTCCATCACCATATACCATCACAGTGTCACCAAGTTGTTTAACTACATTAACATATCCCTTCCAAGGCATTGGCATCCAACCCATCTGGTTCTTTACTATAGCATCCTGCCACAACGGTTTCGTGTGGTCATATAAGGTATGACTATGATCTGTTATAAGTCCTTCCTCTACAAGTTGAGGAAGGAATAACATAAATAAGTCTCCACCCCCAATACTAGACCACCATACAAAGTTGTTTCCAAGATATCTACTTAGTATATTAACATCAATACCAAGTCCTACATCATTCTTAATCTCTTCTATTGTATTCTTCCAATGGCTATTAAAACTACTACTTGTAGTAAATCCTCCCAACACTCCTCTACCCTTAAACTCACAACCAGTCTTAACAACTACTGAGTCGTTAACAAAAACCTTATCAGTTCCTCCAAACATACCATTAGCACTTGAACTAAAAACTGTGGATGTTCCATTGAAGAGAATAAATACATCATAGAAATCTACAAAATGCCATATACCACCTGCTGTTATTGCCTTAATAGTAGATGGATCATCTGCATTATATGTAGTCAACTGAGGATAGAGAAGCCAAGAAGTATCATTAACTTCCCATATCTTAGTGGGTTCCATCAAAAACGTTCTACTTTTTCCTCTAAACAACTGAGGAGAAGGAAAAGCTACAATAACTCCATTATTTGATAACTCAGTAGACGAGATAGGTTGAGTAAGAGGGATATATTTCTGAGGAATAAGTTGATCTCCAATCCTTCTAACAACAAAGTTCTGTGCTTCTACTAGTCCACCAGTATTAATAGGATTATGAGAGTTTCTTCTTAGTCCCATCAATATACTTTTCTCTATATCAAATGAGAACTCTCTCACTTTTGTCTCCTCTTACCAGTCGGCTTCCATCCATGTAGAGCACCATTTCTGGCTCTTGCGGATGACTTTGCAGCAGCCTCACTCGTAGAACTACCTTTGATAATACCAGTAGCCTCTTCCACAATTTTCCAGGGTCTCTTACTCCCCTTCTGATATCTGACTATGACTGGCATATTTACCTCCTTTACCAAATAACTTAGCAAACAACTTCTTATTCTCGCCTCCAAATAGTTTCTCCAGTGTCTGGTAATCCATAGCAAGATTTGGATTCTTTTTTAGGAATAACCACACACTACTTAGGCTATCTCTAAGTCTAAATAACACCTCTCTACTCTCATGATCCTTAATCTGTTGTGCTCTAATCTTCTTTAGAGCCTTCCCATGTTTATCAGAAACGCAAGGCATCTATCCCTCCATCTGGGTCACGTTATTACACTCTTCTTCAACTAGACCCATATCAAGTAGGTTAAGTTTTTTTACAATCTCGTTACGATACTCCTCAGCACCACTATAGTTTCTAAAAGTCCTCTCCATGATCATCATAGCAGCTAATATAACTAAGTCCTCGTGGACATAAGTCCAATAGTTCTCATCAGTATCAGTAGATAGTTCCTCAGAGAAAAACCTACCCTTAACACTAACTGTTCTAAGAACATCAGTAGGAGGCATTACTATTAATCTAGTTTTCTTATAATGAGGAGATGCATCTCCTTCTCCTTCATGATACAATACATCTTCATGATCATAGGTATACTGAGTTGTATATGTAGTGCTACGAAGTGCCTTCAAGTCAGGTGATAACTCACTCTTAAAGTGTGCATAGTATAAGGGTAAACCAGATGTTAATTCACTATAAGGTGTTGGATACTTATCTCTCATCCAACTCTCATCCTTTTCTTCTAACTGCCACCTTCCATCATCATCAGCAATCCAGACCTCATGAACAGCTATGACTCTTTGTGGAGTTACAATATGAGCATCAGCAGCAAGATCGACCTTGTAATCTCTCATAGACTTAGGAGTAATCATCATCAAGTCCAGTTCATCTATCCCTCTATTAATAAACCAATTCGCACCGTTGTCAGTATATGTTCCACCAGCGAAGTTAGTCACTAAGTCATGACGACCACTAAGTTTACAGAATTGTGTTCTGGCACTTAACAGACTCATTCCCAACACCTCTTATAGTGAATAGAAAGGGGACGCCCAATAAATTATTGAACGTCCACTTGTTTGTTATACTAACCGACTATCTAATCCAACACCTTCCAGATATCCCATCCGTAACGGGAAGTGATACTCAATACTTAGTTCAGTCAAGAATTCCTCAGATAAACCATCATAATTGATGGTGGTATCTTTACTATCCTTGAAGAATTTCATTGGCTGAATCGGACGCTCAATGATATCACTGGGATTAAGAACCACCATACTATGACGGTTAGTAACCTGATAACTAAATAGTGGATGGCGTTTCAAGTTCCAGACACCAAAGGGAGTAATCCACTTCATGACCTTGATGCCATAACCAATGGTTCCTTCTTGCAACTGGTAGTTGGAATTACTCTTAATCAACTTATTGATACCTAACAGTGCTCCACTACCACACAAGACTAATCTATCCATAGGACCGTATCGCATAATCTGTTCTACCATACTATCAAGCCACTCTTCACCTTTCTCCAGCCAGGTAGCTCCAGCATAATCAGTGTTTTGACAGAAACTATCCATGTTAGATGAAGCATACAACTTAATCCATGGAATCAGACCGTGCAGCGTAGTTTCAGGCTCTCCATTATCACCTACGCTTAACGTTTTAATGCCCCAAATTCTGGCATTCTCTTGTTCCACAGCATGGTATAGAGCAGCCTCTCTCTTTCTTTCATTATACTCAGAACCAGTTCGCAGTTTAGTCTGTAATGCTGTTCGAGTAATGTTCAACCGAGTTCTGAAGATCTGAGTATAGTTGGAGTAAGAAGTAGGTGTATAACCCACGGATTGTGGAATAGCTCCACCCTGTGGATTGATGTTACCGATGATCATGATGGTATCACAGTTGGAAATATTGTGTGAGTTCGCCGCACCATTATCATCAGCCTCCAGTAATCTGACTGCAATCTGACTACTTGCACCATTGATAGTGACACCTGTAACCTTAACATTAACATCAACAGTATAATCAGTGGAACATCTTAACAATGCTTGATGCCCAGGTCTGAAATTGCCAGCAACGGCAGCAGCTACTTTAACATACAATGCAGTTCCAGCAACACCACCAGTTGTATACGCAACTGTCATAGCACTATCCGTATAAATCTCACCAGCAACAATAGCACCACCCTGAGTGGCAAGAGTCTTTTCAAACCAGTTGATGATATAATCATCAGTCGGCTTTGACTTCATCATTGCACTGAGAGCGGTTAATGGAACATCTCCATTTGGTTCTTCGTAGAGGATTCCCTCTCTCCAATTTTGGGGTCGTTGACCAACCTCCCAGTCACCAGTGCCCCAAGTTCCCTTCACGTAACCCATACTTGTCTCCTATTCTTAATCATCATTCTTTCATATTAGTATAATTAACTGGGTCAACATTGACTCATTTTTTACCTATCTCCTATTATATTACGCTGCACCTTCTGATTCCAGTTTATGCCAGTGGAAACCATCACTGATACAACATCCAGTATCACCAGCATCATCAAATACAAAGTGGGTAAACGCTGGATCGTCTCCATAGTCAGCCACTGTCCAGTTAGCAACATTGTCTGTCTTGAAATAGAAAAAGAACATCAAGCCAGCAGCTTCTCTGACTGGAGGTAACTTAGTTGTATATGCAGCAATAGTTGTGTCGCCAGTTACAACTCTCTGGCGAGTAGTTAACGTACTTGCTGCAGTTGTCTCTACAAAATTATCTGTTAGGATAACTTGATCTGCGTGCATCCCTAACGGATTCTCGTTTAATACACTCATACATATCTCCTATTCTTATTTAGCCTCAAGGGTATGCCAATATTATCGATATCCAAACGTTTCAGCAACATCTGCTGCTTCACTATTAACCTTTACAATTGGTCGTTTAGTTGCAGCAGCCCTAAACCTATTCTTAGGTATCTCAGTCGTCCTACTCACCTCACCCTGGCTTTCAGCTACTCGACTGATTGACGGTGTGACCCTTCCGCCATTGCTTTTAAGCCACGTTCTTACCTCCTTTGCAGTTTCATTCAGCACTGTTCTATAATCCTTCTCAGGATTTTTCCTCTGTATAGCATTAGCAACAACACCTATTAATGCTTTCCTCTTAGGTAGTGCATCACCTTTCAATCCTGTTATCAAATCAGGATTAGCCTGGTAGAAATCTAATGCAGCCTGATACATCTCCATAATCATACGACTACTCTCTCTTGCATATACTGGAGCTTTAGTCATAGTGAACTCATTGGCTTTCTGGTAGATGGCATTAGCCAACTTATTAAAGCCATCCTGAGTCATTATAACGTTCCCAAACTCGTCAGTCTGTAGTTTAAGATCCTTCACAAAATCAACATCTTGTGGAGAAATAGGAGCAGGTGTCGTAGGTGGAGTAACAGGAGTAGTCTCACCTTTAACAAATCCTCTAACTGCCTCAGGTTCAGTTCCCAATAGGGCAGCAAAGTTCTCCAACATGCTTAGTCCATCAGGTAGATTAGCCTTATCCTCAGCTTCTCTAATCCTATTCCTAACATCATCATCAGTATCTTTTGTGTAAACCTTAACATCAATCCCACTTTCCACTATATGTTTCTTAAGAGCACTCCTATCCATATCATCAAACTGGTCTTTCTCAATAGCCTCAAATTCCATGTCCTCCAGTTCACCCCTATCATCCACTTCCTCTTCTACAATTTCCCCTTCTTCTTTCTTCTCAACCAGTGGTTCTACCTTCTCAACTACTGGTTCAACAACCTTCTCTACTTTCTTAACAGGCTCGTTGTATAAATCAAACCCGTTAGCAGATGTCTGGACATCTTTCTTACTCTCAGGAACCACAACTTCCTCAAGAGCATACTTAGATGCAGCATCAGGTAGTGGTGTCTTAACCACAGGTTCTGGTGTCTTAACAGTAACAACTGGTGTCTTAACAGTAACAATAGGCTTAGACCCATATTTCTTAACTGGCGTCTTAACTGGTTCCTCGTTCATCTCCAACTCCTTCAATTTCTTCTTTTATAGTTTCAGGTATACTTAAAACCGCTAATAATTCCGCCAATGCTCCTTGGTAGTATTCAACACTATTAACAATATCAATTCCTTTTCTATTACCTTGCGTATCATATATTACCTTAGTAAACTGTCTTGAAGGAGCAACTGCAATCTCGTCCCTTAGAAGATTGGCACGATCTATATATACAATCTCCAGTTGTTTCCAAATAGGACTATTCAAAAAGATCTTTAGATCATTTGGGCTAATACCACTGACATCAAAATACAATTCAGCCATTTATTCTCCACCTTCTATAGCACCAAGTCGTCCCTGTGCAACTTGATTCATAACTTGTTCATCTGGTTGTATATTAAAATTAATACCTTTTTTACTTTCAAATTCATTTAAGTTCTTAATCCCTGACATTCTTGCAATAGACTTAAATACTCTAACCAAGTCAAACTGTCTCCCTATCCATGGTTGCGTAGCCATTACCTGAAACATCTTAACCAGTGTTCCAGCATCTCCAGATGAGGGCATAGTTCCATCGTGTGGGATGACATCAAAGTTTATATCCAGGTCACTTGGCTTGACAGGATATCTTCCCTTATCACCCTTAATACCGTACTCATCTATTAATCTCTGTTCCCATTCACCCACAGCCTTTACATATACCTGTTCACTCATATACTGTATAGTATTAGAGGCAAACATAAGAGCTATATCTTCATGCGCTTGCATACTTATCAACTTAGCAAACCTCTGTAACCTTGACATAGCCTTCTGAGATAAGTCAGTGTGTTCGGCAGCACTAACTCTCTCACTTGTCTTTCTTCTTAACCCCTGCATAATATCACTTGCTCCACTGACATCTCTTGCAATCTCTACTATTCCACCAACTTCTCCAAGATGTTGAGAAGTTACATCAACAACTGCCAGTTGTTGGATTGCATCCCTCACGCCTTTTCCCCAAGCACCAGGTCTTAGTCTAATCAATCCACCAGGCCCTGGTTGTTTTAAGTCCTTACTGTAGATAAGTTGTGGGTCATATACAATCACGTCATTCAATGCCTTCCTAACATTGTGCATGTGACTCTTGAACAACCAATCTACTGTCTCCTGTAATCCAGCAATCGTCTCCAACTTACTAACAGGTATTGTAGTATGACCATCAGTATCAGGAGCAGTAACAGCAATAGGGATTTTACCATGCTCATTTTCTACCTTCTCAGCACTTATAATAAGTTGATCCCCAGCAATTGCAAAGAACCATAGTTCAGGATAATCACTTCTTCCAACAGGGTATTCTGGATCAGGAAATTGACTTGGAATTATTTTTATATACATATTAACTATGTCAGTTGGACTTGTAGTTATATTACTGATACCATAACCCGTTCCACCATACTTCTCATACCTACCAGTAGCTGGTTCACTAAACAGCTTACTCTTAGCATTCTGCATCATATGAAGATACTTGGCATTAAACCACATATCTCCATCTCGCTCTTCTGCCAAGATGTTCATTTTATTAGATCTACTAATCCATCCAGCATGTTCCCCTCTCTGAACTTCACTTATGGGAACATTTGAGTCTGGGAGATATAGGTAGGGGTCTATATTAATAAGCTCATTACCCTCACTAATTACCTTAAGCCCTCTACTAACTCCAACACCTTCTCCTCCCATTCCAATGAAACTAAATAACTTGGACATGAAACTTTCTTTTACTTCCTTATTCTCTATGTCCATCTCTTTCCTCATTTGAACATAGTTAACTCCTACCACACCAAATCCATAACTAGTAGCATCCATCCACATAGTGTGTAGAGCTAAACCAATCTTTCCTATCCTACACTGTCTCGCTATAAGCATTTCCAATAAAATAGCACCTACAACATCCTCAGGCCCTTGTCCCTCATACCTAAAGATGGGATCATCTAAGAAAGCTGCCATCATATAGGTTAGGATAGTCTCACGAATGGCATAAGACATAGGAACAACTACATTAACTGGTTTTCGTTCATCATCAGCCTTTATCTTTTCTTCCTTCTCGTCCATCTTCATATATGTAGTAAGAGTCATGTCTATCTTACGCCATGTATCCTCCTTAGCCTGAATAACACTCCTCGATTCATTAGCCCTTCTCATAATCTCAGTCAACAGCCTCTGATGTAACTCCGAGCCAGGTTTTAGATCAAGACCACCGGGATATTCATAACCATAGTCTCTATCCAATGAATTAAGTGATTGCCAATTATAAGTCATCTTTCCTTCTATCTTCTATATATAATCAATAGGACATTGGGCTGGAGTAGATATCGTGACTGTTCCAGTAGTACTATCCTCATCAGTTAAACCAGGTGTTTTTCTAAGATATAGTCGACTAACATATGCTTTGTCTACAATATAGAATCCATCGTTACTAACAGAGCCTTTTACCTTTATAATATCTCCAGGTGCAAAATCACCAACACTTGTCAATCCTATGTTTATACAGGGGACTCCATCATAACTGGATATAAAATCTACAGTAGCTGGAGTAATAGAAACTGGTGTCTTCCTATTCCACGTTATAGCATCATCGTAGGTTACTAATCCTACTCCACCTAACACAAAGTTTCTCATAGTCATGGAGCAGTCCTCCAATCCTCGTCATCATACTCTAACTTATTCCCAATCTCTCTCATAACCGTTGCATCTATCAGGTCTAACTCTCTTTCCTTCTTCTCCATATACTCGTCGTTATCAAATCCCTTACCACCCCTGAGCCAATAGAATTGGTCTCCCTTCATCAATATCTCATTGATATAAGCAGCGGCGTCCATTATATCCCACCGTTTACTCTTAGGAAATCCCATCAGTTGTAGCTCATAAGCACCAGTTCCTACCCTATTATGATATACTAATCCTTGTCTATAGTATCCAACCATAGACCCAATCCTTGCTTTCTTTCCTCCGAGGTATCCAGCAAACTCACCCCTACCACTTCTTGCCTGAAGAGGAACAAGTTCTACTCCCATCAGTTTCCTTCTAATTAACTCGTTCTGAAGAGGATACGTCACGAACTCATTAAGTCCAGTCTCCTCAATCCCAATAGCGGGAGCATTATATTGCTGGACGAGGTCGACTCCTCTACTATATATCTCATCCGGGTGTAACTTCTCGCCTGCTGCATATCTAAGATACATCCTCTCGTTAAACGGATTGAATCCCCATACTACAAATCCACTCTCATCACTGTGTTGTTTCACACTCTTTGCTGGATCAATTATAACTATATTAACCAAGAAAGGTTTCTGGTTCTTTATAAAGTCCTCATCGGACTCATCATAGTATCTAAGATAATCTCTCTTGAAACTGGCATCCTTCTTAGATATAGGCATACACATAATCTCTTGTGCAAAGACGTCCATAATCTTCTTATCTTGATAACTCCTAACTTCCTTTAATATCATCTCATCACTCATAAAATCAGGGGCGAGTGACTTGTAGTTTTCATCACAAACAGGGATAGTAATACCCTTCCAGTCGTTTGCCTCGAGTAACTCTACAATTAGTGCATCTTCATGTTTTAGTGTGTCAATATACAACACCCTTTTATTTGGATTACTTCTATCAAAACAATTCATTAAAGCACCAAAGAACCACAACTTTCTCTTAGCCCTTTGATCTGGATTATCTATAGTCTCACGTTCTTCAAGGTCATCTACTAAGATAAGGTCTGGTCTAAAGTTACCATAGACAGTTTTATGTATCAACCCACCAACCTGTTGACCACTACCTCTTGGAAGAACAAGTGTTTGGTGTCCAGCAATGTTAGCAATCCACGCCTTTCTAGAAAAGGAATCGTCCATACTATGATCATCATTAATTCTAATATCCCCAAACACTTCTCTTATCTCAACACTTGATAATAAATCCTTCTTCAAGTTTTCAGTCTGCATCTCAGCAAGAGTCGCACTTTCACTAACATATACGATGAAGTTAGCATCACAGTAACATATAGCCTGTGCTGCAATAGCCCTAGCTTTGGTAGTCTTACCTAATCCTCTTGTAGCACAAATAACAGTTTTCTCGTATCTCTTATCAATTATCTCATTTATCTTCTTATGTTGAGAAGAATCAGGTATATTAAAGTTATCTGGAAGGAAGTAGTAGCAGAACCAACCAATACTAGCTGCTCCAGCTTCTAGGATCTTCCTAAGTTCTTCATCCTTCTCTATGTCAATGTTCTTAATCAAATCTACCCTCACTCAGTCCATACCATACTCCCCCCTTATACATTAACCTAAACACATCCTTAGCAGCAAACATTCTTGACATACCCCCAGGCAGGTCTATATCCCCACTATGAGCAATCTGATCTTCGTTACTCATAAAAAACAAAGTTATCTCATATCCATCCTCAGTTACTCCATCAAAATCAGTGTATGTAACTGGAGTAGTGTTATTGACACTAAAGTAGTGACCCCCAGAAACGTCTGGTGTTGTGTCTCCATCAGCAAACGTAGCAAATCCACCCAGGGTTGCTGCTATTTCTGCAGAATCAGAAATAGCCACGACTCCATTCGCCTGTACTACCGTTCTATCTGTCTGACCTGCACTCATGTTGTCACTCCCTTACTTAACATAATATAACCCTCAGCAAGACGAA
>Ga0210049_1004596_pt1 | contig 12026 bp, 13 predicted proteins | sample CryGeyCG2014_300_2_FD_183964 | JGI IMG/M metagenome (GOLD analysis project Ga0210049, IMG submission 183964) | Groundwater microbial communities from aquifer - Crystal Geyser CG06_land_8/20/14_3.00 (SPAdes) (version 2) | ecosystem: Environmental > Aquatic > Deep subsurface > Groundwater | place...
TTTTTGATCCTTATATCGGAGTTCCAGGGAAATATGGGGGTTGTCCCTTAATGTTCCATTCCTCCCGGATGGAATATAGGCAGTTACATATTATTCAATGGGCTTTTCGATGGTCTGGGAGCTGGGATGCCATATAACATACCCTCTGCGCTAATATCTTCATCGATATCGGGCCAATGTACACCCTGGCCATCCCCGATAATCTCGTAATTAGTACGTTGCTCAGGTGTTGCCTCTGACAATCTCCATGACCAAGCAAGAGGAACACTAATTATCCGTCCATCAACAAGATAGGCAGTAATTGTGTCCTCCGTAATATTAATATCCTTAATTCTCACTTCCTGAAGTTTTACCGCAATGCTCATGCCATGCCTCCACCATTTTGTTTCTATTATTGTAAATGGTTTCTCGTGTAGTGTTTAGCTCCTTTGACGTAAAGCCATGATTTTTGCTCAACACAACAGGTTCCAACCAGAACTTACAAATCATTCCTTCCCTCTGGATATGTATATGCATTGGCTCATTACAGTCAAAGCTAAAAAAGAAAAAACGATATGGTCCAGGAATATTTTTAACAGTCGGCATTTATTCAATTATCAATTTCAAGTGGAGTCCTGTTACGATAGAAGAGGCAATCATCAAGGTTGAGGATCTTCTGCGGAGGGACAGTTCATTCGAGAAGGAGCTAACACGCATGGGGAAGAATCTGATCAAGGGGAGGAAGAGAAAATACCGTATTTCCGTTGCCTGACCCCATTCCTTGTGTGACCCCATTCCTTGTGCCATTCCTTGTGACCCCATTCCTTGTCTTTACTAATTTGGAGACGCCTAAAAACCAGAAGGCCGTATCCCAACTTGAATAGGATACGGCCTTCTTCAGGAGGTTAAATAATGCGGCAGTTAAGCGCCGCATTCTCCCCGGGCGGAGCGATGGGAGAATGAAAGTTTATTCTCAATTGACCGGCTTTAGCTTATGAGTTTCTCTTGGGAGAATGAAGGATGAGGAGAAAAAGTGAAGTGATAACTTTGGACAACGTTCCCCTTCTGCCCCCAAACTCCAGAAAACGTCCCTCTTTAAAGAGGGACGTTTAGCAAAACGAATAAACTGCCTTAAGCCCCGGTTCAGAATCTGTAAGTGACTGCAAAGCTCATTGCGGTTTCATCAACAAACCTGCCTTCAATGTTAAAACTCCATGCCTCCTTAAGTTTGTAGCTAGCACCGACAAACACGCCCACGTTGTCATCCGCATCCAGCTCTAGCTTCTCGTCGTCGCCCTCGGACTCAAAGTCAATCTTCATGTCGGAATACTTAACCCCGAGGTAGGTGGTGAAGTTGCCCACCTTTTTGGCAACGTAAGGGGCAACATGCCATTCATCTAAGGTCAGCTCTCCTGTCCAGGAACCAGTCCTTGTATCTACAAGAGCGCCTAAATCATCATACGCGTGGATAGTCTTGCTTGCATCATAGTCATTCTTGTGCCTTAAGTACTGGGCATCCAGACCCACAAGCCAGCCGTTGCCAAGCTTGCTGTTTACCTTGAATCCTGCGGCGTAGGCAAAGGCATTATCGCCGTCTATGTCAAAAGTGCCGTCCCAGGTGCCGGTATGCACCCCATCCACCCACGTTCCGCTGTAGCTTCCTGAACCCTCAGGCTTGGCATTTCCCAGCTTCACGTAAACGTCAAGGTTGTCAAGCAAGCCATAGCTTGTCTTAACCATGGTACGGTTCATTTTGTCAATCTTCGAGCTCATCTTCCCGGATACTTCTATGGTACCTTCGCTAAAGTCCACAGGCATATCCTCCAGATCCCTGTCAAACATGAATGACTGGTCAAGACCTACTGAAAACTTGCCCTGGCCTTGCGTCTCTGCTCCTCCTATGCTTGCTGCATAAACAGCCAGAGGCAGAACCAAAGGAATTATCAAACCCAAAACAATTAATCTTCTCACTTTACTCACTTTACACCTCCTATAGAAAATGTATTAACTTTTGCTTTATCCGAAATGGAAAGCAGCTTTCTATTTTCAATATCACCTCCTTATCTTGACAGACGTTTTGCCAAAACATTCATATTAATTAAATAAGAAGAATGACTGCTGTTGTACCTTGCTTCTACTTTCATTCTCTTTCCCTTGGTTGTAAGGTTATACGTAACTGTTCAGGTAGCCACCAAGGCACCAAGACACAAAGAATAGATATGAGTTTTACCCCCTTATCTGAAAAGGAAGAACGCATTGCAAAAAAAGCAGTAGATTAATTTCAATGTGTCCTTCATAAAAAGGGGTATTAAGAGAATAATTCTGTAATCTTAGTGCCTTGGTGTCTTAGTGGCTGAACTGTTACGGTTATACCTATATACAACCCAAGGTTGTGCATGTCAAGAGAAAAATAGAGAAAAATACAACCTTTGATTTGTAGAATTTGGTAACTTAAAATTGTAGCATAGTAACCTCATTAGAGGGAAATACTATGGATGCAATAAGAGACGGTAAATATATAGGAATGAAGATCAAACTCAGGAGAGAAGAGTTGGGTATATCCCAGGAAAAGCTGGGTGAGATGGTAGGGGTAACCTATCAGCAGATCCAGAAGTATGAAAAGGGGATAAATAAGGTTAATGCAGAGATGCTGCAAAAGATTGCCCGGTCATTAGATGTTTCTATTGATTTTTTCTTTCAGGATATAGATGAGGGGATATATAAAGAGGCAAAGGAGAACACTGGAGTGAAAGAGGTCAGGGAAAAACCATCTATCTGTCAATACCCCGGTGATCTCTTATCAGAGGAGCGAGAGTTGATAGAATGTTTCAGGGCAATTGCGAATAAGGAATACAGGGGGTGTTTTCTTTCTCTGCTAAGACTGGCATCTAAAAGTTCAGTAAGAGTGGATTCAGGTTCAGACCCGTAGCAATATAACCCAAATGTCGGGTCAGACCCCACACTACTATTCTGGATTCTGTCTCCTGAGTAGCTACATCACCTTTTGAAAAATAACTCCAATATGGCTATCAGTGAGGCTAATTGACCAATCCAAAACAAAAACATCCATTTGATGATATCCGCTCGTGTTTTTTCCAACTTGATTTCTAAATTGGCAATATCCTGCTTTAAATATGCAATATCCTCTTTTGTTGCCGCCCTTAAATTCGCAATATCCTCTTTTGTTGCCAGAACATCTTTCCTTTCCTCCAATTTTCTGTCAACCTTAGTCTCAATGTACTCAACTAAAGTTCTGGCTTCTTTTTCACCAATCTTCGGTTTTAATATCTCATAGAGTTCTATTTCGGCAACTTGCATAAAAAATTACCTGATGCGTTTGGGATGGTCTCAAAAGTGTAATTTTGTGTCTACCTGAACAGTTACCGAAAGTCAAGGAAAAAATTTTTAGCAATGTCAGAAGCAAGTAAACTTTCTTTGCTCCTCTGTGCCTTTCCCCCTACAGTTTATACCCAATTTTTCTCAAGAGTTCTTTTCTTGCCGATTTGTCTGTCTCTCCTTCCACACCTTTTGATTTAAAGCCATCTATTACACCCATTATGCCCCTTCCTTGCTCGGTTTCCATGACTACTACCTCTATGGGGTTGGCTGTGGCACAGTAGATAGAGCATACCTCCGGGCACATCTTAATAGCATTTAAGACATTGATTGGATAGGCGTCCCTCATCACCACTGTAAAGGTATGCCCACAATCAATATTGCCGGAGATCTCCAGAGCAGTCTTTTTAAGCCCCTCATCATTTCCTTCTGCCCTTATCAGGCAAGGACCAGAGGCCTCTGAAAAGGCTATCCCAAACCTGGCTGATGGCACTGTGTTTACCATTACTTCATAAATGTCCTCCGCTGTTTTGATAAAATGGGTTTGTCCCAGGACTACGTTGCACCCTTCTGGTATGTCGATCTTTATCTTTTTTAGATCCATCTTACCCTCCAAATCTAATGTTCGTGGATTGTGGGGTCTGCCCCCGAATCAGACTTGCCAAATATACCAAAGAACCAGCCGCTGTCAAGGGTTTTCCTGTTTAAAGTCCGAAGTCCAGACTCTGAAGGTGCAGTTTTCTTGACAAAGATATTTACATTTTCATACTGTTTTGTTATGTTTAAAAATCTGGAGGGTTTTAGATGAAAGATATGATTCCCCCTTGCCACATCAGGATCGATAAAGAGGGGAACTGGTATTATAAAGGGGCTCAAATTATACGTAGAGACATCTATCTTTATTTCAATAAACACCTTGTAAAGGAGTTCGACGGAAGATACCTGCTTCACATAAATAACGAGAAGTGTTATCTTGATGTTGAAGATACCCCCTTTGTCGTAAAGAAAGTAGACTTTCAGGATGTTTTCAAAATAGTCCTGAATGATGAAAGTGAAGAAACCTTACGGTTAGATACCCTTTGGATTGGCAGAGATAACGTTTTGTACTGTAAAGTGAAGAATAAAAGGTTTGACGCCAGGTTTAACAGACCTTCTTACTACGAGTTAACAAAATATGTAGCCCATGATGAGGCAAGGGGTAAATACTTTATCCCTGTTGATGGTATCAGGTATTATTTGGAACAAAGAGATGACAACCTCGTAAAAAGTCAAAACTCCTTCTCCCTTGATGGGAGAGGGCGGGGGTGAGGGTGGATATACATAGTGATTTCTATGTGTTAGAATCCCCCTCCCTTTTATTCCCTCCCACAAGGGGAGGGAAAAGCGACTTTTTATGAGCTCATCAAGAGATGAATAAGGAGACAGAGTTTCTATGGCGATCTTAGCACCATTCAGGGGAATTTTATATAATCAAGAGAAGATGGAAGATATATCACTGGTTGTTACTCCTCCCTATGATGTTATTACAAAAGAAGAACAGGAAAGGTACTATCAGAGGCATCCTAATAATATAATCCGTTTGGATTTAGGGAAAGACCTTCCCGGAGATAATGATCAGGTAGATAAATATACCAGGGCGGCTGATTACTTAAAAATATGGCAAGAAGACAACATTTTGGTAAGGGATGATCTCCCCTCGATATATTATTACCAACAAGAATTTACCTTAAAGAGGGAACAAAGAAAGACAAGAAAAGGTTTTATCGTCCTTGTGAAGCTGGAGGATTTTAGCAGTGGGATAGTACTGCCTCATGAAAAGACTATGACAGAACCCAAAGCCGACAGATTAAAATTGATGGAATCCTGCAATGCAAACCTAAGCCCGATATTTTCTCTGTATTCTGACCCTGAAAAAAAGATAGATAGAATTGTTGAAGGAAGACAAGATGTTTCTCCATTTATTGATTTCTTTGATGACAAAAAAACAAGACATCAGTTATGGAGAATACATGATAAAGAGATTATACATAAGATAACCAATGCCATAAAAGAGTTGTCCTTATTTATCGCTGATGGCCACCATAGATATGAAACTGCCCTCAATTATTCTATAAAAATGAGGGGAAGAAACAAGAGTTTTAACGGCAACGAGGCTTACAACTATGTAATGATGTACCTATCAAATATGGATGACGAAGGGTTGGTAATTCTACCCACTCACCGTCTTGTGTATAACTTAAATAATTTTAATCCAGACCTTTTTTACAAAAAGGCTGAAGAGTATTTTCACGTGGAGGAATTTGTATTTAACGGCAACAATGAGTTGGCTATTAGAGGAGAGTTATTTACAGAGCTGGAAAAACGGGGACAAACACAGCATACCTTTGGTATGTATATGAAAGACGCAAATTACTACAGTCTTTTGACCATGAAGAATGAAGACCTTTTGAATTCACGGGTTATGGATAATATTACCCCTGTTCTTAGAGGGCTGGATGTCAATATACTGCAGGCATTTATTCTAAATGCTATTTTGGGTATCAGCGATCAAAATATGGAAAATCAGAAAAATGTTGATTTCATTGAAGACGGTGATGAAGCTATAGAGTTAGTTAGAAAGGACAAATATGAGATGGTCTTTTTGATGAATCCAACCAGGGTTAAGCAGGTTAATGAAGCTGCCTGCGCACGAGTAAGGATGCCTCAAAAGTCTACTTTTTTTTACCCGAAACTTCCCTCTGGATTAGTAATCAACAGCATCCTGGGGGTAATCCCTGATTAAGTTTGCAGGGATCAGTTCTCAGGGATCAGGAGGCAGTGGTCACTGGTCACTGGTCACTGATCACTGGTCACTGGTCACTGATCACTAACCCCTATGAACTAATAAGAGCCTATCATGGAAAAACCTTATCAAGTTATCAAAGATGAGGAAACCCTTGATGACTTACTGGGTGGAGATTTAAGGATCCTTCAAAAAAGAGACGGGTACCGATTTTCTATCGATGCTATACTCCTTGCAAATTTTGTTGGTGTCCCCAAAGTTGAATCTATCATCGAGCTAGGTACCGGATGTGGCATAATACCCATTTTATTAGCCCACAGAACCGAAATTAACAGGATAGTAGGGGTTGAAATTCAGAAGGACATGGCTGAAATGGCAAGCAGAAGTGTTGGGTTAAACGATCTTTCCAAAAGGATTACAATCATCCATGAAAACATAAGCAATCTAAAGGGATTATTTAAGGCAGAGACTTTCGATATAGTGTTCAGCAATCCACCTTATCGAAAGGTAGATTCTGGAAGGATTAACCCGGATTATCAAAAAGCTATAGCACGGCATGAGATCGAATGCTCTTTACAAGAGACATTAACAGCTGCAAAATACTTAGTGAAACCAAAAGGTAAAGTGTACCTTATCTTTCCTGTTGTCAGACTTGGAGACTTGATGTACAATCTCAGAGAAACCATGCTTGAGCCTAAAAAACTACAGATTGTCTATCCTGACATAAAGTCTCAAGGAAAGCTTGTTCTAGTAGAGGCCTCCAAGGGCAGGGGGGGCAGGGTTAAAAATACTAGAGCCCCTTTTTACTCATGATCTGAATGGGGATTCCAATTTCTGATCTTCTCTAAAACTTCGAAGTTTAGCATTTTTAATCATTGTGCGGGAAAGAATATCTCTGGTTTCAGGATCTCTTATATGAATTAAGTCCTTGTTTATGCTTTCCAAATAGCTTTTATCTACCTCTATATCCAACCATTTTCTATGGCTAACCATCATAGCCTTTATACATTTGGGGCCAGGAGTTTCACTGAGGCTGAACTGTACCTCTTTTAGTACTGTTTTTCCTACTCTTCTATTCAAGCGTTCTATTATCATTTGTTTCAGAGATTCTAACTGGCGTATCCAGGGAAGGGTTGAAACCCTTACGAAAAGTTTGTTATCCCTGATGCTCTCTGGTTGAGTCTGTTTTGCAATATATTCTCCAACTACTTCGTCCCAAACTTCCAGGACAAGGTGTTCTTTTAATTTGGTGTTGTATTTCAGCTCTCTCAGAGCGTCTTCTAAAACGGAGCCAATACGATGCATTTCTTCCTTCTTTTGGAATTCGGGGTCAAACCCGTGTAGGGGCAGGTTTCATACCTGCCCTTACCCAAATGTCGGGTCAGACCCCATTCATCTATTCAGTCCAGATAGACTATCGTCACACCCGGTGGAGCATCCAGATCGAAACTATGCTGGTTTATACCAGTATTTATTTCCAGCTCACTGTAATCAATCTCTATTTTAGCAGGGGCATGGTTCACCGTGCCCCTGCTTGAAGGCAATGAAATACTGGTAGACATAGGAAACAAGAGATCATTTATCGTCTTATAGTTGTCGAACTCAACTTTAAGGACAAGATTTCCTGAGGAATCGTAGATCTCACTTTTCATTATAGAAAAATTTAGAGGCTCAATCCATATAAATTGCCTTGTAATTCCTCCCTGCTGGTAAAACCTCACAAGGTAGAGATTCTTTTCTGGAACAATTCCAATGTCCATATCAATATGATCAATCAACGGGGTACTACCCAGCAGTATAGAAAACAGGTCTTTTGATTTTAAATACAGAGGAAATACAATAGACAAATTCTTTGGTGTAAATTCACCCTTATAAAATTTATTCTCTGAGAGAGACAAGATGGACAACTGGTTGTGTTTTGCTGTTAAAAAAAACAATGGCTGGCCAAAAAAACTCAATGTCTCCATTCGCAATGATGATGGCATTTGAACAATAATAACCTCTTTAAGAGAGTAATTCTTGTCTGCACTCGTTATCCTTGCCTTTGCTATTCCTTTTAAATCTTTAATCTTCCCTTCTCTGATTACTATCTTTTTTAGGATATCATCTGGAGAGCTTAATGGTTTAATTGGGGATATAGAACGTCTCAGACTGGTACACCCAGTCAGGATAGAAACAGAAAATATGAGAAGCACGCTAAAGTTGAAGATATTTTTGACGGCTTCGTAAAAAGTCCATCTGCGGCGTTCCCTGCCTGTGCCCTGCACGCAGACAGGCGCTGCATCTTCAGTCATTGCAGCGTACATGTAAGTACGCCTCATTCCTTTGGATTTGCGCGCCTTGCATCTGGAGCTTTTTACTGTGCCGTCTGATTTTTGACTTTTTACGACTTCATCATTTTTGGGTGTATAAAAACCCACCTTTTGAGGATTCAAATTTATCTCTATTCCCTTTCATTTATTTTCCTTTATCATCTTAATCTTATCTTTCAGTAATTTCTTATCTGGATCTAACTTCAGGGCCTTTTCATACATAGCCAATGCCCTGTCTTTTTTACTATTTTTAAGATACGCATCACCGAGATGTTCAGCAATTATTGGATCTTTAGGCACTAACTTAATAGCTTTCTCCAGCTCTTTAATGGCTTCATCAATTTTCCCTTTTTTATAATAAACCCAACCAAGGCTGTCTGTAATATAACCGTCTTCAGATTTTATCTCCAATGCCTTCTTTATTAATCTTTCTGCCTCGTCTAGATCTATACCTTTGTCAGCATAGTTATATCCAATATAGTTTAAAGCATTGGCATTTTTAGGATCCAATTTCAAGACTTCTCTCATCTCCTCTATGCCTTTTTCAATGTTTCCAGCTTTGTCATATAGAATGCCAAGATTATAATGGAGATTTATATCATCTGGTTTTAATTCCAATGCCTTCTTTAACGTTTCAATACTGTTTTCATAGTCCCGATTCTTTTCAAACAGGGAGGCCAGGAACTCATATAATTTAACATCCCCCCCCCTTTTTTCAATAGCCTCTTTAATAACTTCAATAGCTTTTTTGGAATTCTTTTGTTTTTCTCCGAGGATATACCCAATGTTGATCTGTGAATCAGGGAAAAAATCTGAATCCAAAGGTACCTTTTTAAACTCCTCAATTGCTCTTTCTAATTCTCCTTTTTCTTCGTAAGCAACAGCCAGGTAATATCTAGCCTTATGAAAATTGGGATCAATGCCCAGGATAAGATTAAATTCTCTTATAGCCTCTTCATATTTCTTTTGCTCAAGGTAGATCAGTCCTATTTTTACACCAACATCCTTATTATTAATATCCAGCTTCTTTAACTTTTCAAACTTTTCTATCGCTTTATCTGGTTTCTCCTGTTTAAGGTATAAATGGCCAAGGCGTGTTAAGACGGAAGCATCAGAAGGGTTAATCTTTAATATCTTTTCATATATTTCAATCGCCCCTTTATTTTCTCCCTGAAACTCACAAATTGTGCCTAGCTCAATTAAGGCAGCACCAAAATCTGGTTTAAGTATTAAAGCTTTGTGGTAGTATTTTTCAGCTTCTTTAAAGAATTTTATCTCGGCGTAGACTCTTCCCAGATAGTAATTACCCATTGCAGAATCCGGGTCAATCTCAAGTAGCCTCTTCAGGGAAGAGATGGACTTCTCGTGTTCTTTAACCTTGAGATACAGAGCACTCAGGAAAAAGTAAGCCTCTTTGTTTTTAGGGTCAATTTTGACTACGGTTTCATACTCATTGATGGCAGCATGTTCATTACCCGTAGTAGAATATAACCCCCCTAAAAGTAAACGAGCGGGTGAATGTTCTGGGTGACTGCTAATTACACTCTGGCACTGGTGAATCGCATCCTGTAAAAGCCCTTTTTTTATATAAATAATCGCCAGGTATATTCTTAAGACAGGGGAATCCATATCATAATTTAAAGCCAATTTGTATTCTTCTATGGCTGAATCTATCTTTTCTTCATTTTCGAAAAGTTGAGCTCGAGAAAAGTGATAATATGCCAATGAGCTGGCCTTTTCTGCCTCTGTTATCGAAGATTCCTTGAGAGGAGGGGGCTTTGGAAGATCAACGGTAGCACACGAGGAGAAAAATATTATTATAAATAGGGTTGAAAAGTATTTTACGCTCTTTTTAAGCACTGCCTTGGTTAGTCTCCATTGGTTTCAAAGGCACAGAGCACCAAAGGCACAAAGAATAGTTTAGTTACCAGTTAAGTATTAACTGTAAACTGTTAACCGTAAACCGTATTTTTAGTGCCTTTGTCTCTTTGTGCCTGAATAGTTACAGAATTATCACATCAAAGATCCATAGTCAATGATATTTAATTCTGCAATTCAGACACCAGACTTCAGACGTTAGACACCAGCCTTTCTATTGCTATAGTCAACGACAATAATAAGTAGATAAGATGAAAAATCCTAAATCCGAAACCCTAAATTTCTAAACAATATCAAAACCCTAAATTCAAATGTTCCAAACATTTTGGTCATTCGAATTTTGGATTTGTTTAGGATTTAGATATTAGGATTTAGAGTTTGATTTATGTCAACTTATTTATGACTTTCACTATAACTGCCATGCCTTTGTGTAATCCCTGGCTATTTCCCCCTCCTCAGTCTGATGTCTGAAGTCTATGGTCTAATGTCTGAATCACAGGTTGACTTTTCTTCCAGCTTCCTATATAGAATACAAATTATGGTCTTTAGAATTGGATGGTTCTCTACTGGCCGTGATGAGGCTGCAAGAGACCTATTAAGAACAATCTATAATAGTATGAAGGTAGGCGAAATAAAGGCCAGCCTGTCTTTTGTATTTTGCAATAGGGTATTAGGAGAAAGTGAAGAGAGCGATCGTTTTTTGAAGATGGTGAAAGATTACGATATTGATTTAATTTGTCACTCTTCGAAGGACTTTAACCCTGATATGAGAAGGATGGGAATAACTAATCCAGTTGTTCTGGAGAAGTGGAGGAGAAAGTATGATAATGAGATTATAAAAAGGCTCTCTAAATATACAACCGACTTAAATATTCTGGCGGGTTATATGCTGGTAGTCAGTAATAAGATGTGTGAGAAATTGGATATGATAAACCTTCATCCGGCAGCACCTGGCGGACCCCCCGGCACATGGCAGGAAGTAATATGGAAGCTGATAGATTCAAGGGCAGATACAACAGGGGTTATGATGCACCTGGTAACAAGCGAACTGGATAAAGGCACTCCAGTTACATACTGCACCTTTCCTATCAAACGCTCTGTATTCAATAAGCTTTGGAATGACTTAAACAGAAGGTTGAAGACCAAGAGCCTTGTCCAGATTATGAAAGAGGATGGTGAAAGTAATGAACTTTTTATGGAAATCAGAAGACAAGGGTTTATAAGAGAGCAACCTCTTTTAATCAAAACAGTCGAAGCGTTTGCGGAGGGTAGGATAAGGCTTGAGAATAAAAATTTGTTTATCGGGAATGAGACGATAAAAGATGGGTTGTGTTTGAATAAGGAGATAGAAGCTTACCTATGAAAGCAAGGCAGTTCATTACAGATTGTGAAGGCCCTATATCGTTAAATGATAATGCTTTTGAATTGACGAAACACTTTATACCCAATGGAGATCGTTTCTTTACCCAGATAAGCAAATACGATGATATTCTTGCAGATATAGTGAAACCACCAGGGTATAAAGCTGGAGACACCCTTAAGTTGATTTTGCCCTTTCTGAAGGCATATGGGGCTTCCAATAAGACCATTACAGAATATAGTGCCAACAATATAATCATTGTCCCAGGGGCAGACGCTACATTGAAATATATTGGCAGCAGGATGCCATCTTTCATAATCAGTACGAGTTATGAGCCTTATTTAAATGCCCTTTGCGATTACATAGGTTTTGATAAAAG
>Ga0210049_1004597_pt1 | contig 12026 bp, 6 predicted proteins | sample CryGeyCG2014_300_2_FD_183964 | JGI IMG/M metagenome (GOLD analysis project Ga0210049, IMG submission 183964) | Groundwater microbial communities from aquifer - Crystal Geyser CG06_land_8/20/14_3.00 (SPAdes) (version 2) | ecosystem: Environmental > Aquatic > Deep subsurface > Groundwater | place...
TCTATTAATGTTACTTTTCCAACCTATACCCAACTCTCAAATACAACTATCTGCTTTGGCGATACATTGCACTGGAACCTCAACTTCCACGGCTATTACAACTACCTGTGGAGCGATGGGGATACAACAGAAATCAGGAATATTACCTTAGAAAACACATACCAGGTTACAATTACCGATACTACCGCGCAAAGTTGCTACTATGTTACACAACCTGTTTTTGTTAATGTGGATTCATTTCCAGATATAGTTTCGCTTGGGCCGGCCGATTCCAGTATGTGCTCGGGAAATACGCTCTACCTTCAAAACGGATATAATGATGCTGTAACTTACCTTTGGAGTAATGGCGATACAATTAATAATTATACCGTTACAATACTCGAAAATATTTCTGTAACTGTTACAGATTTCCTGGGCTGCATTGGAACTGATACACTTATTATTACAGATATATTGGGAGTTGCACCATTTGTAAATTATACATATCAGGGAATTTGTTTAGGTGATACAACTTTCTTTAATGATTTATCTTATGGTAATGGAGATACTATTATTAATTGGTCGTGGAATTTTGGGAACGAAGGCATATCTCAAGATACAAATCCATATCATATTTTCAACGCGTCTGGAATTTATTCTGTAAAACTTATAATTACAACTGATAGCGGTTGTTCAAATTCTATTATTAAAGATGTGAATATTCACAATCTGCCTGTTTCTGACTTCAATTCCTATTATAATTGCACCAACGGGACTAACTTTATTAATCTATCGTCTATTTCTGTTGATTCAATTCCTTTTTTTCACTGGGATTTTGGCGATGCTTCTGCTTCCAGCCTTCAAAATCCAATGCACGAGTATGCACAGGAAGGAAACTATGATGTAACATTAATTGCAATTTCAAACTTTGGATGCTCTGATACGCTTACAAAAACCATCGAAATAAAACCATCACCATCAGCAGCTTTCGATTTTTCGCCGTCTTGCACCGGTTCTGCTACCTGGTTTTTTGACTTATCTCAAAATCTTCCAATTTTCCCGATTATGCAGTGGCAATGGAATTTTGGCGATAGCAATATCTCGCCTTTTCAAAATCCACAGCATGTTTATTCATCTGTTGGTCAATACAATGTTAGGTTGATAATAAACTCGCTTAACGGATGCACCGACACAGTAATTCATTCAATTACAGTTTCGGCTCCACCTGTGGCTAATTTTACAGGCGACAGCACTTGTTTGGGAACACCGCTTCAAATGAGCGACAATTCAACTGTTTTATTCGGGAGTATTAGCAAATGGAACTGGAATTTTGGTAACGGCAATACATCAATTCTTCAAGATCCTGTTGCATACTATAGTAATACAGGCGATTACACGGTAACTCTTTCGGTAACATCCACCGTTGATTGTATTGATGATACATCAAAAATTATTCATGTTTACCCGCTTCCCGTTCCGGCATTTTCGAGTTTGCCGAATTTTGGTCCTCCACCTTTATCGGTTAGTTTTACAAATACTTCTTCCTCCGGAATAAGTTATTGGAATTTTGGCGATAGTCAGCAAAGCCAATTAACATCACCGGTTCATTTATTTACCGATATCGGAAATTATAATGTTTGGTTAAAAATTGAGAATTTACATGGTTGTATTGACTCTACTTCTGATTCTGTAAAAGTTATTCCTAATATTTATGATTTAGCAGTTATGACCATAGATTATACCAACAATTCGGGTTATTTAACAGTAAATACTACAATTGCAAATGTTGGTACAATGCCTATTATTAATCCTCTATTAACACTTAACACCAACAAACACACTCCTGTTATGGAAATTTATCACGTCACAATTTTTTCGTCCGAAATAGTAAATTATAGTTTTGTTTCTCAATTACCCGTATCTTCGGATGATATGCCATCTTATGTTTGTGTAAAAGGAAGTCTTCAAAACAATCAGATTGATTTCGACAATTCTAACAACGAAGCCTGTAAAGTTGATAAAGAAAATCAACTTCTGTTGAATCTTTATCCTAATCCTGCAAACAGCGAAATATATATTGATTTGAACGTTGTTATTCCCGGAGATGCAAATCTTGAAATTTTTGATAAAACTGGTCGTATGGTTTATTCCGGTCAAATAAAATTAACAGCGAAATTTAACCGACTTATTATTGATATAAAAAACTTTGCCAAAGGTAAATACACTATAAGATTGAACGCTCCAGAAGGCGAAACTTCTGCCGATTTTATAAAGTATTAAACATGGATTTTTACGGATATAAAAATACCCTCAAATATAACTACTCATTCGATTTAATAATGTTTAATATACTGCGAAGGGGGATAAATATGTGCATTTTTAATAATAAGGTATATGGGAACAACATGAGGTGTCTGCCTTATACCCTATACCTTTATACCATTTTTTAATAATTGAAATGTACGGTTTTATCCCATTTATAGTATATTAGCTTTAAAATAAATATAATATTTTTTATCTTTAAATATACAGATATAGGATACAAATTGCAAGATGCAGGCTCTTTTGACGTTACAGTTATGAACTTGGAGCTTGTATCATGAAGCATTTTATTATAAAAATAGGCATGTCTCTAAATATCAATAAGATAGTTTGATTGAGTAATTACAAATTATAAATGTTTACCTTTGTTGCATTGTAAATTATAAGAAATTAATGAAATTATCAGAAATTTCAGCTATTTCGCCAGTTGATGGTCGTTACCGCAACAAAACTAACGAATTAGATAAATATTTTAGTGAATTTGCACTCATTAAATATAGAATATTTATTGAAATACAGTATTTTATAGCACTTTGTAGAATTCCACTTCCCCAATTAGTTGATTTTAACCATTCTAAGTTTGCAGAATTAAATACAATTTATGAAGAGTTTAATATTGAGCAATCATTGCATATTAAAGAAATTGAGAAAGTTACCAATCATGATGTTAAAGCTGTGGAGTACTTTTTAAAAGAGAAGTTTGATACTTTAGGATTAAGTAAGTTTAAGGAATTTATTCATTTCGGACTTACATCGCAAGATGTTAATAATACTGCCATTCCGTTATTGCTTAAACATGCTATAAACGAAGTGTATTATCCTTTTATTGACAAGTTGGTAGATAAACTTATAAATTTATCAGAAGAATGGAAAAATATTCCTATGCTTTCGCGCACCCACGGGCAGCCGGCATCGCCTACAAAGTTAGGTAAGGAAATTATGGTTTTTATTGAACGAATTCAAAAGCAGTTGGGATTATTATATGTAATTCCTTTTTCAGCAAAATTTGGCGGCGCCACAGGTAATTTTAATGCTCATGCAGTTGCATATCCCTCGGTTAAGTGGATAGAATTTGCAAACGCATTTGTAAACTATGTTTTAAAGCTCGAACGTTCGCAAACTACTACTCAGATTGAGCATTACGATAATATGGCTGCTCATTTCGATAATTTTAAACGTATTAATGTAATTTTAACCGATTTGTGCAGAGATATTTGGACTTATATTTCTTTAGGATATTTTAAGCAGAAATTTAATAAAGAAGAAGTTGGTTCATCGGTAATGCCACATAAAGTTAATCCGATAGACTTTGAAAATGCTGAAGGAAATTTAGGTTTAGCAAATGCAATGTTTGAATTTATGTCTTCGAAACTTCCAATTTCACGTTTGCAGCGCGACTTAACCGACTCTACTGTAATAAGAAATATTGGAGTTCCTTTTGCTCACACCTTAATTTCAATAAAATCATTACTAAAAGGTCTTGATAAATTAATTATTTGCAAAGATGTTATTGAAGTTGATCTTGTTAACAATTGGGCTGTTGTAGCGGAAGGCATTCAAACTATTTTACGTCGTGAAGGATATCCTAATGCTTATGAAGTTCTTAAAGATTTAACCCGTAACAATGAAAAAATAACATCAGAAAAAATAGAAAAATTTATTAATGAACTTAATGTTAGCGAAATAGTTAAAGCTGAGTTACGTAAAATTACACCATTTACTTACACGGGTATTAATAAGAGTTGAAAGGACTTTAAAGTTATTAAGTTATACTGCAAACGGGTATAATTTTAACTTTTAAAAAAAGGTTGATAGGTTTATAAGTTGAAGAGTTTAAAACCTATCAACTTATCAACTATTAAAAGGTATAGAGGTATATGGTATAAAGGTATAAGGTGGTGCGTATTATACCTAATCCCAAATATAAGAATTTACACCATTCAAAGTATATAATAATAAAGGTAACTACTCAGCCACTCGGTTAACAAACGGTTAATAAAAGTTAAAAGCGGTTAAAAAACGGTTACAAAACATGAGACAGACGGCTTACGAAAAATTAAAATTCTATCAGAATATAAGTTGGATAGAGAGGGTAAATGGAAAACCCGTTTCAAAAAGTAACTGATATTAACCGATGTTAACCGAATTATTGTTTATATACTCTTTGGGCTGAGTAGTTACTAATAAAGATTTAAAAGTGAAAAAGTTAGTTCATTTATTTTCTTATGTAAAAATGTATTGGGTGCTTGCAGTACTTAATGCGTTTTTTAATGTATTAGGATCCATTTTTGGTTTGTTTTCATTAACTATGGCTGTTCCGTTTTTAGGAGTGTTATTTGGAACACAACAACCTGTTCGCAATGAAATACCTTTTACTTTTAGTGTAGAATCAATTCAGCATAATTTTAATTTTTTTCTTACAAAACAAATTGATTATAATGGTCCTATTGCAGCTCTTTTACTTGTGAGTATTGTTATAATTGTTACTTCTTTATTGAAGAACTTTTGCATTTTTATTGCGACTTATTTTATGGCATCAATTCGTAATAATGTAATTCAGGATATTAGAAACAAGTTGTATAATAAAATTTTAAAACTTCCATTATTATATTTTTCCAACGAGCGCAAAGGTGATATTCTCAGCCGTATGTCTAATGATGTTCAGGAAGTTGAATGGAGTATTATGAGCTCTTTGGAAATGATATTCCGTGACCCGCTTACCATTCTTATCTACTTTTTTACACTTTTGTTTATGAGTACAGAATTAACCGTTTTTGTACTTGTGCTTTTGCCTGTAAGTGCTTTGGTAATTGGTAAAACAGGAAAATCGTTGCGAAAAAATTCAAAACAGGGACAACGACGAATGGGTACGTTGTTAAGTGTTGTAGAAGAAACCCTTTCAGGACTAAGAATTATAAAAGGATTTAATGCCGAAGGAAAAATGAATCAGCGATTTGTAAGCATGAATAATTTTTACACCCGTTTAATGATAAAAATTTTCCGCCGCAGGTATTTAGCTTCACCAATGAGCGAATTTTTAGGGACAATTGTTCTTGTAATAATGATGTATTATGGCGGTTCGCTTGTGCTTTCACATAAAAGCGATTTGAACTCACAGGAATTTATTGCATATTTAATTATTTTTTCACAACTGATAAATCCTGCTAAACAATTTTCACAGGCTTATTACAATTTGCAAAAAGGAATCGCTTCTTTAGATAGAATTGAAACTGTTGTAAATGCCGATGAAGTAATTTATGAAAAGCCCAACGCACTTTCAATTAATGAATTTAAAACCAGCATAGAGTTTAAAAATGTGTCATTTAAGTATGAAAATGAATTTGTTATAAAAAATGTAAACCTCAAAATAGATAAAGGAAAAACAGTCGCTTTTGTTGGTCCGTCGGGTGCAGGAAAATCAACTATGGCAGACCTTTTACCAAGATTTTTTGATGTAACCGAAGGCGATATTTTAATTGACGGAATATCTATTAAAGATTATAAAATTTCCTGTTTGCATAGTTTAATGGGAATAGTAACACAACAACCAATTTTGTTTAACGATACTTTTTTTAATAACATAGCATTTGTAACAAGTAATGCTACCGAAGATAATGTTATTGAAGCCTGTAAGGTAGCAAATGCTTATAATTTTATAAAAGTTTATCCAAACCATTTATATACAAATATTGGCGACTGCGGCAATAAACTTTCCGGTGGTCAAAAACAGAGAGTTAGCATTGCAAGAGCTGTGCTGAAAAATCCACCGATTTTAATTTTAGATGAAGCCACTTCGTCTTTAGATACTGAATCGGAACGACTTGTTCAAGACGCACTTATAAAGCTGATGAGTAACCGAACTTCTATTGTAATTGCACATAGATTATCTACAATAGTTAATGCCGACGAAATTTTGGTAATTAATAACGGTGAAATAATTGAAAGAGGAACACATTCAGAATTAATGGTAATAAACGGCTTATACAAAAAACTTTACGATATTCAGAATCAGCATTAAAGTTTTTAGGTTTATGAAATTGGTTATGTTATACTGTCAGCGGGATTTACCCCGTTGGATAATCCTAATAAAAAATGTGATGCAATAAAAGAAAATATCCTACGGGGTTAATCCTTGTTCTTAAATCAATTTATTTTTTAATTGACTCGCTATAATATTTATCAGTTGACGAATTTACCATTACTTATTGAGAGCATACGTTGAGGTGTAGTTAAATGTAAGGCTTTCACCAATCACGTGATTAATGCCTGTGGCGGTTAATGTTGGCTGGGCAATGGAAATCAAACTAATCATCAAAAGATTTCCTGCAATTAAAAAAGAGGGGTTCTAAAAATTAGATTTTCCGAGGCTTGCGAATTTTTCAAAGCCGGAGTTTACTGTTGTAAATGCAGAACAACTGACCTCAACGGATTCAAGATGACACCATTTTGTAATGAATGACCAAATCAGTACCGGGAAATTTGGTTTCTGTTTTATTCAATTCTTCGCATAAAATTTGTGTTACTTTATCATCCCGCCAATGATTGAGTTTGTGCAGGTTAAGGAGTAGCATCTTGTGCAGTATTGTTAATTAAGGCACCTGTACAAAAGCCGCTACCTCCAACTACAAGCATACAAACCGAACGAATTTGATTAGACCATCCCACAGAATCCGGAGAACAAGCAACATTTCGCTGACATGAGCCTGCATCACCAAAAGCTTTTGCTGCAAAACCAAAAATATTACGATAACCGTGAGTTACGCGGTCAATAACAAGTTCTCCACTAAAAGATACATTTGCAGGTTCATAATACTCTAATGTTATTGCTTCACCAGGAATTAGTGTTGTAGCAAATATTTGTTCAGAAGTATTATTTGCACTTGTAAAAGAACCTAAAACTTCCGAATGGTTTTCGTTATAAAAGAAGAGGGTTGCTCCATCAGGTAAATTATATTTACTAAAACCGAAATTTAAAGTGTATGCACCTTGCGAATATACTCTTAAACGCCACAGTTTATCGCCATTTGGTAAATATTCCCATTGCCCTGATGTTGATAATGAAAGATTTACAGCAAGATTTTGCCCGAACCGCCATGGGATTCCTTTATCCAGGTCATTAATTAAATCTTCTGCCTGTAAAATGCTGACATTTACCGGCTCCATAGTAACAGTAGGTAATGATTTCTGCAGAAATACTGCATTCTTTGAATTAAAACTAAGTGGAGTACCACCGTAACTAATTTGTGCAATTAAACTTCCTGCAAAAAGGAAATTTAGAATTGCTGTAAATAATGAACAACTTAATTTTTTCATAACTATTTGGTTTTAGTAATTATACATTAGTTTAGACTCGTAATCGGGAAATTGAATTACAAGTGTTTTAGCATTTGGATATTTTACGGGAGAAATGTTGAAAAGAAGAGTTTTTTCCATAAGTTTTCCGCAATCTTTTTTATCAGACGTTTTAATAAGATATAAGGTTGCTTTTGGCGGATAACTTTTTAAGTAATTTCCGTTAAACATAAGATTAATATCATCATCGCCACATCCGGTATATGTAAATGTAATTGATACAGTGCTGTCTGCAATGGTAGCAGTCTTAATCGTAAATTCTTTTTTATAGTTAATAAAATCCATTTTTTTATCAACTATTACATTTTTAATTATCGGTTGCCGGATGGCATCCGACTTTGTTTTTCCGTTTTTTTTAGAGCTAATACAATTGTTAGCCGTTAAAATCGGAATCAAAATTAAAAGAATAAAAGTATATTTCATAAAACAGGTTTTAGTTTGCGAAAGATAAGTATAAAAAACCACTATACTTCAAAAGGGAATAATTTAAGTTTTACCTTTCTTGCCTCCCCTCTCCAATTGGAGAAGGGTTGGGGGTGAGGTCATAAAAAATAAAAACTCAAATTATAACATATCAAAGTAGTCAATTATTTTTTTCGTCAAAAAGTTTTTTCAGACGATAAATTTCGTCGCGATACATAGCGGCTTCTATAAAATTAAGTGCTTTTGCTTCTTTTTCCATAGATTTTCGGGTGGCATCAATAGTTTTTTTTACCTGGTCGCGTGTCATATATTTTAAAACAGGGTCGGCGGCAACTTCAATATTTTCATTTTCTATATATACTTTTAACTTTGCCTCTTGCTGTATAAATTCATTTAGCATTGATTTTGTTGATTTTATAATTTGCTGAGGTGTAATGTTATTGTCGGTATTATATTTAAGTTGCTTCTCACGGCGACGATTTGTTTCTTCAATGGTTTTACGCATCGATTCAGTAATTTTATCGGCATACATAATTACTCTGCCGTTCAGGTGTCGGGCGGCACGACCGGAGGTTTGGGTAAGCGACCTTGCCGAACGTAAAAATCCTTCTTTGTCGGCATCTAAAATGGCGACTAATGAAACTTCAGGTAAATCAAGCCCTTCGCGAAGTAAATTTACACCTATTAAAACATCAAAAGCGCCTGTACGTAAGCCATCCATAATTTCTACACGGTCAAGTGTTTCAATATCGGAATGAATGTAACGGCATTTTATATCAAACTTTGTTAAGTATTTAGCCAACTCCTCTGCCATACGTTTAGTAAGCGTAGTAACTAAAATACGTTCTCCAAGTTTTATTCTAACATCAATTTCGTGCATCAAATTGTCCACCTGGTTTAAGCTCGGGCGTACTTCAATTAGCGGCTCCATAATTCCTGTAGGGCGAATAACCTGCTCGGCAACAATGCCTTTGCTAAGTTGCAATTCGTAATCCGAAGGAGTGGCGCTAACAAATATTACCTGATTAATAATACTCATAAATTCTTCAAATTGCAGAGGGCGGTTGTCCATTGCTGCCGGTAGTCTGAATCCATATTCAATAAGATTTTGCTTTCGCGATTTGTCGCCTCCGTGCATGCCTCTTATTTGGGGAATAGTAACATGGCTTTCGTCAATTATAGTGATGAAATCAGGTGGAAAAAAATCAAGCAGACAAAACGGACGCGTTCCGGGTTTTCTTCCATCAAAATATCTTGAATAATTTTCTATACCCGAACAATAACCAAGTTCTTTAATCATTTCCAAATCAAAAGTAACACGTTCTTCAATTCGTTTGGCTTCAAGAATTTGCCCTTTGTTTTTAAACATTTCAATTTGTAAAAATAAATCATCCTGAATTTCGTGGATAGCAGTCTGAATACGGTTTTTGGAAGTTACAAAAATGTTTGCCGGATAAATTCTTTGGAAATCATGATTTTCGATAGTCAAACAGCTTACAGGGTCAATGGTACTGATTTCTTCAATTTTGTCGCCAAAAAATATAATTCTTGTGGCAACATCTCCGTAAGCAATAAAAACATCAATAGTATCGCCACGTACACGAAAGGTTCCACGTGTAAATTCATTTTCGGTACGGGAATAAAGACTATCAACCAATTGCCTTAAAAGTCTATCGCGACTGATTTTTTGTCCTGTGCTGATTTCAATCACATTGTTGTGAAAATCTTCGGGATTACCAATTCCATAAATACAACTGACAGATGAAACTACAATTACATCACGTCTTCCGGAAAGCAATGCTGAAGTAGCACTTAAACGTAATTTTTCTATTTCATCATTAATAGACAGGTCTTTTTCAATGTAAGTGTTTGATGATGGAATATATGCTTCGGGTTGATAATAATCGTAATATGAAACAAAATACTCTACTTTATTTTCAGGAAAAAATCGTTTAAACTCGCTATACAACTGGGCTGCAAGTGTTTTATTATGACTTAAAATAAGTGCAGGCTTCTTTATCCGGGCAAGCAGATTTGCTATGGTGAATGTTTTTCCGGAACCTGTAACACCAAGTAAGGTTTGAAATTTTAAGTCGCTGTTTACTCCGTCAATTAATTGCTTAATGGCTTCGGGCTGGTCGCCAGTGGGTTTAAAAGTTGATATGAGTTTTAGTTCCATAATGCAAAAGTACCAAAAAAATAGGAGTGGAAGAGTATGGGAAATTAATAAATTTGAAAACGAACAACTGAATTGTACGTTGCACGGGATAAATTTATACATTTTGTCCAAAAGGTATAAGGCGGGCTGTACGCTATAACTTTTACTATTTTTCCTTGTAAAAAAAGGTAACTTCTCAATATCCACAGGTAATTGTCAATAAAATAAGGTTAACCCCGTAGGACAATCCATTGACTGACTATGAATATTAAAAATGTATATCCAACGGGGTTAAAACCCCAAGATTAAAGGTTAAAGGGAGAAAAATAAAAAAAATAATTTCTTCCTTTTACCTTTGAGTTTTTATCTTTACCTTCCTCGTTTGTAACGAGGACACCCTGTAACCTGCATAGTTGTGAATAAAAAAAGAGAAATAAAACTCATTTCATTAATATTGCCCAAAAGAAAAATTATTATGGAACTTCTGCGAAGTTCTTTTAAAGATGCAATGTTCTGTCCGGTTACAATAATAGAACATTTACGATGTTCACTAAACAATCTATACTTTAGAGCGGGATAAATTAGTGCATTTGTAAGTCCCAAGCCCCAGGTTTCAAGAACCAAGACCTGTCCTACATTTCCTCTTTTAATTTTGAATTTTTAATTTGGAACTTTAAAAATGTTTACCAAGTGAAATGCGAAGCATATTTCACAATGGCGCAAATTGAACTATTTTGCAGTATAAATGATGGGTTCTAAAAATTAGATTTTTTGGGGCGGACAAGATTTTATAAAAATTTAAGAAGTCTGTAAGATGAGTTATTTTATTTAAAAATTAATTCAAGCAATTTTAATATTGCAACTAAAAAGGCAATAGAACCTATAGTCCATTTCATATTCATTATTATTGTTTTTTGTATTTTTGTTTCAATTCTTTGTTCAAGTTCTTTAAAATCACCTCTTAAACTTGCAAAATCTATTTTTAAATTTGCAAAATCGGCTTTTAATTCACCTTTTAAATTTGCAAAATCTATTTTTAAACCTGCTACATCAGCTACCGTCTGGTCAAGTTTTTCATCAAGATGATTTAAATGGTTGTACTGAGTTTTAAGTAAAAGTAAGCTAAAATCCTGAAAACTCAATTTTTCACCTTTAGAAAAATGTTCTTGTATTTCTTTTACTTTAGGCTCAAGCATCTCCATTATTGTATCTTCAACTTTTTCTTTCTTTTCCATATATTTTAAATAATTATAGAATAAGTAATTAAGTTCTTTTAAAAAGAATAAATAGAAATTTTATTTAGTACAAAAATAAAATAATTATTCTAAATTAAAAAAATATTACTACTCGTTCTCGTTTGTAACGAAGACACTTCTAAAATCCACAGGTAATTGTCAATAAAATAAGGTTAACCCCGTAGGATAATCCATTGACTGACTATGAATATTAAAAATGTATATCCAACGGGGTTAAAGCCCCAAGATTAAAGGTTAAAAGGAGAAAAATAAAAAAAATAATTCCTTCCTTTTTTACCTTTGAGTTTTTATCTTTACCCCCCGTTATATAATTACAGACCAGAAAGGTTGATATTATTATAGAAAACTTTTATATCTAACGGGGTTCACCCTGTTAGATAGTTTAAATAAAAGAGCGAACAATAAAAGAGGTTACTACTCACCCGCAAAACTACAGAAGTGATTAATAGTAAATACTCATCCACTTGGTTAACAAACGGTTAATAAAAGTTAAAAGCGGTTAAAAAACGGTTACAAGACGTAAGACAGGCCGGCTT
>Ga0210049_1004610_pt1 | contig 12008 bp, 9 predicted proteins | sample CryGeyCG2014_300_2_FD_183964 | JGI IMG/M metagenome (GOLD analysis project Ga0210049, IMG submission 183964) | Groundwater microbial communities from aquifer - Crystal Geyser CG06_land_8/20/14_3.00 (SPAdes) (version 2) | ecosystem: Environmental > Aquatic > Deep subsurface > Groundwater | place...
AAAAAAATGGACGATGCCGATTCGGGACTGGAATGCTGCGATGAATCAGTTTATGATTCTGCATGAAGAACGCTTGAAAAAGTATCTTTAACCAAATGAGCGTTTACACAAACCTATGTACAGGCTCTATTTTTCTTTCGCGTCCCACTCATGCAAAGGTCTCATTAAATTATTTTTCTTTCAACAAAAAACCGGCAATTGCCGGTTTTTTTGCTTTTGAGTAATTCAAATTTGCTGAAGAATTGTCATGGAAAGGAATAGGACTTGACCCCTTCCTGATCCGGTTTTTTCTTAACTTCTTTCTGCTGTTTTTGCTTTAGACTTTCTACTTCACGTTTAAGGATTTCAAGTTCTTGAAGCCCTCTTTTCAATTCTTTCGAATAGGATTGGGTTTGGCTAGACTGTTGCTCTAACAGTTTACTTTGCTTATAGACCTTCCCTTCCAATATACGCACACGTGTGCTGATACTGGCTGCATAGGCCGTTGATTGCAAAGTAAAGGCAAGCAATAACGTCACCGTAACCATATTGACAATTTTTATCATCCTATTCTCCTCATAGCCTCTCTGTGAACCAAATACAGAATTAACGATTACTGGCCGAAGTGCAGTTCAGAGATTGGCATAAGTCATCAGTAGATATGGTTGTTTTAGCTTCTTGATGGGTATAGACAAAGGCATTATCAAAGAAGCTTTTATCTACATAAACTTCTAAAACCGTTTCATAGTTATTATCTGACATAGGGGTAATACTCACAATACGGGCACCTCTCACTAACGCATTCACTCGAGCTCGAAAGCTATCATTCTGTGCGGTTAGCGTTGCAACAGAGGTATTACTGTCAATTTTAATACCATACAGCTGTTCCGCTAGGGAACGATAAGCATCTAATTTCGCTGAACGAATAGCCATTAAACGTCTTTGACCTGGCGTATAGCCTTCAAAAGTACTTTCTGCACCATAGCCAACCCCTGAAATTTTAATGAGCTCAGGTTTAGGTGCTTCTACTTTTTTGACAGGCATCGGTATGACTTCTTTGACCTTTTCCTGCGTTTGAACAGCTTGTGGTTGATAAGCCGCCTGATGTCCAGCCGGGGTAATAGTACAAGCAGACAAAAACATTGCGCTTGATAATGCACTCATTAATATAATTGGTTTTTTCATGACCATTTCTCCGTTTTACTCAAAATAATATGCTTTTTTATAGGCACGGTGTGCCACCCAACCATCCGGTAAATTTCTTTTGTCTTCAATACATTGACTACCGCTTTCGCTACAGCGCAAATCATCTACATCATAAATTTCACCCGCCTGATAGTCTGTAACAGCGAGATTTTGTGACGCATAATAATCCGGCCTTTGGTATTGCGAAGAACAACCGGTAACCACTAACCCCAAACCAATCAAAAGCGTCTTCTCAATTCTTGACATAACGACTCCTTATAGCTGAGTTTTGCATCCCCCTAACGGACATAGTCAAAAAAAGGACTGTTGGGCGCGCTATACTCATAACGAGACTTCTGCATCGTTTGCTGTTTCAATTTATCTGCCTCAATCTGAGCTTTGGTTGCTTCAAGTAGATCACTCATATTTGATTGCCCTTTTAATTGTGCTTTCTCCAATTCTTTTAAACTCTTCAGAAAGGTTTGATATTGTTTTTGCAACTGTTTCACTCGATCATTTACCTCAGAAAGCCTGCGCTGTGTAACGACAACTTGTGCATTAACTTTATCAATTTTTTTGCTAACCCCCGAATCAACCGCCACTTGGTTCGTTGTTATTGGCGCGGCATTCGACACAGCTGTATTACTTGATTTACCGGTCTGTTCATTTTGTAGGTCAAGCACAGCTGCTGTTGATTTTGAACCCATTGGCGCAACCGTCACCACATCTTTGACTTGCAACAAGTCTGAATTTAACTGTTCCAATTGAAAACTTAATGCATCTAATTTTTTACCAACTTGCTTAACCGCCTCTTCAGTAGCAGAAGACTTGACCATGCTTTGCATTGCCCCTTCATGAGTATCCTTCATTAGGGTCATGGTTTCGTCATCAAGACCCCCACCGGATGAAAGCGCCCCCCATAGACCAATGCCTATGGCCGCTACCACTAGAAAAATAATGGTTGAACTAAAAATAATGATAAGTTTCTTAATTGAATCCATTTCTGCCACCGTTAAATTACTAGGTTCTTTTTTCTGCACTGAGGCGCGTTTTTGTAAAAAATGTTCTGCATGATCTTCAGTTACGGACGCTTCTACCGGTTTTTTAGAATCGTTTTCGACGGATCCGGGTTCAGCAACTTTCTCTACAGGGTTTTCATTTATTTCTTTCTGCTGAGCTAAATCAATATCCGGTTCCGGTTCCGGTTCCGGTTCTGTCCGAGGCTCTAAATCCTCGTCAAATTCATCCAAGCTCTTTTCTTCTGTTACATTCTCTTTAGGTTCTTCAGGAATTGAATCCAACTCATCATCAGAGGTTGATTTGCGATCATCCCCTTCAAAGTTGTCATCCGAATCAGATTCTGACAAGTCTTCAACGGTCGGTTCTTCTTCCGCTGCCTCAAGTTCCGCTTCATCAAGCAGAGCATCGATACTGTCCAAATCATTCGGGTCAATTGTGCCGCCTGAATCAGCCACGCTCACACTCCTCAAACAGAATTCTTAAAAACATCTTTAATAAACCTAGGTTTTTGATGAATATCTACTCAAAATAATCGTTAAACTGTCTATCTATAGAAAAGGTTAATTTTCAAGCTTTTCAAGGCTGCCCATATCAATCCAGACCAAGTCAGGTGATAGATGTAATCTTCCGAATGCATCTAAACTTAAAATACCCAACTCTGTCTGAACCCAATTAGGCTCATCAAAAGATAACCGAGTAACGGCTTTTATTGCTGAAGTTCCTAAAGCATGAAAAATGCCAACTAGATCACTTAGTGATTCTGCTTTGTCACTTTTTCTCTTTAGTTGCTCAGTATAGTAGGAAGGTAAAATTGCAGTTGTGCCCTGCCAAAACGGTAAACTACGTGTCAAGGCATCAGTCGTTGGAAGCTTTGAAGGAATCCAATAATGGGATATCTGATTGAGGCGATAGAAGGCTAACAACGGTGTCACCTGCATCGCTAAGCGATAAGGTAAAAAACTCACAATCAAGTCAACATCCTTTCTTGCTCGCGCGACAGAATGAATAGGGGTTTGAATGACCTTTTGTAACCACCCCATCCTGACTTCAAATTTCTGACCATGTACAACAGACTCTAAAGCCTTATCGACATGAGAATTGACTTGGCGGTCAGTAAAAACTTGTGCAATTTCTTCATCATCCAAGTCATGATTCAATTTCCATGTCTGTTTCAACTGTTTCAGCATCGTTTGCGATCGACGAGAATCATCCGTAAAAACAACAACCCTCCGGTAAACACCACTCCCCATCAGATCAACAAGTTTATTAACCAAACTTTGAGAGGAATGAGGTGTCAGAAATTTAACATACGGATTTGACAGTTTCGTTTCATTAAAGACTAACATAGGCGTTTCAATCGGCAATGATGCCAATTGTAAAACATGCTCTTTTTGCAAGGGGCCAAAGATAAATGAAGGTTGATATAGCCTAACCCAATCCCATACATCGAGCATAGAATCATAGATATTCGTATCCAATACCTCTAAAGAAAATGATGGGGAAATAGCAGACAACTCAGACATCATCGCCTGATAAATTGTCTGACCCGCCTCAGCATAGTCACCTGACATAGGCAACAATGCCAACATTCGATTGGGGTTAAACTGGTAGCCCGTAAAATCTTGTGGAAGACGTGTTTCAGCCGTTAGAGACAAGTAGCGTTTTATTTTCTCAACCCTATGAACAAACTGGCTGGGGAATGTTTGATTAGGATATAAAGAATCAAGATGTTGCAAATGACTTTTAACTTCGTCTATATCTCCATTTTTTTGTGCTAGCTCCGCTTTTAACAACCATATTTCAGCATCGATCAACTGAATCTGCTGATCAAGTTGTGTTTGATGCGTTATATCCTGATTCTGAACAGGGTCTGCAATAACTGTTTGGGCAATTATTGCCACCAACAAAAACACAAACGTCTTGATATAAAGGTTAACGGTTTTATTTATCACGGTTGATTACTCACCGGTTAGATTGAACTTTATGCCAAAAGATAACGCAACCTATGGAGAAAATTCATCCATCATTCGCCTCACTTTGATCTCCAAGTGTTTTCGTTACAATTTCATACACATCTTTTGATAGGGTTTCTTGAGCCAAGATATACATGAGCGCCTTTTTCATTTTAGTCCTTCTCGGCTCGGAAATACTACGCCACCCAGAAAATGCGCCAACCAGTCTTGCTGCCACTTGAGGGTTAATGACATCCACGTGCAAAACTTGTTGCGCAAAAAACTGATAACCTTCGCCCGAAGCACGATGAAAGCCTTCCCAATTTTGTCGACCAAAGACCCCAAGTACACTTCTGACGCGATTAGGTGTTTGATATGAGAAGTGCAGATGCTTCGTCAACCCTTTGATAATTTCAATAATATTATCAAGGGGCGCACTTGCCTGTAGCGCAAACCACTTATCAAGAACCCGTTGTTCACCCTGCCAGTTTTGATAAAAATCTGATAAACACGCATCTCTCGCAGAGGAGTCAACTTGGTTCATCGATTCTAAGGCCGCCAATATATCAGTCATATTATGACCAGATTGATATTGTTCAACAGCCAAAGATTGATTATGCGTCAATTGCAATAAATATTTCAAGCAAATATTTTTTAGCTTTCGCCGAGCAATGGACACCTCAGTATAGTGGTAGCTTTCCTCTTCTTCTGCTTGTAATTTCAGGTAGAGGTGTTTAAGTTCTTTTTCAAAGGTTTCCGCCAAAGCCTTTTTTAAAAAATTATGCGCAGCCAAGAGTGCATCAATGTTCTTTGTGCGATACTGCTCAGCCAAATAACTGAGTTCAGGTAGAGAAACTGCCAACGCCTTTAGTGCCTTATCAAGGGTTTCATCTTGCAATACCTGAGAAAAGGCAACTTGATACGGATCCGATAACTGCATTGGTTGATTTGTTTCATAACATTCAACACAAGCTTTAAAATTATTCATTGCCAGCACTTGAATGGATTCCCATCGAACAAAAGGATCATCATCAAAGCTAGCCAGCGTCATCAACGCGTCTGAATCTCTAAAAAAATCAAGTTGAACTGGGGCAGAAAAATTTCTTAGCAACGAAACGATAGGCATTTCAGTCAAACCAACAAATTCAAACGATTGATTCATTTCTGTTATTTTTAACAAAAATCCTTTTTCAGTTATATATGACTGATTAGAAGCATTTTTCAATTGAATGGTTAATGATTTTCCTGATTTATCCATAAAATTAATCAATACAGGAATTAAAAAAGGTAAATGAGATTGTTGATCTTTCAAATACTGAGAAAAGTGCAATTGATAACTTTGCGAAGACGCATCAAATTCTTCACGTACGGTTAATCGGGGCGTTCCGGCTTGAATATACCAATTGTGCATCTGTGATAAATCTTGATGATTGGCATCGGCCATAGCGCTTCTAAAGTTTTCTATGGTGACGGCTTGACCATCATAGCGTTCGACATATAGTTGCATTCCCTTTTGGAATCCGGACTCACCTAATAACGTATGGTACAAACGAACAACCTCAGCGCCTTTCTCATAGACAGTTAGCGTATAAAAATTATTCATTTCTATATAGGACTGGGGCTGTATGGGATGAGCCATTGGTCCTGCATCTTCCGGGAACTGGTAACTTCTTAACTGACGAACATCTTCAATTCTTTTTACCGAAGCAGATAACATATCTGCGCTGAACTCTTGATCCCTAAATACCGTCAGCCCTTCTTTTAAAGTCAACTGGAACCAGTCACGACAAGTAATGCGGTTACCCGTCCAGTTATGGAAGTACTCATGGCCTATAACCGATTCTATGCCTTCGTAGTCATGATCCGTTGCTGAGGCTGAATCCGCTAATACAAACTTTGAGTTAAAAACATTCAACCCTTTATTTTCCATTGCCCCCATATTAAAATCATCTACGGCAACGATCATATATCGATCTAAGTCATAACTCAGCCCAAAGCGTTTCTCATCCCAAACCATCGCTTTTTTAAGTGATGTCATCGCATGAGAACATTTATCAATATTATGTGGCTCTACATAAATCTCTAAATTAACCTGTCGCCCTTCATGCGTTAAAAAAGTATCTTCAAGTTTTTTTAGATCCCCTGCCACCAAAGCAAATAAATAACTCGGTTTTTTAAATGGATCATGCCAAATAGCGTAATGTTTTTCAGAATCCAACTCTCCTGATTCAATGAGATTTCCATTCGATAACAACACAGGAACGTCCGACTTACTGGCAATCACTTTGGTTGTAAAATAACTTAATACATCCGGGCGATCTAAATAATAGGTGATCGATCGGAAACCTTCTGCTTCACACTGAGTACAATAAATACCATTCGTTCGATAAAGACCTTCTAAACGAGTATTTTTTTCGGGATCGACTTCTGTGATCACTTCCAATTCAAATGAGCTCAGTGGTGACTTTAATATCAAGCTTGTTTGAGTCAATTGATACTGTTTATCAGTCAAGTCAACGCCATCAATTGAAACGGATATTAAACGAAGATGTTCACCATCCAAAACCAATTCTGTGGCATTTGTTAATGGTGTAATTTTCATACAATTATAAACTTGCGTTTTTTCAGGTTTGAGTACAAAGGTTAAAGACACTGAGTCTATTGCAAAACCGGGAGGTTGATAGTCTTTCAAAAATTTTTCAGTAGGTCGAGAAATCATATCGGTTTGTTATATTCCAATTGTTAAATTATTACAGCACGCTTTTAACTGATTAGTGCCATTTTTAGGCATGGTACCAATCTATAGATAAAAAAAAAGCCTTTCTACCCTAGGCAGAAAGGCTTTTTACCAACGCTAGAATCAATAATTAATAATTAAATTCCGCGCGACGGTTTTTCGACCAAGCACGTTCGTTGTGTGCGGCATCTACAGGACGTTCTTCACCATAAGAAATCACACTGATGCGACTTGGACTAATCCCTTCAGCAATCAAAGCATTTTTCACGGCATTCGCTCGACGTTCACCTAAAGCCAAGTTATATTCTCTGGTACCACGCTCATCACAGTGCCCTTCAATCGTAATGTTCGCACGGCTATTTAAAGCCATATAGTCAGCATTCAACTTAATGACATTATAAAATTCCGAACGCACTTCAGAACGGTCAAATTCAAAATTCACCACTTTACCTTGTAAAGCTGCAAATAAATCATCCGCCGTCATACCCGCTGCATTTGTTGGCACAGCATTGGCTTCAGCTTCAGCAAGTTTTGCCGCTTCGGCTTCTTCAGCAGCAAGTTTTGCCGCTTCAGCTTCAGCCGCAGCTTTATCTTCATTCGTTTGCGTTGCAGCAGCACTTGACGCACTATCTTCGTTAGAGGGTGTTGAACTACACCCCACTAAAGTGACACCTAAAATACCAACAAAGAATAACTGCTTAAGACCAGATAAAGACATATGGTAAACCCTCTTTAATTTTATTAATTTAATGTAATGCCCTTAATTCTAAAAGATATCTCGCAAGATTGAAAGCTTTAAGTAAAGAATATTTTTACCCGGATTTTCCATAGACTGTAAAAGCGTTATCCTCCTGTGCAAGCTTTGGTTTCTTGCCCAGTTGCACAAGCTCTTAATAGAGCCTCTTGATGAATAACAACTTCTTTTCTTTTCCATGTCAAAATCTGTGCTTGATGAAACTTACCGAGTATTCTAGAAATGGTTTCAGGCGTTAAATTTAAAAAATTGGCGACTTCTCTATGTAGAACATTCAATCTAAATTGAAGATGTTCATACCCCCTAGATTGGAACTTCTGGGACATATTCCATAGGAATTCTGCCAATCGTTGTTCTGCGGATTTTTGGGTTAATAACATAGCATGTTTGCGGCTGGAAACAATTTCAAGACTCATTAAACTAAAGAGTTGGGTATTAAAGTTTGGTATTTTAATACCCAATTCTGTCAAGCGGTGATAAGGCAACCCACAGACCGATGTGGTATCCAATGCAACCGCATTGTATTGATGGCACTCAAAAGCCATGGATTCCATCCCGATAATATCACCCGGTAAATAAAAACCATGAATCATCTCCTCACCACCTTCAGAATAGGAATAAATTTTTACAATCCCTGCACGAATCGCATAGAGGGCAGTAACACGATCCCCAGCCGAATATAACAGTTCACCTTTGATGGCACAAGGAGAACGATCTACAAGCTCATTCAACAATTGCATTTCCGCGTCTTGCAACCCCTGGGGAAAACAAATGCCTTTTAATCCACAATTTGCACAGCTGGCTTGAAAGCTTGAATATTTTTCTGTCATCGTTTAAAGATCAACTTTTAGCTAAATTTGAATCATTTTAACAAAAAATATTTTAGACACACCCAGAATGCACAATTTATTCTAAAAACCACAAGAAAAAATTCATCTAATAGTCACATTGTTGAGTGTGCTTAAATTTTAATCATTCTAAAAAACCCCACGACATATAAAGCATTTACCCCCTAACCAATAAAACTGCTCACAAAGTTATCCACAACTTCTGTGGATTATAAACAAGGCTAAAAAATATTAGCATTTTGATACAAAAGTACCAATTTACTCTTTATTAACAACACGTTAAATATTACTCTTAACCTATAAAGCTAATATAAAAAAGTAATCGACAACTTGGCCTTGTCAAGGGTTTTTTAAAATTATTCACTTTTAATTTTTAACTTTGCATAACCCTCGAAAAGCCATCTCTTAGAAAATTAATCGCTTCCCCAGAGTCGACTTTAAGCAAGTCCATGCTTTAATCGTCTCCGAAACACTTTATGATAAAATTGGTTAATTGAATTTGGACAGACCAACACAGGATATAAAAATGGCGAAAATTCTTGGCATTGGTAATGTGGTGTTAGACATTATTCTACAAACCCCTCATTTCCCACACGAAGATGAAGAATTGCGTGCAGAATCGCAACGATATGAAGTGGGTGGAAATGTTTGTAATAGCCTCTATGTATTACAACAACTCGGACACGACACCACGATTATGGCGACCCTTGCAGCTGATACAGCCGCAAAACAACTTCTACAAGGCTTGAAAGCTAAACAGATCAGCACTGACCATATTCAACGTTTTATCAAAGGTCAAACCCCAATTTCTTATGTTTTACAAAGTCGTCAAACCGGTAGTCGTACCATTACCCATTTTCGAGACTTAGAAGAACTCAGTTTCGATTATTTTGCCAAAGCCGAAATCGAACAATATGACTGGCTTCACTTTGAAGGTCGTAATATTGAAAATTTATCGGGTATGCTGAAGATTGCTCGAACATTTTTGACTCATCAACCCATCTCACTTGAGGTCGAAAAAGCACGTGAAGGCATAGAAGCCTTGTTTCCTTTGGCAAATGTCTTATTCTTTTCCCATCATTATGCCCGCCAAAAAGGCTATCAATCAGCTGAAGTCTTGATAAAGTCTGTGCAGTCGCTAGCGCCAAAAAGCCAGCTAATCTGTACCTGGGGAACAGAAGGTGCCTGGTATCAATCCGCTGGTGGCCAAATACAACATCAACCGGCCATCACCATTGACCATACGATTGATACATTGGGTGCAGGAGATACCTTTAATGCAGGTGTGATTGACGCCTTAATCAACCAACAACCGTTAAATGAAGCCATTCTCTCAGCATCGGCACTTGCCGCACGAAAATGCCAGCAACAAGGCTTAGATAATCTAATGTCGACGCCACCCGCAAAACGCCCACTGGCTAATGTAAAACAACTGAATAATTCTAAAGCCACTATCGTTCCCTGTGATGCCCTACCTCATTCAGTGATTTTGATTCGATATCAAGAGGACATTAAGGCTTACCAAAATAATTGTCCCCACCAAGATGTTCCACTCGATGAAGCCTATAAAATTGACATCAACCCCTTTGAAAAAACCATGAAATGCTCAGTACACGATGCATTTTTTACCATTAAAGAGGGTATCTGTGTTGAAGGGCCTTGCTTACAGGATGCGTTAACCCCCGTCCCTATCAAAGTGGATGCAAAAGGGGATATTTTCCTTGCGGAGGCCTAAAAACCCCCAGGCCTGGGGGTTTTTAGGCTCAATAAAGGCATATCGGGTGACACTATAGATTTGACTTAAAACGCGACACCCGTATCTTTATTTCATGAAACGGTTATTATCTTAAATTGAGTGTTTTGTAGTTTTGACGAACATCCACATCCGCGGAAGCCACCATTGCTTTAATACGGGCTTCTACTTCTGCCACACTAGACACTTCCACTAAAGCCGATTTTAATTGCGAGACCGCTTGCTTTTGTTCGGGTAATGCCCCTTCTTTGACGGCCGTTAATTCCAACACCATTGAATCTCCTGTCGGCATCCTAAAGGTTGTATAAACAGGCTGACCCGTTGGTTTTGGGGCTTTAAAAATCGCTTCTGTTACCTGGGGTAATACCGATTGATTTTCACGAGTCAACCAGCCCAGTTCAGCAAACTCAATCCCCTCTTCTTCCAATTCTGCCATCTTAACCTCACCTAACTGCAATTGCGCCTGTAACTTTTCAGCCTTCTCAGCAGACGCTTTTATGCCTTCTTGGCGCTTTAGATCAGATTCAATATTGGCTTTGACCTCAGCCAAAGATTGTTGCTTCGCTGCAACAACTTCGTCGACTCTAAGCACCACTGACTTGGTTGGAGATAACTCAATGGCTGCACTGTTAAGCTTGTTATTTTTAACCTCATCAGAAAAAGCCGCTGTAATGACTTTGGGGTTCGACGTGACTTCATCTGCACCACCTTGCTGTGTAAATAATTCTGACATCGACACTTGAAGCCCAACCACTTCAGCTGCAGGTTCAATTGAATCGGCTTGTTCATAAGCCACTGTGCTGATTTCTTCCAACTTCTCAAAATAAGCTTTTTCAGCAAGTTGACGACGTAATTGTTTTTCTACATCTGACTGCACCTCAGCATAGTCAGGCGTTCGCTTGGGTTGAATGTTCGTTAGCTTAATAATGTGATAGCCAAAATCGGTTTTAATCGGCTCACTCACTTCTCCGGGTTGCATCGAAAACACCGCTTGATCAAACTCTGGCACCATCATGCCTTGTTGAAACATACCTAAATCGCCGCCAATCTTAGCCGACCCCGGGTCTTGAGAGTGTTTTTTTGCTAAGTCTTCAAAAGCGTTACCCGCCGCAATTTTGGCAGCAATATCGGTTATTTTCTGTTTGGCTTCTGCTTCGGTTGTTGTTTCATCAATTTGAATCAAAATATGACTGGCTTGACGCTGTTCTGGTTGGATAAACTGGTCTTTATTCGCATCATAAAATGCTTTCTTTTCTGCATCCGTCACAGTCAGTTGTTTCGCTAAATCGTCCTGAGAAAGCAACAGGTACTTTATACGCACCTTTTCTGGAATTCTATACTGGTCTTGATGAGACTGATAATAAGCCTCAATAGCGGCTTCAGTCGGTTTGGCTTCTTCTATAAAAGGACGCTGATCCACACGCAGTGTATTCACTTGGCGCTGCTGGAACTGTAATGCGGCAAGATTTTTAACCTGTTGATCTGTTGATATCGCCGATGCCATCGTTAATTGACGGTTTTGATTTTCAACCATAAATCGGCGTTGTTCATATTCGAATCGTGCAATATTCAAACCATTTCGCATCAAAATATCCTGATAAACCTGTTTATCAAACCTTCCATCTTTCTGAAAAACAGGTGCCGATTCAATCATAGCAAACACTTGCGCATCAGAAACACGCATATTGTGATCTGCCGACCATTGTTGAATGACTTTAGATTCAATCAACGCATCCATGACCTGATCACGCAATTCATCATCATTAACGATTTGCTCATA
>Ga0210049_1004614_pt1 | contig 12002 bp, 10 predicted proteins | sample CryGeyCG2014_300_2_FD_183964 | JGI IMG/M metagenome (GOLD analysis project Ga0210049, IMG submission 183964) | Groundwater microbial communities from aquifer - Crystal Geyser CG06_land_8/20/14_3.00 (SPAdes) (version 2) | ecosystem: Environmental > Aquatic > Deep subsurface > Groundwater | place...
GACATCTTACTCATATTCATAGCAAGATCATCGTTTTTTTGTCACATAGTGACTAGGTTTTCCCGATCACGGAGATTGATGACTTTGGAGTCTGGATCTGATATCCACGAGAAGAAAGTAGCCATTCATTCACCATTTTTATCATCTTTCAAATCTTGCAACATTTTTTCTGCGGCAGGGGATTTGAGGAATCAGAAATCATTTTTCTCCACCAAGAGTTTGGTCTTGTCGGTCAGCTCTCTTGTTTTTTCTATATCACTCAGACTCATGCGTTGCAAGCTGGTATTCCAGATTTCCATAGTCTGTCGAGAGCTTGCTTCTTCTTTATTGATTTTTCCGTCTTGGAGAAGTTTTTGCGTCAACTCTTCCGGGACGAATTGATCTTGCAGTTCTTTCATCGCCATATTTTGTTCGATATTCTTTTTGACGCGATGCTTGACGAGATATTTTTTGCCAAATGGTCTCATTAATTGATCACCGAGCTGAGCCTTGAGATTATGCTCAAAGTCTACCATATTAGAAGAATTTTTGAGAAGTCCAGTGATATTATTTTGATCCGTTACGAGATTCGCTTGATCGGTTAATTGTTTGATTCCAGGCATTTGTACATTAAGATCGGTTTGCATGCCGGGTACAAATACCTTGTTGACGGGGTCGTAAGCAAGTGTACTTTCAGATTTCAGTGGACTATCGTTTTTGCTCATATCATAGGAAAAATTTACATCGATATCTGAAATCGTTCATTTCATACTTAGCATATCGTCTTCGATAGAGATTTCATTGGTTTTATCGACTGCAAAGTTATCTGCGAAGTTTTTCTCTTGCAAGGTGCTCGTATCAAAATAGCGAGCAAGCCCGCAGATAGGCGCATAGCATATCCTTTGTTTGGTGATGGTTTGTGTACGATCAGTGAGATAGTCATTGATTTCTTTTGTGACCTTCTGTTGATAGTCAGTATATTCTTGATATGCTTTTTTCCCCTCATCAGGAAGCTTAGTCAGGTCAGCACGTTTGAGTATATTTCCCTCTTTATCGAAAAAATCAGGAAATTTCGAAAGTTCTTGCTGACGCTTATGGAGTTCGTCTTTGGCTTTTGGGTCCATAAACTTAATCGTCAACTCAGAAAGAGATCAGAAGTCTGTCTGCTTTATGGCAGAAAAATTCTCATCGTTGGAGATGTATGTGTTTAGGCTTGCGTTGTCTTTGGTGAGCTCTTCCACATTTTCTATCCTCGTACATGTTTTCAATACGGGTGCAGGACTGATGTCGGGAAGATGAAGAATATCATTCAAATTTTTATAATCACTGGCAAAATCTTTTACAGCTGGCTCTTCTTTAAAAGTTGTCGCCGTATACGCGAATTGGAGATAATCGTCATAATTCAGGCTTCTATTAGCCTCAAAAAAGGCTTTGGTATCGGCAGGGATATTCTTCTCGAAGTCGGTGAGCTGTTCTTTGTTGGGCTTATACTTCCCATCAAGTTTGTCATAGGAGTCTTTTACTTTTTGGAAGGCCTCATTAGCTTTTTTATTGATATCAAGTTTGCTTTCGGCAGTGCTCAATTGACTATCTGTGGCATTTATCTTATTTTCATATGTTGCTATTTGGGTTTCATTTTTATTTTGATCGTCTATTTCTCCGGTTAGATATTGTATTGCATCCTCTTTTTCTTTCATTTTGAGCCTTTTGATAAGTATGGGAATACTTTTATTTTGCAGAAAATCTTTTACTAGATTGTCTGGAACCTGCTTTCTTACTTCAGTAAATATGTCTGTGATTTTTGAATATAGCGCATGATCTTCTACTTTATCCTTAAATACATTTTCGATAAAATCTTGAGACTGCTGGAGATTAACAGTTTGTAGGGGGGCGTTTGCTTGCTCAATATTTTGTTTTTCTTGTGTTTCTCCTGCCATAAACTTATGGAACTAGATTTAAAAGCTCTTGAGTATGTGCTGAAAGTTTGCTGATATCTTCTCATTCAAGAGTCGATTTAAATTTAATCAATGCCTTTTGAAGATTCGGATTTTTCTTGACTTGTTGAACTGAGAAACTCTTAAGTATTTCGTCAGTTTCTTTTCTCGCATTTGCAAGCTCTTTCCCTTTGTCTGCAAGCGTTTTTTCTTTGTCTGATAAAATCTTATTTAATTTTTCAATTTCCGCATTCGTCCATTCATCATAAATCTTATTGAATTCTTCCATAGTGAGAAGTAGAGTATCATTATCATATTCTTTTTCATATTTATTCTCAAATTTGTTGTCAAATACTACGAATTCTTCAATGGATCAGATGCCGCATAAAAGTTGCATCCTAACATCTTTGAATTTCTTTGTGGTAAGCTTAAGAGCAAGCTCCACGCCTTCTTTCCTGCTACCTAATGTAGCAATCATCTCTTCCAGATGTTTCTTCATCTCTGGATCTTTGAAGTGTTTATCAAAGTTATCAACAATATATTTGAGGGAAGGGTAATTCTTTACCATTTCTATAGAAAAAGTGGGAATTTTGTCAGGAGTTTGGCTGAAAGCAGGACTGACTGCCTGCAAGGTGAGCGCTGTGGTCAGCATAGTAAGATATGTAGCTGGACGAGAAAAAATAGACGTCCTGTCCTTGGATTTTTTTACTTCTTTATCTAGATTCAACATGTCATTCTGAAGTCCTTCTGGAAGCTTATATTCCTGCCCTTTTTCATGGGCAGAATTGGTCGTATTTTTCATTATACAAAAAATAAGAAATAAACAGAGACGCAATGAAAACCTGAGGTATCGATGGTTTTTCATGACGTCGAAGTTATACAGCCGACTTTAGAAGCTTAAACTTTAAACGAAGTGTAAAAGTTTAAGCTTCTAAAGCGATGCAGTATAAATGCGCTATAATTATAGCTATTTCTTACCAAATGTCAAATATTTGTGGAATTTAGAAAAATTCGATATCTCCAAAGATGGAGCATGGTCCAGGAGCGCAATCTCCATAAGAAAATTTATAATATCTATCAGGTTTTTTAGGGTCCATATAGAAGGAAATATACATGAGGTTGCCTGGTAATTGTTTGTCTAGTTTGCAATTTTCATCTCAAGCAAAATTCCCATCTATCGAGCTTATTGCAATTTCTTGGAATCATTTTATATGTTTTGAAATAGGATGATCTACCGCAATTCCCGTTCAAATTGTACATCATGCAGGTAGTTGCTTTTCTTTGATTTCATCTTCAAATGGTTTTTTAGGATCTTTGAAGAAAACTTCTATGTAGTCCCATCCAATTATTCAACTGTCGTTAGATGCATTATATATAATGTTCCCATTTCTCTTTATCAAAGGTTTATCAGATTTTTCAAAAAAATAAGGTTCGTAGAGCTCTGATGTATTAATTTTCAATCATAAATCATCATATTTGTATGTGTATATATAGCCCGTAACAATACTTATTTTCCATCAATTTTGTTTTTCTTCGGCATTTTGAAGAAATGATACCTCATGCGGTGCTTTTGTTTTATCATCCCATAACATACTTCATGTTGTAACAGAAATACTCATTTTTGCTTCAGGATATTTTGAATTGTTTTTAATCATAAGTGTTTCCCATTCTTTTCTCCATTGTTCATGCTCTTTGCGAATTTGATTTTCAATTACTTTTATTCTTTCTGCTTCTAGTAAGTTACCATTATCAATAGAAACATTCTGGTTAGAACAACCCGTTAAAAATATAAGCAGTAATAGTATAAAGATAGTTTTTTTCATAAAAATTTGGTAATATAAATAGATATTGTATATTATTCTGCCAAGCATTTTCAAACAAATAGGCGTGGCATAAAACCACGCCTAAATCATTATTTGCTCCATAAGAATAGACAATTGTATTTTTCAGCCTGTGGATTGTCTCTCATCCAATTCAAGAATGTGGTTAAGGAAACATGTTTAACTACATCATCAAAATCAGGATTTGATGATGGTGGATAGGTTAAGGAGTTCGTGTAGTAAACTGTCGAACCAGTTCCGCCTACTTTCCAGTTGATGCTCCATACAGTCAGATAATGACCTTTCCCAGATTGGGCATCAAGCGCTAAAGCGACAAAAGGAGTATGGTGAGTATTAATGTGGCTTAACATATACTTAACCATCTCAAACCTCCCATTACTATCATCATAACTACATTTCAGACTGTAGCTGATGATGCTATTGTCATAATAGCCAGCGTAATTAGCGAGTGCGCTTATGCTAATAGAGTTATTGCACCTGCTTTTGACAAGATATATCTGGTTATTGGTCACCGGATATGAATTTCCATTGGCATTAGCGATAGCTCCAGTGCAAAGAACATAGTTTGTCCAGCTGCATGAAGTATTGTCCGGTTGATGTTTATGCACATAGCTGTTTTTGTACTTCGATTTCACTCTAAAGAATTTACTCGGAATCTGATTAGCATTACTTGCATGCAGAATAGTCCATGATGAAATCTTCGGCTCATTTAGAGAATCGCTATGATGTGTAGAATCATCCACAAGGGATGGGGGAGTCGCAATCATTTCTGATTGACTGGTTGGAAAAATTTCTTTTTCCTTTTGACATGCGCTAAAACCTGCACCTAGTGCGATAATAGCAAGAACAATTAACTTTTTCATAAAATAAAAATTTGTTTTTGTTTAATGCCTCTCAATTTTATCAAGGCTTGACGTCTCAAGTTTGCGTTCGCATGAGAAGCTTCTGCGAACAGGTGTTGCTGATCAACGCGAGGGACTATAACTATAAAATCTTAGAAAAAAATGTACAAAAGTAGGACAAAATCAAAAAGCGCCGAATGGGCGCTTTTGGGCTATGAATTTGGGAATGAGATTTTTTGGAAATCTGGATAGAAAATATTTTTCAGGATTTCGTCTTGGATTGGTGATAAAATGATAAAAGCTCACTTCGCTCACGATAAAACTCGTCATTTTTTTTATCATTTTATCGCTCGTAGGGCTTTTATCACCCCGACTGGTCGGGGTTTTTATCATTTTCTTCTTTCTTCTGATAGATGATTATCGGTTTCAATTCGACCTTAAACTCTCTCATATCAAATGCCTTCTTAAAATTATCATTGTCTGCAGAACTCACGCTTGAATCTATGAAACTCAATTCTTCATTGCCGAAGATATTTTGGATTTTTTTGAATCCATTGACCAGGAACGGAGCAGAAATCAACGCTAAATTCTTCACGATGTAGAGCAAAAATTGCAAATCTGAAATAGCTCATGCTTTGGTTGCATCTCTCTTGTATTTTTTCCGAGGTTCAGCTTTGGTGATGAATTCATTCGCTTTCTGGACGAGTTTGTATCGGTCTTCCAGGTAATCTCTGATGTGTGCTTTGTTGAGATATTTTTCTTCAATATAATCAGCATTAAAATCTTCTTCAAACAATTTAAACAGCCCATTTTCGCTTGCCCTCGAGTCGCCTGCCCTCGAAACTTCGGGGTCGAGGTCTTCTCATTTAAACATTTCCCGTTTTTTCAGGATGAACACGCCGTCATTGATTTTATATTTTTCACACAATGATGTGACTCTATTGACGAGATTCCCTCGACCTCATATCAGCATGCTGTCATACAGATTTGCTAACCTTTCTACGGAAAAATCTCCATCAGCTCAGATAGGGACATCATAGAGAAGATTGAATATCACTGCATCTCTATCATAGTCATTCACCATTTGCACAGGGTCGACAACATTGCCGAGCGATTTGCTCATTTTATGCCCATCGACGGTAAAATATCCGGTGATGTATTCTCTATCAGGACATTTTTCATCTGCGCTCATAAGCATCGCTGGCCGAAATATAGCATGGAACCTACTGATATCTTTTCCTAATACATGGACGATTTCTGTTTCATTATTCCAGAATCCTTCGTTTCTGCTGATAGTCACATAATTAAACAAAGCGTCATACCAGACATAAGTCACCTGTGAAGGATCAAATGGCAGAGGAATGCCGAATTTATTCGTTTCTCTGGAAACAGAAAAATCAATCAGACTGCCGTTCACGAAAGATTTCACTTCATTGAATCTATGCTCAGGGACTACAAAATCTGGATTGCGTGCATACAATTCCTTGAGGCTGGTTTCATAGCCGGAAAGTTTGAAGAATCGGTTTTTTTCCATAATCAGATCGGGCTTTGTAAGGTGGTCAGGACACACCATCTGGCCGTCTTTCTCGATCAGATCTTTTTCTGTCTTAAAGGCTTCACAGCCTACGCAATAATGTCCCTCATAGGTTCACTGATAGATATCTCATTTATCAAAAGATTTTTGGAGCATCTCCTGGACGAGTTTTTTGTGATTATTCTGGGTCGTTCTGATAAAATCAGTATAAGAGATCTGAAGATGGTCTCGTACCTCTTTCCATTTCTGCGCCATGGCATCCAGATACGGCATGATTTCTTTGCTCTCTTCAGCAGCTTTTTTGAGGACATTCTGGCTATTTTCATCATTTCACGTAGAAAATTTGACGGCATAGCCGAGTAATCTTTTATATCTTGCGTAAAAGTCAGCTATGAAGCTGCTATACGCGTGACCGATATGTGGATATCCATTGGGATAATAGATCGGAGTAGTGACCAAAAACTTCTTCATTTCTTATGATTTTTTAATGTAATAAATTATGCAATAAATACTACATAATTACTATGATATTTCAATGTTTTTTGCTTCTGGAATTGGGGGCTTTTTCACAATTGATTTTTCTCTTCGAAACGATAAAACTCATACATCTCTATATTCTTTTATCTATTTTCTATGCTCTAATATTATGCACATTCTCGTCATCAATTCCTGAAGTTCCTCGCTAAAATTCAAGCTCTTTGATATGGATACCCAGAAAGCGATAATTCAATGAATCGTGGAGAAGATTTGACTCGATGGTTCTTTTTTTGAATACCAGATAAAGAAAAGCCAGAAACATATTGATTGTCAAGTAGCGAATCACGACCAGGCTCTTCATGAAGTCTTCAATTTGCTAAAGACTAAAGACTATGGACTAACGACTATTTCAGCCATCGGCCACAGAGTCGTTCATGGAGGAGAAGAAATAACCCAGCCGGTAGTAATCGACGAAAGCGTAATCGACATCATCAAAAAAAATTCCGATCTGGCCCCATTGCACAATCCAGCAAATCTTGCCGGCATCCTCGCCTGTCAAAAAGAAGCTCCAAGTATGCTGCAGGTAGCGGTATTTGATACGGCGTTCCATCAAAGTATGAGTGCAGAATATTATCTTTATGCACTTCCTTACGAATTTTATCAGAAGTATAAAGTCAGAAGATATGGATTTCACGGCACATCACACGAATTTGTCTACCAACGCTTGTTGGAAGTGCTAAGCGCTAAGTGCTGAATGTTAAGTAAAGATTACTTAACACTTAACACTAAAAACTTAACACTACCGAAGGTGATTACTTGCCATTTAGGAAATGGAGCCAGCATCACTGCTATCAAAGATGGGAAAGTCATAGAAACTTCTATGGGAATGACGCCGACGGAAGGATTAATCATGGGCACAAGGGCTGGTGATATCGATCCAGGAGCGATTACCTATCTGATGAAAAAAGAAAACTTTTCTCCTGATCAGATGGAAGAGATTCTCGATAGAAAAAGCGGACTCTTGTGAATCTCATGAGTGTCTAGTGATATGAGAGATATTATCGAATGATACAAAAAATGAGAACAGAAATGTGTGCTTGCGCTCAACATGTATCTCATAGCTTTAGTAAAATATATTGGCTCCTACACAGCCTTACTTGGGGGCTGCGATCACATCGTTCTGACAGCCGGCATCGGAGAGAGATCAGATTTTTTTAGGAATTTGTTATTGGAAAGATTAGCAGGGTTAAACATATTCATTGATGAAAAGAAAAATATTTCTCCCAAGAAAGAAAAATATATTACTACGAGAAAATCAAAAATCAAAGTCCGAGTCATCCCTACTGATGAAGAATACATGATTGCGAAGAAAACGCAAAAATTATTATAACAAGACAAACAAGACATTCTTGAATTCAAGATATATTTGCATATATATCATTTCGTTCATTTTTATTTTTTAAACGAGAAAATGAAAAGAATAAAAGTGCTTCTTATCGTCCTCGGTGCAGCCATATTGATTTTTATTTTGCGGGCATTTGTCTGCAGTTTCCGAAATGACAACGATGATGATATACAGATTTCTAAGATAGATAATCTAGCCGGGATCCTAGCCAAAACCGCGGAACTACCACAGCAATACCAAAGGGGAGAAATCAACCTTGATCAGCTCAATGCCATGGCACTTGAATTGCAGGATGAATATGATGAGCTTACTCAAAATACTATTGAAAATGCAAATGAAGAATGGGGAAAGATGCAGGGCAATCTCGATGAACAATTCGAATCTATTCAAAAGACGATTGATGCTGCCAAGGAAAAATGTGACCTTCCTGATCGGGCAGAAAAATTATGACTTAGCAAACCCCAGTGATTGGCTCTGGATAAAGAAGCATGCGAGCAGACATTCGTAGATACTGAATGATTCGATTCGGTTACGCTTGTATATAGCGGTACATATGAAGCAGCTATGCAACAAGCAAAAATCATCGCAGAAAAAGCGAAGGTTCCGGTAAGCACAGAATTCAAGATGGCGCAGGATGCGCTCAGCGGGCTCTCTGCTGAAGAAATTTGAGCGATTACGAGCGGAAGTATGCTCAAATGAATCATCTATACCAATTTCGGTTTGTTGGCTACGGACATAGATTATCTTATCACCATCTCTGTCGATGAGAATGGGAAATTAATCATTGAAGCTACTAACTACGAGCAGATGAAAAAGTAGAACGTTGGAACGTTAGATCGTAGAACGTTAGGATAACCAAAACCTCACGAAGTGATAGTCACTCCAGCATTATTCCACGCCCCGAATGGTCGGGGCCGGGGTGGAGCAGGAGTCTCATTTAAAAATTTATATAATATCAACTAATGATGAAACTATTTAAGAAAATCATCTCGATATCATTGATCCTCATCACTGTATATGCGATACTCGGTACTGCTTGTGCGTACGCGCAGGATTACATCCTCTTTTATGGTAATGGATGTCCGCATTGCAAGAAGGTGGAAGATTTTTTGACAGAGAATAAAATAAGCGAAAAATGGGATCTGTCCAAGAAAGAAGTATTTTTTAACAAAACCAATCTGAAAGAATTGGAATGATACATGCAAAAACATGATTTGAACTACGAAAACATAGAAGTGCCATTTCTTATTATAAATTCTGGTGCTGACTGTGACTATATCAATGGTGACCAGAATATTATCGATTATTTTCATCAAACACTCACAGCGAAAGGCTTTGTGTGTAAAGACACTTCCTTCACAGGAAGCAATGTTGCTGCACCTGATATAAGTCTATGAAAAAGATTATCATTCTTCGGAGTGATGTTGCCGGCAGCGATTTCTGATAGCATCAATCCATGCGCATTCGCCGTGATGCTTTTGTTGTTGGGTGCTATTTTGAACAAACATAAAAGTAGAAGAAAAACGCTATTATCTGGAGCATTTTTTGCGTTAGCAGTATTTTTAAGCTATTTTGCCATGGGAATAGGAATCTTTTCGGCATTAGCATCATCGGCCAATACTTTCTATATCAAATTGGTAGTAGGTATTCTGTGAATATTAGTCTGATTAGCAAATCTCAAGGATTTCTTTTGGTATGGGAAAATATTCGTCATGGAAGTTCCATTCGCTCGAAGACCAAAAATGGGAGATATAATCAATAAAGTTACGTCGCCAGCGTGAGCATTTCTCGTAGGAATCATAGTCAGCTTATTCTTGTTACCATGTTCTTCCGGCCCATATTTCACCATCTTATGATATCTGAGTGCAGAAAGTTCTGCTCTTAATCATCGAGGATACGTGTATCTGCTCGTGTATAATCTTATTTTCATACTTCCGATGCTGGTGATAGCAGGATTAGTAGAATTCGGATACGCGACAGTTGATCATCTTGCAAAAATCAAACACGAAAAAACAAAGCTGATCCATTTGATTGTGTGACTCCTGATGTTAGGACTTTGAATTTATGTATTGATTACTATATAAAAAAATCGCATAAGATTATGCGATTCAAATAGATAGATGATGTTTTTGTGATGTCATCTTGCTTCATAAAAGAAGGTGTTGATGAACCACAGTGATTTGACGGTGGTTTTTTCGACCAGATCTTTTGTAGATAAATGATCGAGGTACAGGCGTTTTTTCAAGCTGTCCTCATACCTCATGTCATAGGTGCCGTTCCAAACACGTTCCAGATTCTCTCTGATGAGTTTGGCCTCATTTTTCTTGTACACTTTCATCACTACAAAAGATTTTTCGTAATCAATTAAGCAGAAGGCAGATATCAATGGATCTTCGCCATTGATTCTCGGAATGGAAACATAAAACTTTTTTTTTGCATTGTTCTTTCTTTTTGCTTCGTTCATGATTGCTTTCTTTTTTGTATTTCTTTTTCTTTCGAAAAAATCTTATAAGGAAAGCCAATAGTAAAGTCAAGGTTTTTTTAGTATCTATAAAGATACGCTGAAATATATTACATTCTGCTTTGGATAAGATTTTTGTATTTACGGACCAGGAAACTTATATTGTTTTTATGGCGAGGTACGAAATCCTGTTCAGATTGTAATTTTTCCTGCAGAGCGTCCAATGAGAAAGCAAGTTCATCTTTCATTTTCTTGAGAAGATAAGGATTCTTGGTATTTTTCAAGAGATCTACGACATCATCCATCGTATCATCAAAATTTTCTATGACTCATTCAACTTCTTCTATGCCACATCAATCCGCTCATACATAAAAAAGCTCACTTACAAAAGCTGGCATATGATTTGGGTCATAGTCTACCGATTCATCCAAAGCGCCGGCGAATCACAGTTGTACGAATTTGATATATTCCGGCAGATAACGTCCATGTGTAGCCTGAGAATAGTATTTAATCTGGAGATTGGACTCAGGAGAAAAATATGGGATCTGGGAGAGACGATCAGTTATCTTTTTGAAATCCAAAAGAAACTGTTCTATTCCAGGATCGAGTTCACCCTTGGCAAGATTGCTATCGGAAAGATATGCTTCTATCCATACGGTCGTGCCATCAAGAACAAGAGTCAGAAGATAATCCAGTTCAGTGTCGGATTCCTTGATGTCATCGAGGAACGCCATGAATTGCGGAATATCATTGATACGCACATAAGGAGTAACCTCATATCCATCTGATGTACCCTTCATATCTGTAATGACATATTTTTTCTCCACAACGATTCACAATGTCGCTAGGTCATCGCCGATGATACTGGCAATAGTGCGCGTGGTCATATCTATGATTTTATCCAGACCTTGATCTAAGGTATATGCGTCGAGAACTTTTATCAATTCTGCTTCTGCTCTATCAGTAAGCCTGTATTCATCATTACATTTCCATTTGCCAGATTGGTCTTTCCATACAGAATCAAAATAGAAATTATTATACATAAGACATTTGAATGTCCTTATCTTGTCTGATTTTCGGTTTTTTCTCATTCTTTGAAAATCTTCCTGAGAATAATTTTCCAAAATAGCATTCACAAGAGTCTCTTTAACTGCCAGATCATCAACTCCTACGACTTTATCAAGTTGTTTCCATATCGCAGAAAAATCGTTTCATGACGGATTATTTCATGATGGTCTATCTCCTCGGGAGTTATCTTCGGGTAGAGTCTTTAGTCACATAGATAGCGGATAAATAAAATGATGTATAATCATATAAGCATTGCGACAAAAAAGTCAATATCAAAAAACCATCATTCTGATCTGAGAACAGCAGTCTGATATAAATTAAGAGATATTTTTTTTACTTCAACAATTTCTCTATCATTTCACCGACGACTTTCGGATTCATTTTTCCTCAAGTTTTTTTCATCACTTGACCGACGAAAAATCATAGGGTGGTGGTCTTCCCTCATTTATATTGCGCTACGA
>Ga0210049_1004615_pt1 | contig 12002 bp, 12 predicted proteins | sample CryGeyCG2014_300_2_FD_183964 | JGI IMG/M metagenome (GOLD analysis project Ga0210049, IMG submission 183964) | Groundwater microbial communities from aquifer - Crystal Geyser CG06_land_8/20/14_3.00 (SPAdes) (version 2) | ecosystem: Environmental > Aquatic > Deep subsurface > Groundwater | place...
ACAGTTCCCACAGTATGAACAAAAAGAAAAAGGTAACCAAAAAGAAAAAGAACTACTACTAATTGAAACATGAAAACCGGACATTCTTGCTTTGCTAGAAACAGGACATTTTTGCCTTGCAATAACAATCAATAAAAAATAGGTTGTCGTTTTGGTTATTATTTGTATATAATAGTACCTTAAGAATTAACCGTAGTATTCGCGATATTAGATAATATAGCCGTAAGAAAGGAGAACGAACTAATGGAAAAACAACTTTGGTATAAAATTGGCATAATTGCAGTTGTGCTGGGTGTATGCGCATACTTTGCCTTTCCAGTGAATAAGAGGATAAATCTTGGCCTGGATTTACAGGGCGGGATGCATCTTTTGCTTAAAGTCGATACAAGCAAATTGACCGATAAGGCCAAACTCGACGCTACGGACAGGGCAGTCGAAATAATAAGGAACAGGATTGACCAGTTTGGCGTGAGGGAGACCTCTATCCAGAAACAAGGTGTTGATGAAATAGTTGTACAGCTGCCAGGGGTCACAGACAGGAGCCGCGCCATAGATATAATCGGGAAGACAGCAATGCTTGAGTTCAAGCTGGTTTCATCCGACGCAGAAAAAATAAAACAGGCACTGGATGGGACTGCGCCTGAAGGCTATGAGCTAAAGTATACTGAAGAAAACAGCGAACCTGTCCTTTTGGAAAAACAGGCGGTTTTGACAGGTGACAGCTTGGTGGATGCCTCTGTGCAGTTCAGCCAGAGCGGTTTTAACGAACCCGTAGTTAGTTTAAAATTCAATCCCGAAGGTGCGAGAAAATTCTCTGAGATCACGGCAAGCAACGTCGGTAAAAGATTAGCCATTGTTCTGGACGGAAAGGTTCAATCGGCTCCCAGCATAAGAGAGCCTATTCCTTCGGGCGAGGCCGTAATAAGCGGCAGGTTCGGCATGCAGGAGGCGCAGGACTTAGCGCTTGTATTGAGGATAGGCGCCCTGCCCGCTCCAATGGAAATAGAAGAAGAAAGAACTGTTGGCCCATTATTAGGGCAGGATTCAATAAACAAAGGTTTTAAAGCCAGCCTTATTGGCCTTGCTTACATTTTTCTTTTTATGGCAGTCTATTACCTTTTAACTGGGCTTATAAGTGACATAGCACTTTTCTTGAACTTAATTATGATCTTAGGAGGATTGGGGCTTTTGCCTGTCCTATTCCCCGGAGTATCCGCGACACTGACGCTTCCAGGCATAGCAGGTATTGCGTTGTCTTTAGGTATGGCTGTTGACGCCAACGTTCTAATCAATGAAAGAATAAGAGAAGAATTAAAAACAGGAAGACCTTTAAGAACCGCCATCGCTAACGGTTATGACAGGGCGTTCAGCGCTATTTTTGATTCCAACCTCACGACTTTGATCGCGGCCTTTTTCTTGTTCCAATTCGGAACGGGGCCGATAAGAGGTTTTGCTGTTACTCTAATCATAGGTCTTATCGCCAGCATGTTTACCGCTATCGTGGTGACCAGGGCCATATTCGAATTTTTATTACATATGGGTTGGCTGAAATCCCTACGCATGCTTAGCTTGGTTAAAGAGACGAAAATAGATTTTATCAAATTCAGAAAAATTTGCTATACAGTATCACTGATAATTATAATTACGGGTCTTGTATTCTTCTTTAAAAATAAAAAATCAGCATACGGCATTGATTTTGCAGGGGGCCAACTGCAGGAATACAGTTTTAAAGAGCCTGTACAGATCGACAAATTGCGCTCTGTTCTTAAGGAAATGGGGCTCGGCGATGTTACCATGCAGCAGTTTAAAGATAATCCGCGGGCAGTGTTGATAAAAACCCCAAGCTATAAAAGCGAAGTTATCGAGTCTAAATTAAAAGAGAAATTTCCGGATCAGGACGTGCAGATATTGAGGATAGAAAGGGTAGGTGCTGTCGCCGGAAAAAATTTAAAAGATAAAGCCATAAAAGCGCTCATATGGTCTTTTATAGGTATTTTAGTCTACGTAGCTTTCAGGTTCAAGCATATCGAGTTTGGATTGGCGGGTATAATCGCCTTAGTGCATGACGTCTTAGTGACTCTCGGTTTTATGATGTTTACAGGAAGGCAGATAGATCTCTTGACGATTACCGCTTTCTTGACCATCGCCGGTTATTCAATAAATGATACAATTGTAATTTATGACAGGATCAGGGAAAATATGCGGCTTATGCGCAAAACCACCCTTGCCGAGCTTATAAATTTAAGCACGAACCAGACATTAGCCCGTACCATTCTTACTAACAGCATCACCCTTTTTGTCGTAATAGCCTTCTTTATATATGGAGGGGAAGTCTTGAGTAATTTCGCTTTTGCCCTGCTCGTTGGCTTCATTGCCGGAACTTATTCTACCGTTTATATAGCAGCGCCTATAGTTCTTTTATGGAGCAGCAGGTCCAGGATGCAAGCAGCAGCCGCAAGGCAGCCGGTAAAGGGAAAGAAAAATAAATAATTAAAGAATTCTTTGACTAAAGTTTTAAATGCGCGGGTGGTGGAACTGGCAGACACGTACGTTTGAGGGGCGTATGGCTTCGGCCATGCGGGTTCAAGTCCCGCCCCGCGCACCATTCTGCTTCGCTCGAACACTTTCGTGTTCGAGCTTCGCAGGAATGACAAATTAAGCAGAATGCCCCTACGAAGCCCATACCACAGTGTTACGGATTGAAGGGCGAAGTAGGGCAGCAAACAGTGACTATTAGCTATGCGCTATTTGCAATTAGCCAATTCGGCCCCATCGTCTAGCCTGGTCTAGGACATGTGGTTCTCAGCCATAAGACTGGGGTTCAAATCCCCATGGGGCTACCAAAAAGTTCTCTCTCATTCTGAGAGGAGAGAGGTTTAAAGTTCTGGTTGGTTTAGCCGATCAGAGCTTTTTCTTTGTCTTTACGTTTTAAAGACTTAGGGCGTTGTTTCCCGACGAGACTGCTACTTTTGAGCACCATTCTCTTTCAGCATATAAAATCTCTCCAGAATAAGCCAGCTAATCTCCGAAGTAGAGCGATTTATCTCTGATTTGGCTATTGTGCAGGAGATATCACGGATAGATGTTTGTTTAATAGTGTCATGCAAAGCGTCGCGGCTCACCCCCCGCGACGCTTTTCTTTGGTAAAAGGCCGTATGCAGAAAGTTTTTTCTGATAAACCGCTATTTTTATTTACTCCAAAAAATGCTTGACAATATATAAGTTGCATAGTATAGTAATTTCGAAATACATAAACTATGAAAATAACTATAAGGGGGGATAGGAATGGATAAAAATATGGAAGAGCGAATGTTTCAAATGCATGCCGAGGTTTGTAAAAGCATGGCCAACCCAACACGGTTAAAGATTATAAATCTATTGGGTGAAGGAGAAAAAAGCGTTGAAGAATTAAGAAAAAGGCTCCAATTACCAAAAGCGAATCTTTCTCAGCATTTGAGTATGCTGCGCCAACGTAGGATTGTTGCCGCAAGAAGAGAGGGGCTTAATGTTTACTATAAGTGCGCAAATCCAAAAATGCTCAAAGCCTGTGCGATTCTACGGGAAGTGTTGATGGAGCAGCTCGCAGATGGCGGCCGTTTGGGTAAATGGATAGATAAGGGGGAGAAATAAAGCTCGAACGTTTAATACAAATCGTTTTAGACCGCCCCAAGCTTATTATCGGACTTGTAGTTGCCATTAGTCTTTTCTTCATGGCGCAGTTTCCAAAGATTACAATCGATACTGATCCCAAGCATATGCTGCCTGCGACTTCGCCTGTGCGCCAGTATAATGACAAGGTAGAAAAAGACTTTGTTCTTCATCCCGATGTGATTGTGTTAGGGGTAGTCAACGCGGATGGGATTTTTAACCCGCAAACACTTACATATGTGAAGGATTTGACGAATGCCGTTCGACAGATCCCCGGTGTAATCGTACGGGATGTGGATAGTCTGTCAACCGTAGAGAATGTATTTTCTAATGAGGGTGAGCTTGTTGTCAGGCCTGCTTTAGGCGATATTCCACAGACCGAAGAAGGGTTATCAGCTTTGCGCAAAAGCATTTTAGATAATTCCCTCTTTGCGGGCCGCTTTATTTCTTCAGATGGGGAAGCCGTAGCGATCTTCATTCCTATAGAGCCGACCGCCAATGGTAAGGAAATCGCGGACAAGATTCGTGCGATACTGCCAAAAAATTCAGGTCAAGATCATTTTTATCTTGCAGGAGATCCGGTTGCCCGCGATACATTTGGAACAGAGATGTTTCGCCAGATGGCCTTTTTTCTCCCATAGCAGGTTTTGTGATGTGTATTGCACTATGGTTAATGTTTCGCAACGTTACTGTAATTGTCGCTAATATGGCTGCTGCAATGATTGGTATTATTTGGAGTATGGGAGGTTTGATAGGATTGGGACTTCCTGTTCATATTATGAGTTCTATGAGTCCAGTTTTTTTAATGGCGATTGCAACCGATGCGGTTCATATTTTTAATGAGTTTGCATTCCGACTAAGTGAAGGGCATGATAAACGCAAAGCCATTCTGGAGACAATGAAAGTTGTTGGACCCCCAGTTTTTTATTCGGATGTCACTACAGCCGTGGGTTTTGCCGCGCTTGCAACTGTTACCATCATTCCAGTCAAGATTTTTGGGCTAGTTGTTGCGTTCGGAACGCTGGTTATCCTTTTCCTGAGTTTTACATTTATTCCAGCTCTTCTCATGCTCATTCCTGAAAAGCATATTTTAAAGCTTGCATCAGCGCATGGAAAAGGGGAAACATTCTCCCCTTCACTTTTACGTCTGGGACGCTTTTGCGTAGAAAAGGCCAAACCGATTCTACTTGTGGGCATCGTGCTATTCATAGTGGCGATGGCAGGCCTCGCGCGCATTCATGTTAATAATAATATGGTTCATTGGTTTAAATTCAATAGTGAAGTCAGGACCGCAGACCGTGTCATGAATAAATATCTTGGTGGAACTTCCACAGCCTATTTGGTCGTTCAGGCCAAAGATGATGGCGCTGTAGGAGATCCTGCTTTTTTACGTCAAATCGAAGGCCTTCAGCGCGAATTGGAAAAAGACCCTCTTGTCGGGAAAACATTTTCCCTGGCAGACTATATTAAACGCGCGAATCTGGTCATGCATGATAATGCGTCTCTATTCAATCGCGTACCGGATTCTAAGCAAGAAGTAGGGCAATACCTATTTCTTTTACAATCAGCGGCAAAGCCTAGGCATCTTGATAACGTTGTCGATTTTTCCCTTAAAACTGCCAATATAATTATTCAGTTGAAGAGCTGGGATGCCGATACGATGAAGTCAGTAATTGGCCGGGCAAATAGTTTCTTCGCTTCGCATCCATTGCCAGAAGAAGCAAATTTCAAACCAGCCGGGATTGCGTATTTTAATATGGTATGGAACCATGAGGTGCTGTGGGGAATGGTTAATAGTTTCCTCTGGGGGCTCATTCTGGTATTGATACTCCTTGTCTTTCAGACCCGTTCGTTTCTATGGGGGATGTTGAGTTTTCTGCCGCTTCTTTTCACAATAGCGTTGATTTATGGTGTCGTGGGGTTAATCGGAAAAGACTTTGATATGCCGGTCGCCGTATTATCCACGCTTTCCTTAGGGATGGCTATTGATTTTGCCATCCATTTCGTTGGCAGGTTTCATCAGCGGTATAAAGAAGACCCCCGCCTGAAAGAGGCACTTATTTGGACGGTAGCCCGGCCCGGAAAGGGGATTTTTCTTAATGCCATTCTTTTTGCCCTGGGATTTGCAGTAATGGCTTTTGCAACCTTAACCCCATATATCACCGTTGGGGTTTTTATGGCGGCGATTATGGTTCTTTCATCGGTAATGAGTGTTATTTATCTACCAGCCCTTATTCAATTAGGGCATCGAAAACTAATCAAGAAAGGTGGCGTATGAAAAAAATACTCGCTGTTTCAATTATTGTTTTTCTGTTATTTGTAAGCGGATTTTGGACTAAAAATGTCTGTGCTCAGGACACGCAAAGCGGAAAGACGGCGATGAGTGACATGCTTTTAGCTTATTACTATCCTCAGACAGATGCCAAAAGCGAGATATCTATGCGCATCGTGAACCGTCAGGGTCAAGTCCGTGAACGGCGCTTAACCATGCTGCGTCTTAACCAGACACCCGGCGGCGATCAGTCTTATTACATCTATTTTCACGAGCCTGCAGATGTTAAAGGGATGAGTTTTCTAGTCTTAAAGCATCTTGGCCGCGATGATGATCGCTGGATGTATTTACCTGCGATTGATCTGGTCAAGCGTATTGCTACAAGTGACAAGCGTACGAGCTTTGCTGGGTCAGACTTTACTTATGAGGATGTTTCTGGACGCGCTCTTGATGAGGACGCTCATGAGCTGATAGGTGAAGAAGATCTCAACATATACCACTGCCTTGTAGTTAAAAGCACGCCGAAACGTCCGGACGAAGCAGGATTTAGCTATCGAAAATTCTGGATTGATAAAGCGACGCACCTGCCGCTTAAAGTAGAGCACTATAATATTAAAGGAAAGCTTTACAAGGTTTATGAAACCCAGGATATTCAAACTCTTCAAGATACACCGACAATCACGAAAGCGACGATGAAGGATCTTGCGGGCGAGCGGTATACGGAGATTACTATGAAAGAGGTCTCCTATAATGTAGGAATTACTTCGGATATCTTCCAAGAAAGACTGTTGCGTAGGCCTCCTAGACAATGGATTGGAGACTAATTTGTTGAGTAAGGTTTGCAGTTTCATTATTATAGCTTTTATTCTGGCTATTTCTATCAGCGACGTTTCGTTTGCCGAATCTGCATCTATTAATTCCGAAAAGATAGGAAATATCCCTCAAGATGAAAGAAAATCGCCAGATGCTTGGGCTAAAATTTTTGATTCAGTCCATGGATTTATCGAGACCGCTTACGGTCCCAAATTCTTAGGAGATAAACTGACGCAAAAGAATGACTATAATCTCTTAGAACAACGCCTTCAGCTTAAAGTTGCTTATCGGCCACAAAAACCTGCGTGGCTTGCGTCGTGGAATCCAGAGTTTTTCTACAAAGGAGATCTTCTATCGGATGAATATAAGGAAATACTGCGGTATCAGACTCGCGAGGGATATGGGCTTGTTAGCCCTCTTTCATGGATGGATGCTAAACTAGGAAGACAGATTCTTACCTGGGGAACAGGGGATTATCTTTTTATCAATGACGTCTTCCCGAAGGATTATGAGTCATTCTTTATCGGCCGGGATGATGAATACCTCAAAGCACCGTCAGACGCCGGGAAATTCTCAATATATAGCCAGCTGGTTTCAGTGGACGTAGTCGTTATCCCTTTTTTTACGCCCGACGTCTCGATCAGAGGAGACCGTTTGAGCTTTTATGATAATTTCCTTGGCCGTATTGCGGGTAAAGAATCAAGCTGGATATTCACAGAACCTGCGGTTCAGTTTGAGAATACAGAAATTGCCACTCGCCTATATCGCAACTTGGGAGAGTATGAAACAGCTATTTACGCATTCAAGGGATTTTTTAATCAGCCAGTGGGTATTAAGAATGAGAGCGCGAAAGAGGTCTTTTATCCAAAGCTTGCAGTTTTCGGCGCGAGCATCCGTGGGCCTGCGCCATCTGTCGGAGGGATCGCTTCCGGTGAAATAGGTTACTCTGATTCCTTGCAAGACCGCAGTGGTGAAAACCGGCTCATTGAGAATTCAGGGATGAAGTATCTTCTTGGTTACGAACGGGATTTCCCAAAGGATTGGCGCATCGGTATGCAGTATTTTGTGGAACAGATGCTGAATTTTGATGAGTTCAAGGCAAATAGCCAGCCCGGCGATATTCCCCGGGACGAATTTCGGCAGCTTTTAACTTTTCGTATTACAAAGCTCTTCTGGCTTCAAACTTTAGAGGCGTCACTTTTTACTTTTTATAGCCCTACGGATAGCGATGCCTACATACGGCCGCGTCTTGCGTGGCAGGCAAATGATCGCTGGAAATTGACAGTGGGTGCAAATATTTTTTTTGGTAAACATGATTGGACTGAATTTGACCAGTTGGAAGGTAACGATAACTTCTACATAAGGCTTAGATATAGTTTTTAAGAGGAGGGTACTATCAATGATATTAGAAAGAAGATTAAGAGGTGTTGCAGGATTTTTTATCCTCAGTAGTCTTATATTAGCCTATTTTGTAACTCGAAAATGGCTTCTATTTACAGGTTTTGTCGGTCTTAGCCTATTTCAATCTGCATTCACAAATTGGTGCCCGATGATGTGGGTCTTAAAGAAGTGCGGGATGAAGAGTTGATACCAAGAAAAAATGTAATGGCTAGAATTACACGAATGTTTTAGTAATATCAGTGAGTTTGAAATTTTAAGCGAGGTTACTCAATATGAAAATCCGGGAAAGTGGAATGCCGGAACGTGAAATGTGGGAAAACTTCTTTAATCCTGTCAAAACTCTCGCCACTCTCGGCATAAACAGTCAAATAGGTGATGTGGCAGAGTTCGGTTGCGGTTATGGCACATTTACGATTCCAGCCGCAAAAGTGATTAAAGGAAAAGTCTATGCGCTGGATATCGAACCGGATATGATCCGCGTTACTGATGAAGAAGCTAAAAAACACGATTTGAGCAGCGTGCAAACTGTGATACGTGATTTTATGACAGAGGGTTCCGGTCTGCCCGATGGAAGCACGGACTATGTAATGCTTTTTAATATCCTCCATCTTGAAAAACCGATGGTGCTTATTAACGAAGCAAAGCGAATTTTAAAGGAAGGTGGCAAGCTTGGGATTATTCATTGGAACTATGACCCAAAGACGCCCCGCGGGCCCTCAATGGATATCCGCCCTAAACCGGAAGATTGTATAAGATGGGCTGAAAGTGTTGGGTTCGGTGGAGCTACTCAATACGACTTAAAACCATATCATTATGGAATTGTTTTAATCAAAAAGGAGGATGCATAATGAAGATTGGAGTGATTATTTCAAGCAATGATGCTGAAACAAGTTGGAATGCATTACGGTATGCGAATTTCTGTCTTGGGCGAAAGGATGAGGTGAAAGTGTTTTTAACTGGCAAGGGTGTTGAATACCAGAACATAAGCACTGAAAAGTTTAATACGGTTGAACAGGCGGACAAGCTATTAAAGTCAGGCGGCAAGATCCTTGCTTGTGGTACATGCGTAAAATCGCGTAATCAGGAAGGGACCGAAATGTGTCCAATCAATACAATGAAAGACATGTATGAAATAATAAAAGAGGGTGATAAAATAGTAACATTCTAGAAAAAAGGAGATGACAAGATGAAAAAGATTATTGTTATAGCATGTGTAGTAGTTTTTGTTATAGGGATTGTGGTCGTTTCATTTGCTCAAGACTCAAACAAAATGGATAAGCCCATGATGGGCAAGGGAATGATAATGGGTAAAAGCGGAATGGTTGCCACTCAAGACGGCGGCGTCATTGTAATGGTGAGTAACAAATTATATAAATACGACAAAGATTTGAATTTAGTCAAAGAGGCTGAAGTAAAAATGGACATGGAAGGTATGCAGAAGATGATGATGGAGATGAAAGAAAAATGCCCCATGTCCCATGAGATGATGGAACGCTGTGGGATGATGGAACACTGTGGGATGATGGAACACTGTGGGATGATGGAACACTGTGGGATGATGGAACACTGTGGGATGATGTGCGAGGAGAAAGAAGAGCATAAAGAACCGGTCAAATCAACAAAGCCATGATGAGGTGATAGCCAAAAAGTATTATAATATTTGCGATGATGTGTTATATTGGAAATAATGTGGAGATCTAAGCATGTTTTTGATTGAAATAGGATGTAAGATTTTAAAGGAATTTACATCGTTAACATTATTAGTTATTCCATATTTTATTTTAGGAAGTGCCTTTGGAGCACTTCTTAAAGTGTATCTAAAACCGGCTTTTGCCTTTAGATATTTAAACCGTGGTACTTCCTCTGTAATAAATGCAAGCATATTAGGAGCGGTTCTTCCGGGCTGTGCCTGTGCTACCATGCCAATGGCAGAGGGTTTAAAAGAAAAAGGTGCAAGACTGGGCACAATAGCGGCATTTATTATGGTTTCCCCCCTTTTAAGCCCCCAAACGGTTATCTTAACCTATGCGCTACTGGGTTTAAAATTCACCATTGCAAGAATTGTATTTTCACTTGCCGGAGCCATAGTCTTAGGGATAGCGTTCAATTATTTTGAAGGGAGAAAACTTAAAGGATTTCATGCGTCCTTGGAATCCTTAAATTCTAAAGGTGATTCTTGTCCTCCGGGATGTAAGGGCGAAAAGGCCGGTTTCTTAAGAAGCTTTATTGAGATTGCAAAAAATCTTGGTAAATATTTTGCATTAGGTATGTTTATTGCGAGTATATTTACTGTGCTTATCCCCCAGGGAGCGATCCCAAAATATATTGGCTCATCCGGAGCATTCGCTTATTTAGTTGCAGTATTAGTAGGTATTCCAGTATATATCTGTGAAGGCGAAGAGATACCTCTTACCTTGACACTTCTTAAGCTTGGGTTAGGAGGAGGGCCCGCTTTCAGTTTTCTATTGGGTTCAGTTGGGACCTGTATTCCCACAATAATTATGGCACAAAAGGTTATCGGTAAAAGGCCGGTTGTTTTTTACATTATCTTTTGGTTTATATTTGCGGTGGCTTCAGGGTTAATATTTAGCCGATTCTTTTAAAATTTAAAGCATCATCCTGAGAAAATTAAACAGTGATAAGTGAAATGTCCACCTCTTCGAAGTGGACATTTTCTATCTCTTTATCTCTCAAATAGTTACACAATTTCGAGCCAATAAAGACCGGGCATTTTGGACAATATTCAGCCTTGTTTGTCTGTCACCAGTCCGAAAATCAACGAGGAATTCTATCTCTGATTTCAAAATTTCTTGATATAATAGGTTATTACAGCTATAATACACCTGTAGAAATTAGAGAGGTCTTGCCGTAGTGATATGGGCAAGGGCTACCATGGTTCGACGCGGAAAAACCTCACCCCAGCTTACCTGGAGAGAGGTTTTTCCTTGCTCACCATGGTGGTGAGCAAGCGAGTTGTAGCTCGCATCAGGCGAGCGCGCCGAACCACAACACGAGGGGGAATATGTGGTACGTCTACATCATTAAATGCGCAGATACAACCCTCTACACTGGTGTTACAAAAGATGTTTCTCGACGCATAAAAGAGCATAATTCAAAAAAAGGCGGTAGTTACACCAGAACTCGCACTCCTATTAGACTTCTCTATCAAGAACCCCAACCCCATTACTCCTCAGCCCTTAAGCGTGAAGCCCAAATCAAACGTTGGACTAAAAGTAAGAAAGTGGCGCTGATAAACGGTAATCTTACTGAACTTTCCAGGCTTAGAGTTTCTCACGATTGATAATTTCCAAAATAATTTAATCGATCTCTTTTTTTGACACCCGGCCATATAGAGCCTGTTCGGCGAGAGATTTTTTGGGTGCTTAGAATTCGAAACCACTCGTCTGCTATCCGTGAGGTTTCTAGCATGTAGCAGGTGAGTAGTAGGCAAGGTAAAACAAGTGAGGTGTTCACGAGGCTCGGCAGTCCGCCGTCCACAAGATCATTTTAGCATATAGCAGATGGGTAGCGGATGAACTGTAGAAACATGTGGTTAACGAGTAGCAGCATGTAGACGAGGGGCAAGAGGGTTCTCCCTCGTTTCAAAAAGGCTGCCCAACTATTAAGCTAGTACAACCGTCCCTAGAAACAGAGCCGCATTGTATATCTTCATACCTATTCCTCTTAGGATTGACCTCTACTAGTCCCTGATTTGTCTCCTATTATCACAAGACAGAACCGGATAGTGTAAAATATTTTGGACGGTTTTAATCTTAAAAGTTCTTTGAAATGTAAATAAAAAAGGTATATCCTCACGGTTATTGCTAGATAACCGGGACATGAAGTCCCAAAGGAGGATATACCATGA
>Ga0210049_1004617_pt1 | contig 12000 bp, 19 predicted proteins | sample CryGeyCG2014_300_2_FD_183964 | JGI IMG/M metagenome (GOLD analysis project Ga0210049, IMG submission 183964) | Groundwater microbial communities from aquifer - Crystal Geyser CG06_land_8/20/14_3.00 (SPAdes) (version 2) | ecosystem: Environmental > Aquatic > Deep subsurface > Groundwater | place...
TCCCAGCCCGAGCAGAAGAGCAAATGGGTTGGGGAAGAGGAACTAGCTGGTTGGAGTAGAAGGTACTGATGACAGATATCAAAGCGGACTTTTCTGAAATTGGCGTGACAGGCCTTTCGGAATTCAGCGGTTCAATCCGCGACGACTTCCTCAAGGAATTGCGCGGCAAGGAAGGCTATAAACGTTACAATGAGATGCGCCTTAATAGTCCAATTATCGCAGGGCTGTTGCAGGCCATTGAGAATCCACTGCGCCAGTTGGATTGGACATTCGATAGCTCCGAGGAGAACGATCCACGCATTGAGTTCCTGAACGCTGCCCGTGATGGTATGTCTCTCTCGTGGAACGATCACATCTCCGAGGCACTGACCATGCTCCCGTTCGGGTTCTCGGTGTTCGAGATACTCTATAAGCGCAATGACAGTGGGCAAATTGTTTGGCGCAAGTTCGCGCCGCGCGGCCAGGACTCGGTGCAACGCTGGCTGCGAGATGACACTGGTGGGCTGATAGGTTGGGAGCAATTAGCGGCGCCGCAGTACAAGGCAGTGACGATACCAATTGAGAAATCGCTAATTTACCGTACCCGTGTCGAGCGCGGCAACCCCGAAGGCCGCTCCATCCTGCGCGCAGCTTGGACATCCTATTACTTCGCCAAACACATTCAGCAGATTGAGGCCATTGGTGTGGAGCGTGACCTCGCTGGAATGCCTGTCATCACACTGCCGCAGGGCGCGGATACAGCCGATAGTGATAGCTCGGATTATGGCAAGGCGCGCAAGCTCGTCCGCAACGTGCGCAACGATGAGCAGGCGGGTATCGTTCTACCGTCACCGGAGTGGAAATTTGAACTGCTTTCCACTGGCGGTAGTCGCCAGTTCGACACTGACAAAATTGTCAGGCGATATGAGAGCCGAATGCTGTTGGCGGCGCTGGCGCAGTTTCTCGTCCTCGGTCAAGAGGGGGTGGGCAGTTTCGCGCTGTCCTCCGACCAGACGGACTTCTTTAACCTGGCGTTGAGTGCTGTAGCTGATATCATCTCCGAAACATTTACCAAATATGCTATCCCGCGTCTGCTGGCGCTCAACGGTTGGGATGCCGCTGGTACCCGACTCACGCATAGCAATGTTGGCAAGGAGAATCTAGCGGTGCTGGGCACGTTCTTGGCGCAGGCTGGTTACATGCTCTCCTGGAGCGCTGAGGACGAACAGTGGCTGCGGGATGTGGTTGGGCTGCCGAGTATGCAAGAGGGGGCTGTAAGGCTGCCTAAAGCGCAGCCGGTTCAATTTGCGGCCGACCCACGGGATAAACGCAAGCGTGATCTGGCAGAGAAGAAAATGCAAGAGGCGCTGGAGGCGTTCCTCGACGGCCAGCGCAAGCGCGTCCTGAAGGCGCTGAAGGAGGCGCAGTAATGCCCACCCCGATGCTAATGGAGTTCTGGGAGGGCGAAGGCGCGTTGCTATGGAATGCGCTGTTCGAGATTTATACTGAGAGCCTGGCCGATGGGATAGCCGGCGGGGTGCAAACCTTGCCCACCAATGTCCAGGCATTAGTGGATTGGGACTGGCTTAACGAGCACGCCTTGGAACTGGCCAAGGTATACAAATACGAGCTGATCAAAGGTATTACGGATACTACGCGCCAGCAGACTCAGCATGCCATTTCGGATTGGATTACCTCCGGTGAACCGCTGCCACACTTGGAGAGAGCGTTAGAATCCATTTATGGTTCGGCACGTGCTTCTCGGATAGCGGTTACTGAGACGACGCGTATCTATGCCGACGGCAATATGGCAGCCTGGGAATCCAGTGGAGTGGTCGGCTCGCGCCGGTGGATGACTGCGCAGGACGATTTGGTCTGTCCCATATGTTCCGCGCTGGATGGGGAAGAGCGCGGGATGGATGAGCCGTTCGGCGAGGGCTTCCTGAATGCGCCGGTCCATGTGAATTGCAGATGCTGGCTACAGCCGGTAGTGGACGAGGAAAGCGTCGGCCGGAAATTGGACGAGATACTCGGAGGCCATTAATGCCAACGACCATTGAGGTGCACGGGTTGGATTCGCTGATTGCCAGAATGTCGCAGTATCCGCAGAAGTTATTAGCAGCTGTGCGCACAACAGTAGAGGCCAGTCTCTACACATTGTGGGAGAATGTTCCACCGTATCCACCTCCGCCAACAGATTCCACCTACCGGCGCACAGGCACGTTAGGTCGGATGCTGGGCAGCAGCATGACCGGTGGCAGGAGCGGTGAGAAGCCGGAAATTTTCGAGCTGCGCGAATTGGGTTCTTCTGCTGAGGGCGCATTGATAGAAGGCCACTTCGGCACACGCTTGGAGTACGCCCCATATGTCATTGGAGATAACGAGCAAGCTTGGATGCACACTGGCCGTTGGTGGACGATCTCGAAAGTCGGCGAACGGGCGAAAGGTAAGATTATAAGATTGTTTCAGCAACTGGCAAATAAGATGGCTGCCTTTTTAGACGGAAAGGGAGTATAATATCAATATGCCATACCCTAATGAACACTCAGCACGTGTCAGAGACCCAGGCGATTTCAAACCGGACTCGTTCCGGCGCAAGGAGATCACCGATGGGATATCTATCGTCATGGGTAGGCTTAAGGGCGAAACTTCCATGACCACTCAAGCCTACCGTTTTGACAAGGACAAGTTCACGGCGACCGAGGCGAAAAAATGGCTCAAGGAACACGATGTGGAGTATTCCACGTTCGAGCCTGCCAGCGAACAACATTCAGCGTTTCTGCTGGATGACTTCGCCACGGTTGTCGTCGGCGAACCTTATCGGTTGCTACCGTTCGGACGTGTGGTAAAAGGCGGAATTAAACACGACATCACGCCAGATTACGCGGCCACCTTCAGGTTGCCACATTTCAAGCCGCCTATCAAACTCGGCAGCCACGAGGAGCAAACTCCCGCCGGTGGGTTCATCGTCGGGCTAGAGGTTCGAGGGGATGGTCTATACTGCATTCCCGAATGGAACGCACCAGGCGAGAAAGCACTGCTCGAGGGTGCTTATCGCTATCACTCACCGGAGGTTGTTTGGGACGGATATTATGAGGATCCAACTACAGGCGCGCCGATTATCGGCCCGCTAATTATCGGAGATGCGTTGCTGCACACACCGCACCTGGGCGAGGCAGCTGCGCTATTCCGGTATGAAACTTATCGTGATAAGGAGACTACGATGGAAGATACGATTTCTGTACCCAAGACGCTTTGGGCGAAGTTCGAGGCGCTACTCAAACCACAGCCTGTTGAGTCGGAGAAGTTGGAGAAGGTTGTTCCGGCGGAAACGTTTGACGCTATGGTTGTTGAACGCGACGCCCTCAAAGCTAAAATCGAGCAAGCCGAGGCGGCTCAGAAGAAGCAAGTCGAAGTTACTCAACTCATAGCCGAGTTGCAGAAGAAGGATGGAGAGAAAGCAACTTATGGCTTTGCGATGCTTGAGCTGAAATCCGCTGAGGAAGCCGCCGGTATATTGGCTGGGATGACGCCCGAACAGCGCGAGTGGTGTATGCGCAATTTCAAGGCCTACGCCGCTCAGGTTGACGAGAGCAAGCTCTCTGCCAAATTGGGTTCATCCGGCGGAGGCGCCTCTGACAATCCAGTTGAGGCGTTCGACGCCGCTATCCGCGCCAAGAGCGCAGAGCTCAAAACGGACTACATGACCGCTTTGCGGTTGGTAGCGACCGAATTGCCTGAACTGTACAAAATGTACAAGGAGAAGAAGTAATGGCTATCTCAGGTGAGTACATCTCTCTGCCAGGGTTGGTTGCTAATGCAACTCTGGCTGCCAAGCAGTACGCGCCGGTCAGACTGGCCAGTACTGCCAACCAGATCATTACGGCTACCGCTACTACCCATCTGATCGTTGGGGTCGTGCAGAACGATCCGGCGGCCGGTGAGGCGGCCGTTGTGGCTGCGCTGGGTGTTTGCAAAGCCGTTGCCGGAACCTCTACCATCACGAAGGGCGAGTCTCTCTCGGCTAACTCAACCGGTGTCATTGATGTTACTGCTGGCAAAGTCATTGGAGTTGCACTGACTGCTCCAATTGCTAAAGGCGACATCATCACCGTTCTACTCAGTGGGCTGCGGCCATACTAAAGGAGATTGACAATGCCCAATTTACCTTCCGTAAGCGATGTCCAACTCGTCGAGCCCGTCCTGACCAATATGCTCGTTGCATACAGCCAGGCGGAGGTACGATTTGTCGCATCAAGAATCTTCCCATCTGTGCCGGTGGACAAGGACTCCGGCACGTTCGGGAAGTTCACGAAGAAATACTGGTTCACAGATGAGATGGCTACTCGTGCGCCAGGTGACCGTTTCGCTCGTTCGGGATTCGGCGTCGAGTCGGATACCTACAACACCAACCCGCAGTTCGCACTGGAAACTCCAATTGCAGACGAGGTTCGCAAGAACTCGCAGCTACCGATGGATCTGGAAACTGCTGCTGTGAAGTGGCTGGGGCAGAAGAACCTGCTACGCAAAGAAATCGCCTGGGCGACGGATTTCATGGCCACCGGTGTCTGGGGGACGGACAATACCACTGCCACCGACTGGGATGACTTTGCGGCTGGCGACCCAGTGAACGATATCACTACCGCCAAGCGTACCATCTCCAACAACACTGGAATGGATCCCAACAGTTTGGTGCTCGGCTACATCGTGCATCAGGCGTTGATCAACCATCCGGACATCATTGACCGCATCGCCTATGTACAGCAGGCCACCCTCGGCAACATCGAGGTTGCGCTGGCGGCCATTCTGGGTCTGTCAAATTACCTAGTTGGCAAGGCGACCTACTCCAATACCAACGAGGCTGTTGCCTTCTCGGCCTCCGCGATCATTGACGATGACGCGTTGGTCTGCTGGGCTAATCCTGCTCCGAGCTTGTTCGAGCCCTCCGCCGGTTATACGTTTGTTTGGGATGGCGGCGGTGGCGCAGGCAGCATCTACAACGTGCGGGATGCCTTGTCTCATGCAGATGTGATCCAAATCAAAGCGCAGTGGGATCAGAAGGCCGTTGCGTCTGATTGCGGATACTTCTTCAGTGACATCGTGTAAAAGGAGACTACCATGCCTATTAGTTATGGTTCTCCGAGAGGCCTGCTGGTCGGATATCAAATCCAGGTGGTGCAAGAGTCCGCTGGTGTTACGACTACCATCGATACCAACTCAACCGCGTTGACCGTGGATCGCGGCATCCAGTTGAGCGGCAAAACTACAGCGCGCATCACTGGCGATAGTACCGGTATCATCCTGGCTGGCAAGGTCAAAATCCAGAACAAAGCCGGTGGCCTGCTGGGTGCGAACTCAACGGCGCTGAACGTTCCTGCCATGTACGTTGGTTCATTGGCGTCTTACATCACAGCCAACTCTACCGGTATCAAAATCGGCGCGAAGTACATCTCGTGCAATAGTACCGGAAACAACGTAACCTAATGGGATTAACGGGGGCGGGTAGCGCACTCTGCTCGCCTCCGTAAATCCACCTCAGCGCGGAGGAAAAATGTCCAAAAGCACTTTAACATATACTGGCTCATGCTATGTCGCCATCGTTGGTGGCGAGTTGGAAACTGGCGAGGCACGGGACAGCATTGAGTCAATCCAATTGCGCACTGGTGACGCGAGGCGTTTCATCCGCGCCACCAAAGGCTACGAGGCCCGGCAATCGCATTTTGTAGCCTGGCTGACTGAGACAGCCCATCCGTTTATGCTGCTGTTGGACTCGGATCAGAAATTTCCAGCCAACATCCTAGAACGTCTGCGTTCCCACCAATTGCCATTCGTCAGTGGCTTCTACATGCGCCGTCGGTATAACCCGATTGCGCCGGTATGGTTTCATGACACAGGCGGGCGGTTGCCATTTCGGCCATGGTGTACAAACGTTGAGCCGGATAAGCTGTACCCACTGGGCGCAAGTGGTTGGGGCTGTATGCTGATCCATCGCGAAGTCGCCGAAAAGGTAGGCGCGCTGTTGAAGGGTGAACCTTTTGTCATCGAGGATGATATGGATGTTTACCCATATGACTTGGGTAAAATATTATCTGCTATCCACGAGTTGCAACAATTGCAAGACAAGAAATTATCCGCACCCTATCTCAATTCTCGTATCAAGGAAATTTATACGGTGCTCGAGCAGGAGATTCGCCCACTGCGTGGTCTGAAAGACCCAATCGGCAGCGACATCCGTTTTGCGTTTTACGCTCGCAAGGCGGGCTACCAGCTTTGGGGCGACAGCGGCGCTACTTGCGGGCACATGTTGAACTATCCGTTGCAGGTGACGGATTACACCACGATGCCGCTGGAGGCCTTTGCTGCACTGGAAAAAGCTGCTATAAGCGGGCAGCAGGATGAGCGCAAAAAGGTCAATGCTTGCCTGGCTATGTTGAAAGAAATCTGATGAAAAAGTTGCATATCGTCAATCCATATAACAGTTTCGCAATGCAGCGGATGGTTGCCCCTATCCTCCAAAGCTCTGGCTTTATGAACTTGTATAGGATGACAGAAAGCGAAAAGCCAGAGGATAAAGTGGACTTGAATTATTTTGTTCCATGGCATGGCTTGGCGGGAAATGTGGACTTGCCTGGCAAGAAGGCGATGCTCTATACCCATTGCAATCCGCCGGATATAGCAGCATTGCAATCAGCTTGTGCAAACGCAGATGCAATCGTTGCTATGAGCTTTACAGGGCGAAAGGAATTATTGACAATTGGTGCTGACCCAGCGAAGGTTCAGGTCATCTATGCGGGTAGTGGTGACTTCGCCCTTCGGCGGCGCAACATCGGCGTTATTGCGTTCGCCCAGCCCAACGGACGAAAGCGCCAGCATCTGCTAATAGATTTGGCGTGGAAGTTGAACTCTGTTGCGAGACAGTGTTTGAACTTTGTGCTGATGGGCAACGGCTGGGAGGATATAGCTGCTGTGGCTAACAATGCCGGATTGCAAACCCAACTCGTGGAAATTGTAGACGATGGGCAGTTACAATCCCTTTATAACAATCTGGATTTCCTTTTGCTAACCGGACTAGCGGAGGGTGGCTCGCTTCCGATGTTAGAAGCGCTGAGATGCGGGCTGCCGGTCATTGCTCCGGCGGTGGGCTATGCGGCGGATTTCCCGGAGATGGTACAGGTTTATCACTCGGATATAGAACTCGTTGAAATTCTCGAGATGGCAATTCAGCCGCTAGTAGACCGGCAGTTGTTCGCTCAGTCGTTGAATTGGCGGCAATACGAGTTGGAACATGCATTATTATTTGGCAGACTGTTAAATCAGTCCGTTGACATCTATCCAGAATATGGAATGAGTCGCTACTCGCAACTTTTAGGTTTGATAGAACAAATACACCCGAAAACCATTTGTGAGATCGGAACGTGGAACGGAAACAACGCTCTGCGGATGTTACAAGCCGCTGCCAAGTTTCATCCGATGGAACGGCTGAGCTACCTGGGTTTCGACCTTTTTGAGCAGGCATCCGGTGAGCAAGTTTTCCGCGAACATTCCAAGATTCCGGTTCAGGAGGCTTTGGTGGAAATGCGATTGCGGGCGACCGGTGCGGGCGTAATACTGATTGTGGGGGATACTCGTGATACGCTCGCGCTACGTCATCCCGAGGCAGATTTTTATTTCATTGATGGCGGCCATAGTTATGAGACGGTGCAAAGCGATTGGGAGAATATACAACTCAGGATGCCACAATCTGCTGTAACAGTATTTGACGACTATTACACTGCCGGCGGCAAGCCAGGCATTGGCTGCAATCGAGTTGTGGATAATCTCCCGTCGGAGCAATGGTCGGTGGAACATCTGCCGGTCGTGACGGAGGTTGCGGATGGTAAAATTCGCATGGCAAAGGTGATGCATGCCTGACTACGTCTACCGATGCCCGAACAGGCACACGCGCGAGGTAAGCCACCCAATGGACACGGATATAGTTGTCAATTGCCTAGAATGTGGTCAACGTTGCTGGCGCGTTCCGCAAGTTGTGAACGTCAACTGGAATGGATTGCCGCCGAGTAAAGGCGATGTTCCTCCACTGGCGCGTGACCTGAAGCGCAATCTGAAACGCAATCAGGATGAGTATGAAAGGATGCATAATGGCTGAGATAAAATTTATCGTTCGACGCAAGTTCCGGTATGGCAAACGCTGGTATATGCCCGGCGAGGAGTTCGAGCCGCAGGGCGGGCGGTTCGACGACGGGATTCTACGCAGTAATTTGGTATATCAGGACACCGGTAAGTTTCGCCACCCCTCCCGCGTGAGTTTCAGGCGTGAACGAGGCCACTCCAGACGCATCGGCACGAAGGCCATGCAGCGTCTGCAAGAGCAGGAGCAGAGAAAGGCTGTGAAAAAGAGCAAAACTGCCGTGCCTGTCAAGGAGAAGGTTGTTTATCCCTCTCCGGTAGAAGAAAAGGAGATATAGTATGGCTGCTCAACGCGTTGGATTCGCCGGATTGATTCCGGTGGGTTTCCAGACGATGAGTCTGGCTAATTCTACAGCGGTGGCTGTCAACTCCACTTGCCGCGCCGCATCTGTGCTGCACATCAGTGTAGAGACTCAATCCTGCCGTTATCGCGCGGACGGTACGAGTCCAGCACTGACCACCGGTGTGTTACTGACAACCGGCAGCTATTGGATTAATGGCTACAACGGAACAGCCAATCTCAGGTTCCAGCGCAGTACCGGCACGAGCAAGGTGTCTCTGATGGCGTACAGGCAGGTTGGAGGCGATCGGTAATGACTCTGCGTTTGGATAGCTACGCGTCTGTGGCGGAAGTCACGGCGTTTACCCGCCATCTGCTGGACGGTCAATCTGCGTTCAACTCCACTACGCGGCCAACCGTGACAGAACTGGAGAAATTCATTGACCGCGCATCTGGTGTTCTCAATGTTGCGATGGAGGCGCGTGGGCTGGATACACCCATCACCAACACTACCGCTAAACTGTTGTGTGACGATTGGGTGGTCGCCCAAGCCGCAATGTACACAGAGATGACCCAACGCGGCACCGGATTCTCGGATGCCGAAGGCAGCCGTACATCGTACTTCCGAGGATTACACGAGAGGGCTAATGAGTTCGCCAAAACCAATTCATTGGGCTTCATACGGCTGGGCGTCGCTCAGAGTACCAAGATGGCTGCTGGATTGTCGTTCACGGGCGAAACTGCGCAGGCAGATCGCACAGATCAAGATGACTCGTCTTTGGAGCAACCGTTGTTTGGTCGCAAGCAATTCGACCAGCCGGGAGAGGACGAATGAGCTACTCTAACGGTGAGACGCTAATCTTGGCCGCTCTCCGCAGTATCTCCGGCGGTGTCTGGACAGTCAGCAATAGCGGAGTTGGCAAATGGAGTCTGCTCAACACTGGCAAGGCTGATCATTATGCGATTCTTAAGCCGGGTGCGTTCGTCCACTCGTTTCAGGCGGCTAGCAACAGCCTGACCGAATGGCGGACGGTCATCGAAGTGTGGCAGCGATATAAGGACGATAGCGACAGTCTGCTTTCGTTGGAAGCATTGTCAGCTGCTATCATCCAGAAATTCGACCAGGAAAACCGCCTGGATGACACCACTGACACTGTACAGGATTCTGTCTGTTCTGGTGGCGGTGAAGTCACCGAACAGTGGACGAAAGGTGGAGGTCCCGCCTGGTTGAAGCAGGAAATTTTCATTGATTGGAAGGAGGAAGCAAATGTCACATTCAGCTAAAATGCCATCCGTGGCGGCAGTACAGGAATACGAACAACTCAAGGCAACGGTGAAACGTTTCGAGGAAAAAGGGCTGTTCGACACGGCTCACCATGAAATGCTCCGCCGGTTGCTGAAATCATATCCCCAGTTGGAATCGTCTCCGGTAGACGAGGTATCAGATTGGGTGAAGGAGGATTCTCGTGGCAAATAAAACTTTCAAAGACACAAGATTCCGGATTGACACTACTACTCTGTTGACAGACATCACATCCTATATCAACCAGGTATCCATCGCCAGAGCGATGGCTCTGATAGAGGACACCGGCCTGAACGAGCAGAACAAGAGCATTCTGCAAGGTCTCGCAGGAACGACTATCACAATCAATGGTCATGTCAACGCAACCATTGACGCGATTTTCGGGCCGTTGATAAACGCGGCCACCAGCGTTACTAAGACGGTTGAGTATCAAGAATACAAGACAGCGACTAACAGTACCGGTACTAGCGGTATGTTCTACGTTGGCGAGGTATTGTTATCAAATGTCCAGTACTCTGGCGCGGCTGGCAGTCTGCAAACCTTCTCGGCGGATATGAGTTTTGATGGTGCAGTCACGCGCACCAGTTTCCGTGTCCACGGACTATAAAGGAGTTCAGAAATGGCGAATAAAACTTTTAAAGACATGGCGGTCAAAATTGACAACGCAGCCGCCGCTCTCACGGCGATTACAGCATATGTTAGTCAAGTGTCGTTAGCGCGTGCCCTTGCCTTGCTGGAGGACACGGGTCTGAACGAGCAAAACAAGAGCGTGATGCAGGGTCTGGCTGGAACAACTGTCTCGCTGAGTGGGATGGTGAATACCACCACTGATGGAATCTTCGGGCCGCTAATCGCTGCCGCCACCAGCGTCACAAAGACCGTGGAATACACGGCATACTCTGGCCGGTATTACAACGGTGAGGTACTGTTGTCTAACATTCAGTACAGTGGCTCACCTGGCAGCTTGCAAACGTTCTCGGCGGATGCAACTTTTGATGGCGCGGTGAATCGTACCAGCGTCGCGTTATGATAGCGAGTCCAGGAGTGCGCCATGGCGGAGTTCATTCACAAAGTTAACAAGAAACAGGTCGCAAAATTTACTGTTCCGGACAAGTTGACTGTGCGACAGCAGTTGGCCTATCTGTCTGCGGTGGCCTACCCAAAGTTGGACTTCGAGCGGTTTTGGGCTGGAGCGCTGACGGTCATCCAGAATTGGGAAAGCGAGCTCATCCCCGATGCAACTACGTTGGACTTGGACCAGGTCACTGACCCAAAGGTCACTGAGCTGATGGTTTGGACAGGCTGGCAAGTCAAGGTTCACATGGACGGACTCGAGGAGGTCCCAAAAAACTCCTAGCGGCGGCGGTGGATTCAGCCCGCTACGGAGAACCTCCGCCGTTGCCGCTCCGGTTGCATTGGCTGTGCGAGAAGTATGGTGACTTGCCGGACGATGGCGGCATTTTGGATCAGGACTACCGAAGGATGCACGAGATGCAAATACTATCTAACATCTATGCAGTGGTCAGCCGATATATCAACGCCTCCGGTGCTGCCATCCACAGTTTGACCGAATCAGAGCGGAGGTTGCTAAAATGCCTGGGAGATGAGGGTCTAATGTTCGAGGAGCAATCCAGTGACTATTGTTGACGTTGTAATCCGCATTACTGAAAAGGGTAATGCAAATCTCAAGCGGGTTTCCCAGGGCGTGAAAGACCTTCAAGACAGTTTTTTGAAGGTCGCCGGGGTGATGGCGGCATTCGCCGGCGCAGCTTATACTGTCAACAAGGCACTGGATGCGACCGTAGGAGAGTTTGTCAGGTACGCCGCCACTGTGCGCCAGGGAATGGATATCACTGGCCAAAGCGCCGAGATGATGTCACGGCTAATACAGGTCACGGACGATTACAAAATCTCGACCAATGATCTAGAAATGGCGCAGCGTAACCTGGCAACCAAAGGTTACCCAATGACCGTTGACACGCTGGCACAATTGTCAGATAAATATCTGACACTCAATACAGCTACCGAGCGGCAGACATTTCTCTCTGAGAATTTCGGAGCACGGGTAGGGCAACGATTTGCGCTGATGATGACAGCCGGCGGGGATGCTATCCGCTCTCAATCGGCGGCAATTGCAGATAATCTCATTCTAACCGATAAGGCCATCAAACAGGCACGGGATTACGAAATCTCCATAGATGATTTGAATGATACCATTTATGGACTAAAAATTGCGGTGGGCGAAAAAGCT
>Ga0210049_1004630_pt1 | contig 11980 bp, 15 predicted proteins | sample CryGeyCG2014_300_2_FD_183964 | JGI IMG/M metagenome (GOLD analysis project Ga0210049, IMG submission 183964) | Groundwater microbial communities from aquifer - Crystal Geyser CG06_land_8/20/14_3.00 (SPAdes) (version 2) | ecosystem: Environmental > Aquatic > Deep subsurface > Groundwater | place...
TTCGGCGCTGCTCGCCGAGTGCGACGAGGAATGGTTGACCGGAAAAATCTACTTGAATATGAACCCTTGATCCACCCAGCCCAATGAACCCTTCTGCTAACTTTTACAGAAAAGATGTTGCACAATCGATGGAAGCGCAATTAGCTTATAGGCTGAAGGATTGGATCGAAAGCCTGGAAGCTGAAGAGGTAGTACTGCGCTGCGACTCACCAAGTTACGACTGGCTGCTTGTTGTAGCGTTGTTCAACTCTTACGGATGGCCTTTGAATCTATGTCGCAAGGTTAGTACGGTCGAATTCGAAAGCGATCGCCAGGCACTTTGGTATCAAGCTGGCTTGGCAATATTCTGGATGGAAAACGCTGAGCGGATGCATCACGCTATGGTCGATGCGAGGGCGATGCGCTTTGCCTGGGAATACGCGATTAAAAGAGGGAAGGAATGTGGCATTGAGTGACTTACATCCTGAGCTATCTAAATTCAACTTTAAACAATTCTAGATTGTGTCAAGGACTCGGCCATAACAGCCGGTGATGCCTACATATGCCAATGTCTGTTATACCTATATCAGCAGTCTTAGACGCAGGGATAGCTCAATATTCTTTCACCCCTATAACCAAACAATTAGGCTAGGCAATGTCTAGCAGTTTGGGGCGATTCAGCTTACTAACCACTCTAATTAATCAGTTCAACTTTATTCCTGAATGATTGAGGAAGCCATGAAAGAGACGTATTCAAAAAACTCAATAGATCATTTCTGGTAATGCAAATGATGTTTTCTGCGGCATCCCCTGTGTACAGTTCATTTGACTGAAATAAGAATATCTTTTGTTGGAGGTGAGAATAATCGTTTCTGTTGAGCGTCACGGCACCTGTTTTAACTTGTGTCAGCGCCTTCTCACCGTCTTCAGGGTTAATCACAAGATACTCAAAGCTCATGGTGTCTGCTTTTCGAGAATTTGGTAATACATGCCAACCTAGACTTTGTAGATACAAGAAAACCAAATCTTCTGTTTCCTCATCATCAAGCATCATAAAGACATCTGAGTACCGGGATTTGTCGATTCCATAAATTTGTTTCAAAGTAAGCTTATTCCACAAATATTTCGAATACTCCAGCGCCCCTGGATCTGCAATTTCTTGCATCGTTCTAGTTGCACGAAAACAAGCAACTACTTTCCCCGGTACGGCATCGATATCTACCGGCAAAATTTCACACCGAAAAATGTTGGCCACATCAATATCCATCTCGACAGATTCGGGAGATATCCAATATTCCCAATCGGACTTAACACGTGCTAGGTAATATTGACCTGCAACATCGCGTGTCCACACCAAGTCACCTTCTCTCACCCACCTTTTGATGTACTTACACTGCTGCAAATTGTCGTGAACTTTAGAGGCTGCTGCAAAATATTCGTCCCAGTTGTTTGTATTTCGCAGAGAAGGGACTCGCCAGCCAACACCTAGAAGGCTATTTTTCAAGCAATACTCGAAAGTGGTATCCATATTTGCGGAACCTCCTTGCGGCCTGATGTGAATTCTATACAGGTACATAACGTCTCCATCAATGTGATTATTTTGAGGATATCACAACAATCGTATTACACAACAGGATGCGTCGCAGCCAATGTTAACGTCCTTGATTTTAATCACGAGGTTGCAGATTGCTTAACTGCATTGCATCTCCATAAACCTCTGAATCTGCGCATCGTACTTCAATTGGAAACCGCCGATTGAGCCCCCACGATTTCTTGAAATAATGACCTCAGCTAGACCACGTTTTTCAGATTCCGGATCGTAGACCTCGTCGCGATATAGAAACAAAACCAAATCAGCCGCATTAGCGATGGCTCCCATTCCTGGCAAATCCTCAATTCTTGGATACTTGTTTTCGCGCTCTTCCAAATCACGATCAACCGGCGCCAACACGATTATTGGAACATTCAAATCCTCAGCCAAGGATTTAAGGTCTCGCGAAATTTGAGCAATATGTAACGTGGGGGCACGATGTGTTTTGTCAGCCAATTGCTTTACCTCCGACAAGCAGTCGACTACGACTAGCCCCAACTCACCCTCACTTTGACTGATGCTCCTTAGTTGAACTCCCAACTCGTGTACTGACATGGGAGTGAAAGAGGAATAGAAGATCGGTGCAGGCTTTAGAGTCGCGGCTAATTCCCCCCCCGTTATCAGTAGATTGGCAGCTCAAGTAAATTCACAATCCGAGATCTTGGTGTATGGAGGGACACATTACGTTGGCGAATGCTCTGACAGTATTGATTCGGCGAGGGCATTCCCTCGCCTTTGGAAGCGTGATGCTCTATACGATTTTCTTTACTAGGAAGTGATAGGCAGCAACCATATCCGCGTCTAATTCTCGCTCCATCCCCTTGATTGCATAATCGTCAGCGGAACCTTTCTTATCTCCATTACCCAATCCCGATGAGCTACCGACTCTTACGACCCCATCTTTGATGTTCATGATGATGTCGCCGTTTCCAATGCTTGACGATGCCCCCTTACGAACAACTCCACTTTTGACATTACCTTGGATATCTCCATTGCCGGCATTTGATGATGATCCCTTTCTGATGATCCCATTTTTTATATTGCCTAAAATAGTGCCGTTGCCGAGCGATGTACCGTCTCTAATAATCCCATCTTTATAGTTTGCGTTCGACATTTATATTCCCTTTGGTGTATTTAACTTCAAAGTGCTTCGCGGTTAAATCATTGCCATCTCTATTGTGGAATGCCCCAACTTACATTAGTTAGTGGCATCCATCCGTAATAGTATCTCTCGGATTCTATATCCGAACTTTTGGATCGAAATATTTCTCGTCAATCCGTTACGATTAACCATAAATGGAATCACAACCACAAGTGTGCCATTTTTATTGACCCCCCAATTCAATTCACGATCATCAATTTCTTCACAATTGAATTTCAAACCTTGATCTGCAAAGGCCAGGGAAAAGTCTGCAATGTAGCTTTTCCCGACGCACACAATCAACTTAGGTGCGTAAACGTCTGCCCAACTCTTTAAAATAGGGAATCTGTGTAATCTAATCCAAGAGATGTACTCCTGTTTATTCTCAAGTCCAGTCGCTTTTGCGAAACCACTTTCCCACAATGCATGGGACGTATTCTCAAACGCAAGTGGATACAAATTCATTTTGAAGTAGCCTTTGCCTCCCCTTGTGAAGGGCTGGTTTGTTTCTGCAAAGTCTTTGTAAGATTCAACTACGCCCCCCTTTATTGCAGAGAGCAACTTCATTGCTTGCCAGTTGAAGATATACGAGAGATTTTCATTCCATTTCGAATAACCCTCATCCGGATAATCAACATTCTTTGAGAACACTGTATTGCATAGTTCCTCTTCATCTGCTGGATGCCCACCGCCCCATTCAATGCCACAAAACCAAATACTTTTATTATTATGGTTGCCAATATCGCCTCCATCACAGCCAGAAAATCCAGTAGCCCATTTTGAAAATTTATCTTCAGCCATTTCCCGCATCCTCTTCTTTCAAATCAAATCAAACCAATCGCAAGCAATGCGACCTATATTACTCCGACTAAAAATAGTGAGCATCAAAGGTATTCATTGGTTTCTCCTATCAACATCCTTCGCATCCCGCGTTCATCCTTAGTAGTCACCACGTCACCTTCCAATGCTTCAAGCAAAGCCGCTGCTCGGGTGTTATTGATTCGAAATGTGCGTTGCGCTAACGAAATGGAAGGCATCTTAGTTTCGATAACTAATTGCTTTACTGCATCGAACACCGGGCCGTGCTTTGCATAGTTGCTCATTTCATCAATTCTCACTCCCATCTCAGGAAACGTATTTAGCAACCTGGATACGTCACGTTGTGTCGCATACAGGAAATAGGATGGTGACATTGACGATAAATGGCCTTAACTGGTCTGAAAGAGATTGGTGTATGCCACAACCCACATACTACCCATCCGACCGTCAACCGTTAAATGGCGGCATCCGCGTACTTGGCGAGATTGGTGGTTTGCCTTGCATTGAAATCAATTCCGCTGGAGAGGCATTCGCGCGCCTTGCAACTGCGGATGACGTGCCATCAACGCTACGACGGTTTTATGAAAAGGTAGGTAAGAAGCTCACGGATACAGGCATGCGCCTGAAGAAATACTTAGATGCTACTGAACATGAAGCAATTAACTTGTCGGTGTGTGTCCAGAATGCGCTTGGCCGAAACGAGTTGTCCGAAAAAGATATGGAAAGGCTGCGCCACGTCAACACGCGACTGCAAGCGTTAGAAAAAGTCCTTCAGGACAAACTGGACGAAATGCACGAACGGTTGGAAGGATTAAACCCTGCTGGTGTGGAATGGGATAGATGGGATGGCACAGACATTGTTCTCTGGCTTAGCTTCGAATCGGATAGCGAACGACCATCATACAACGCAGATGCTTGGGCGGATGATGGCATCATGGAGCCGCTGGAAATCCGTGTGAAACTTGGATCTCGCAGAAAACGAGCCCATGATAAAGAACCGTGGGGGCTGGATGACGGCAAAGATCATAGCGACCTTGGTGGATTCGAGGGTTCGCAACTTCGACATTTTCACCAGTGCTACCTATTTCACGAGCTTTTGGATCATGTCGATGTGAGTGTGTGGGGAATGTTGCATCTTCAATCCATCTGGATCGAAGTTATTCCGCATCGTTCTGGAGATTTTGTAATTTGAACGGCCACGCGAAAGAATGATAGTAGCTCAATGAATGACTATCCCGTCTAATATAATGCAACGTCTTATCAGATAAACAACAAAGGAAAAAAATAATGGAGATTTCAGGAATTGAACTAAACGACGGGGCTGACTTTGGTGATGATGGAGTCGATTATTCGATTTGGGATGGCGAAGAACAATTAGATAATGGCAGCACATTGAAAGTCACTGCAAAACCTTCTAACGGGCGGAAGTGCGAGTACATCGAAAATGACAATATTGAACAAATACTTTACAGCATTGAGCTATTCAACGCTGATGGTGGTTATGTTTTGGATGTGGGAAAACACGGGGTGCTTGCAGCGACTTGTGAATTAAATAAAGAAAAAGCTGAATGGGTAATCGGTGTTATTCGAAAACTTCTCATAGCAAGTAAAATTCAACCCAAACTTTTAGGGACGGAGTGGGCGATTCGTCGCGCAGCGCAACCACGTCGTCTTTAGTTTTACTACCGCACAAAACCAACAACAAGTAACTCGGGAATAATCATGGATAAGAAAACACTAACCACGCTTTTCGCCGAATCTCTTTTTCAAATTCCAGATTATCAGCGTGGGTACGCTTGGGAGAAAGATCAGCTAGTCGATTTTATACAGGATATTGATGCTTTAGTGGAGGAGAAAAAGGTAACCAGTCACTATACCGGCACCGTGGTTGTTTATTGCGGAAGCAAAGCAAAGACTCAAGAATATGAAAGAAAAAGTCTAAAGGTTGTTGATGTAGTTGATGGTCAGCAACGATTGACCACATCATGTCTCTACCTCTCTGTGATCATTCGATCTCTGATAAGCAAAGGTGAATCGGCCTACAAACGTGACAAATCTGATTTTTTGTATTCGGGTACGACTTGTAAATTAACCCTTAATAATGACACTGGCGGCATTTTTTATGACCTTTTAAAAAATGGGCGGGCGAATACCGCAGCGAAGTCTCCCCATGAAAAGCGCCTCATCGATGCATGCAATCGTTTTCAGTTACACATTGATAATCAATTGGCAAAGCCAAGCGCTGATGGCGTTGCCTACCTCAAGGAGCTTTTCAACGCGATTACTCAGAAACTCCACTTCACCTTCTACACGATTGAGGAGGAGTGCGAGATCGGAATGACATTCGAGCTGATGAATTCGCGGGGCAAAGATCTTTCCATACTAGAACTGCTCAAGAACTACCTTATGCACTGGGTTTCCCGGAACGCTGATGTGAGCGAACGGGGCACGCTGGCCACCCTCATCAACAAAAACTGGAAGGATACCTATACTAATCTAGGAGCATGCGACGGCGACGAGGATCAGTGCTTGAGAATCGCATGGACTCTATATTGCAATCACACCCCGGCGAAATGGATCGGATACAAAGGTTTCAAGGGTGATGAGTATATTCCGCTGAGAACATTTACTAAGCGTACCGAGGTAGAAACGAAGAAATTCATCGAACAGTTCGCCGATGAATTAGCGGTTATATCCAGTCACTATGCCATCATCACGAGCCCGACCAAAAGCAATACTCTTTCGCCGGAAGAATTTCTTGGGCTTACAAAAATCCATCATACTGGCAACATTGCCAATTTTTTACCACTGATGGTGGCAGCCCGTAAGCATAGAGTTGTTGGACTAATCTCTGAACAAGATTATATCAAGCTCCTGAAATCGCTGGAGTGCTATGCCTATCGGGTCTTTTTATTCCAAGGCAAACGTAGCAATGCGGGAAAATCAAGTTTCCACCGCTGGGGCTTTGAAATCCTTAACAAGCCGCAATCAATCGTCGGCGTTATTGCGTCGGTGTATGAGTTGACTCGCTATTACGCCAGCGAAGAGTCTTTTAACAATGCGAACGAAAAACCAAGCAACTGGTATGGAAGCCGGAATCGCCTGAAATACACCCTGTTCGAGTACGAACTCCATCTTCTGGCAACAGAAGGTAAAGGAAAAGCACCGAATTTGACATGGGAGAAATTAGGTGACTCCACAATTGAACACATCCTCCCGCAAACACCCGATGTAAATTCTCACTGGAAAGCGGTGTGGAGTCCAGATGAATTCAATACTTGCTTGCATGACATCGCAAACCTCGTTTTGACACAAAATAATTCTAATTACTTGAACTTCGAGTTCTCCCGCAAGAAGGGCTTACCAGGTCGGGGGCCTAGCTACAGCTATTCCGACATCAAGCAGGAAAGGAAAATTTCAGGTTTTCCAGACTGGACTCCAAAAGAATTCAATGAAAGACGGAATGAACTAATGGCATGGATTAATCAGCGCTGGAAGACGGAAATTGGCTTGGCGAGCATCAAACTGCCGGAGATCATTGATGAAGCGGATGATGACGGTTCGGATCAGCCTGGGGGTGGGTCAACATCGGAATAAAAATTTATCTAATGATCTACAAACACATCAACAACGTAACCGTATCTGCACAATTCGCATGTGAAGGCGATTTGCGCTACCGATATAGACTGAAGATTGTCTTGAATGATGCACCGACCGCAGGTAAAACCGCCTGCGTGGTGATGCAGAATCCGAGTTATGCCGGTGAGGACGTGGCGGATAAATCGGTTCAGTTTATGGAGAAGGTCGTATTCCAAAAAGGACTGGCGGAATTTGCAGGCGTGCGCAGATTGATCGTGGTGAATCAGTTTGCGTTTATCCAAACCACAGCGTTTCAAGGTTTGCCGCATGAGATTGGCTCGCTCAATGATGCAGCTATCCGGGATGCATTGCTGGAATCAGATATTGTTATTCTGGGCTGGGGTTCATCGAACCGTTTTGAAGAGCGCAAAGCCTATGTTCTTGGCCTGCTGGGCGAGATGAAACAGAAGGTGATATTGAAGACCAGAATGCATCCATCGCGCGGCCGATATGAAAACTTCATTCAACCATTTTCAATTCCATGAACCCAGATAACACATCGAAACTTCTTGCCGCCTTCCCCTTACTCTTCAGAAATTTACGTGATCAGAGTTTTGAGTGTGGCGATGGCTGGTTCAATTTGGTTTGGCAAGTATCCGCTGAAATCGAAGCAGTAGCGAAGGCAGAAGACACTCCAATAACTGCCGAGGCATGGCCTAAAGTGGGCGTACTCAAACAAAAGTTTGGCACTTTGCGTTTTCAGTTCAATGGCAATGTAAGCGAGGCGATTGAAGCCTTGTCCTCCAAGGCTTATGAACAATCAATGTTGATCTGTGAGCAATGCGGCGCGCCAGCTGAGTTGAGTAAAGATCGTCAGCATGGCGATTGGGTAGAGGCACTGTGCGGTGACTGCCGCAAAGTCGCTCATCCTCACCCACGCATTAACGATGAAACTAAGTTGCCAGCTTGAATGATGGAGAGAGACGACAGGTTGTAAATTTGTATTTTCATTTCTGAGGGTGTCCTGGATTTTGTGTAAACGGAATTCATTAATGTTGCGGCATCCGTTCCTCGAACTGGATAGTAAAACGATTTAGCGCTGCCTTCCAATCTCGAATCGGCATCGTCCATTTCTTGCTGATGTTTTGTATCGCCAGATAGAACAGTTTTAGAAGTGCCTCATCCGATGGAAACGAGCCACGGTTCTTGGTGATTTTCCTCAAACTCATATTCAGCGTGTCAAAAGCATTCTTCGTGTTCTTTCAATATTCCTTAAGTATTCTCCATATCAAGCTCACTCAGGCCATCTTTGGAAACTGTCTGAAGTATTGAGCAGCATTCAAGCCGACTATCTGACCGCCCCACAGGTGATTCCCTCGTGATCGTTCCGTCAGGAAGCATGAAATATAGCCGCATACGTTGAATCTCGACATTTGACGAGTTTATGGCAAGCATTTCATCATAGGTATCTGCAATATATGAGTCTAGAAGCGCTACGTCCGCTTCTGTTACTTCCCGCCCGGCAACCTTTGTTGTGAATTGTTGCGTCACGGTATTAATCAGACTGACTGGGATAGCATACTTCTTTCCGTCAATGATGCAGATCCTAGCAGCTTCATCAAATTTTTCTTCACCAAAAGTTCCAATATCAAGTTGTTGAATAACAACTCTTGGAACCCATGTGAATAGCCAATGTACTTCAATGTGACTTGCTGATTTTCCTATAGGTGGTGATACAGAAATACATTTATCTGGTAGTTCGAAATAAACACGTGCAGAACGCACTACCACTTTCTCATCACTACCTAATAACGCATATTCTTGCGTTATCTTTGAGTGGAGAAGCCGCGCTTTCATTACCTTGTATTTATTGCCGATAGGCAGCCTCTGCAATACTGACGCCGCATCTTGATCTGCAACGCCAATATCTTCAGTAGTGACGAATCCATTTTGCATCAATGCGACACCTGCAATCTCAGACTCCTCTATTTCTGATTCTGGAATGTCGTATTTTTTACCGTCTATTGTGAAATTCATACCGGCTCTTCCCCCAAACTTGACTTGTTCACACTGTGCAGCGAATCACCAAAACCTCGTAGCCACCAATCCAACATGGCTGAATCCACGACGGTTGCAGAAATCTCATAAGCTTCCTCTAGCTCTTTCACTTCTTGGTCTTCGGATAGCTTTGACTCCAGTAGGTGGAATCCAGCCTCCTTCTCAATGCAGATAGTGAGCTTGATACGCTTGCCCACCCCATAGCCAAAGCGACCATCGTCATCGTATTTTTGCAGGTCAAAATCTTTCGGGCGTTCAAAAGAAAATTCAGATGCCTTAGCACTATTCATCCTGTGTAGTGCCAAACTACGCTCGTTGTCGTAATCCTTGAAGCGACAGACTAGATAAAGGCGTGTGCCTTGTTGAGCCAATCCGAGTGGCATGACATCCGCTTCAGTACGCTTACCCGCGGCATTCTCGTAGTCAACGTTCAGCCACAGGTTGGCGTACAGCGCATTGCTGACTTCCTCAAACACCTTGGGTTTGATTTTGGGGGGGAGCAACGGTTGTGTGGTGCTAACCACACGCACCTTTTCCAACCACTCGCGCTCACGCTTACCCTTCTCATCGTTGTAAGGAGCCAGGTTCTTGCGTGCTTGCACAAAGAAGCCATCCATTGATTTCATTAAACCGGCTGGCAGCAAACTGCGTAAGTGCTGCTCGGCCAGAGTGAGCAACAGCGACTCTTGTTCAGAGAGCATGGGTAACCCCATACCCTTGGCGGATTCCTTCCAACGATAGCCATAAGGCTTGCTACGGTCGTCACGCTCGATTTCAAAGTGCTCGCTGAGCATTTCAACTTGTCGCTGAATGGTACGAAGGTCTCGACTGACTTCGGTGTCGGCAAGCTGCTCATGCAGTTCTTTGGTTGTAATCGTTCCCTTGCGCGGAATGCGGCGCATCAACTCAAGAGCGAGTAGGACTGTTTCTTTGGTATCGGATCGTTTAGACATGATGACCCTTACTCAAAACGTAGGTCATTGCGACCTGCAAGGAACTGCCACAACCTCACCATGGCAAATGTATCCAGCCCGCAATAGACAAGAAGTTGCTGCTCGATCTGTGCTTTACGTTGGGGTGTGGTGGTGGAGTGGATGGCCTCCTCAAAGGCTTCCATTGCCATTCCGCCATTCTTCACACCATCCAATGCCTCATAGCTTAAGTCAGGTGCTACGGCAGGAAGGACAGCCTTGATACTCCAGCTTCCGTGTTGGCTTGGGTGGTAGTAATTCGCTCTGGTGATGGGAAGCAGATCAACCAGACGTTCATTGATGGCCAGTAGTGAGATGGCGAATTCTGGGTAGCGCTCCGCAAGTTCGCGGATTCGTGCACCTTCAAACCCTGCGTTATAGACATACACGGGGCCACTGACTCCACATACCGCGATGAGTTTTTCTGAGAATGCGCGCGATGGGTCATTGCCAGACAAGTCCAGGAATGCCTGTGATTCCAGCTTTCCGCTTTCCCGCAGCGTGTGCAGACTGAACTGGAACGGAATCATTTGATAGGGGCGAGTGCCTTTCCAGATGGGCACGGCGAACTGGATGGTTTCAAAGTCCAGGAAATACGCTGGCAGGCTGTATGACTTGAGTGCTTCAGCCGCACCCACCGCATCAAAATAGACATCCCCGGAAAGGGTGTGAGCCTTGACCCGTTGTTGCTGTTCGTTCAGCAGGTCATCGGGGGTGTCACGCAAATCGAGCGCAGGATGCGCGGCAATGTATTCCTTCAAGTCATTGGATCGAATGCTGGGCAACCAATGAATGGGGTATTCCGCTTGAGGTTTTTTCGATTGGCAGTAATCGAAAAATCCGCATACAAAAGGTGTGGCACATTGATTGCCCACCTTCATTTCAGGCTCTGCTTTCATTGCCACCACTTCATGCGCTGCGGCTATCCATTCGCGTACTTCATCAAAACGAGCGAAGGCTTCAGCAGTCAGGTCATTCTCTTCGAGTAAGCCGCGATAGTCGCCTTCTCCCGGATAAACCCAGCTACTGTTGATGTGTGCCAAAGCAACTGATGCCAGTGGCACGCCAGCATTGCGTGCGATGTAGGATTGAACGGCGACATCATCGCGGTGGTATTCCTTGACCCCTGTGGACGATTTAACCTCGACCATGCGCCAGACACGCTTGCTATCCACTATGTCCGGCATCATTACATCGGCAAAGGCCAATGCACCGTTGGAGGAATAGCCAGCTTCAAATATTGGCTGATTGGTAGCCAGTAATTCAAGGCTACGCTTGAAGGTCACGTCGAAGCCATCACGCTGTGCATCTAGCAATACCCCCGTTCCGTCTGGGTCATACAGTTGATGTGCAATATCCCCGACAGTGTTACCTACTGCGAAGCTGGCTTGTGTTGCATCCGAATCTTCACGCAACTCAGGACGATGCACTTCAAGCCAGACTCGCTTGGGGCACTGACGATAGGCGATCAGTTTGGATTTTGAGAGGTTGCGCATGAATGCTCCAAGTTGTTTGAAGATTCAGTATCGTAACTCGCACGACAAATTGTGTCGCAGGGAAAATGGGGAGTTTGAGTAGTTCGAAAAACCAACTCTGTAGCTGAGTTTCTCAAAGTTGCGTATATGACCTACGGACAGCCTGCAAAACCAGTTTCACCTATGACCGCTGACCATTCCACAGCGGTCGTTTGCCCATCTAGATGCTACCGTCTCTTGAGGCCGAATTACTGTCTTTCAGGTAGGGTATTCAACCAATATGCGTTTTCGATGGATTGTACTGCTCGGCAAATTTTCAACCACGATGATTTAGTTTCTGAGCAACCAGAAAGAACACGATTCCAGC
>Ga0210049_1004632_pt1 | contig 11979 bp, 9 predicted proteins | sample CryGeyCG2014_300_2_FD_183964 | JGI IMG/M metagenome (GOLD analysis project Ga0210049, IMG submission 183964) | Groundwater microbial communities from aquifer - Crystal Geyser CG06_land_8/20/14_3.00 (SPAdes) (version 2) | ecosystem: Environmental > Aquatic > Deep subsurface > Groundwater | place...
AAATTCGGGCGATAAAATTCCGGCCTTGCAGTCGAAATAATCTTTTTCAGTTCTGCTCGATCGATGACAGGAACATCTTTCAGCAATCCAAAATCAGCAGTTCGAAAAACCGGTCTCGATGTTTCAGAAATCTCCCATTTCATCCACTGAGCATATTGAGCAAGCTGAGATTCAGTTTCAAATCCGTCGCGCTGAATTTGATTCTGCCTGTTCAATGACTCAATGGAAAAGAATCTGCTTTGAATGAGGTCTGTGAAGTGTTCGTAGGCAGTTCCTGAACTATGGCGTCTGCCGTGCCTATGCGCAAAGTCCGCACCAACCAGAATTATTTTTTCGGCTGTCATTCTTCTTGCCAGATCGAAAGCAAAAGTAGTCACTGAACCGCCCGACTTCAATCTTGCAGTTCTTCTTCCGAGCGCAATATCGAACCATGAAAAATGCGGACCATCCAGCGAAAGTATAACCGATTTCTTTGCGAGCTTCCAAAGTTCAGGAGGAATTACGGGAGCTCCCAAAAGAAAATCAGGCTGAGCGCCTTCAAAATGCGCGAGCGTCATCTTCTGAGCATCAACTGCAAACACTGCATCAACTCGAATTCCTGCCTTCACAAGAATCGGATAAGCGGTATCGACAGCAAAGCGCAGTCCTCCTTCTCCATCTGCAAATAAATCGAGATTATCGGAAAGTGTAGGACCTGCCGCAAAAATGAAAACCGGAGTTTTGGAAAATGCGCCGAACCACCCTGATGCGTCGGGAAGCTCTGCCCACTCACGATAATTGCGAACCGAATTTTCCCACCAAAGCGGTCCGAAACGCACCATCGAATTAAGCCCTTCAATCTGCATCTCTGCAACTTTACCGATCATCTCTGTAATCTCGGAATAATGCTTATCATCCAGAACAGAGAGCCGCGAAATATATTTAATGCAGGTTGCGGCAGAAGCATCGATGCACCGGGTTATTGCTTCAAAATTACTTTCTCGGTTCTTACCTACTACAAAAAAAATCCGTTCCGATTCCGATATCTGTCTGTTTTCCATCATGAGCCTGTAAATATCAGGATTCGATTCTACCGCTAGAATCTTTGTGTTAGGCAAAATTTTAAGTGCCTCTGTAATTGTGTAGCCGAGTCCTGTCCCCAGAATAACAAGAACGGCAGGATTATCACCTGCAACAGCAGAAATTTCCCTTTGAGCTTCCTTGACGGGATCGTATTTCGAATGAAGATATCTTTCTCCGATAACTAATGTCGGCGCTCCGCTTTTCGATTCAACGATCTTCATACAACTCTCCATTCTTCCGCATTCTCGTACCTGATGGAAGCAAGATATTTGACCTGATAAATGGCACCTCATCTGCTTTTACATACTCTATCCCGTCGAGCTCAACAGCATCTTTAGAAAGCTGAAAAAAAGTAATATGAGAATATTTTTTTGCGAGCCTCTGAATTGCTCTGGCGTAAATCATAAGGTTCTTGCGTGTAGGTATAGATTCTCCTCCCACACTTTTCGCAAAGCTTCGCTCACCTTTTGAACAGAGAAAACGTTCACCCAAAATTCCAAAGTTTTCCAATGTTGAAAATCTGCCGAGCACTGCCGCACGCGATAATTCCATAGATGTGCCTTTGACATGAGTTTTCATCATTGGTTCGGCAAAATCAGCTCCTGCTAAAAAAATCCGCTTTGCGCCCATCAGTACGGCAAGTCCAACTGCGCTTGTTATCACACTTCCTCCTGCAGGCAATTCTCCAATTTCTTCTCGAAGAGTCTTCATGCGCTTTCCACCATCGCCTTCGGCAAATGCAGAAATTATTTGAGGAACCGCATTCAGAGTATGAGGAGAGACTGTCGGAAAAACAACAGCAGGCGGAATCACAGAGTTGTCCGGAAAAATAAAATGCCGTGCAATCTCCTCTTGCGGATCTGTCGTCACAGCAAGATGCGGAGTAATTCCCAAAAAGTGTAGAGGCAAAAGAGCTCGGCTTGTCGCAATCCAATCAGCATTATTTCCTATTATTTTTGCGATCTTTTCCAGAGACGGCCCTCCGCCCGCTATAACGGCATCCGACCCGTCCAGCAAATTTCTCAGTTCTGAAACTCCTGGAGCCGACAGGAATCTTTCGCGATTTATCGATTTATTTTTTTTGAGCAAGTCCTCTTGATGAAGCGAAGATTTCATTCGAACCTCTAAATCGGAAAAAAGTTCCTTCAATGCTGAAAGCTTTTCCGGCCACTCCACAGATGGATTGATAATAAATCTGTCAGGTTCATAATTTTTTAAAAGCTCCAATATGCCGGCATTAAATTCATTTGGAGTATTGCAAATAATTATTTGTTTATTTTCCTGTATTTTAATTTTGCCCGCATTTTTTTTTGGATCAAAAGCTAAAGTCACAACTCTGCTGTCGTTTAAAAAATTCCCGGCAGTTTCATTGTCTGCAACTGTTTCCAATATTTCGGCAACAGGTTCGACAACTGCAAGTCTCCCCTCTTTATCGATCACATCCAGAATTGCTCTTGGAAGCTCTCCAGCGCCCATTCCCACCAACAGCACAGTTTCTCCCTTCATCACTCCGTTCTTTTCAACGCGCCTTCTTGCGTCAACTTCAGGAGAATACCTGCTTTCGCACCATCTTCCGTCCGACCGAACTAAAGAAGGCCTGCCGCTTTTTGCAGACGCAATTTTCCAACCGTTGGAAACTGAATCATTCTGATTAGTTTCAACTTTCTGCAATTTCATTCTCCTACATCTTCTGCATAATGTTCAATGCCGCCCGGCGGCTGAAACTCGACTTCTACAACAGAATCTAGCGGTAATAATTCTCCGCTATTAGGCGTCTGTTTGACGGCTACTCCGCTTCCTGACGGTTTAAATGAAAGTGGAAGAGTTGAAATTAGTTCATGCGCCTCTCTGAGAGTGAGCCCAATTAAGTCAGGTATAACTACCTTACCTTCGCGAACTGCGCCACTCTGTCGCGGAGCCTGAACCGTAGCAGGCAAAACTGAGGAAGTATCCGGTGCGCTCGAAGAAATGATATGAAGATATCTCAAAGCCTCTGTCGCTATCCAACCGAAAATTGGAGCCGCAACTGTGCCGCCGTAATATCCTTTCGAAGGGTCCGGTTCTCGGACAACTATCGCCATAGCAAGTACAGGCGCCTCAGACGGAACCCACCCGATAAAAACTGCGTTGTAATGTCCTTTCATGTATCCGCCGGTCGGTCCGGAAATCTGTCCTGTTCCTGTCTTGCCGCTTACATTAAATAATTTTACTGCCGCGAGCTGACCGGTTCCATGACTCACAACACCCTCCATAATATTTCCCATGAGTCTGGAAATTCCTGACGGTATTACCTGAGTTCTAACATGCGGCGGATAAGTGCGAATCGCCTTTCCGCCCGAATTATCGATGCTTCTTATCAATCTCGGTTGCATTAGTCTTCCACCGTTCGCCATCGCTCCGGTTGCCATCGCAAGCTGAATTGCAGTGACAGAAATTTCCTGACCTATAGCTAATGTCGAAAGTGAAAGCTTTGACCAGTCTTTAACAGGTCGTAAAACCCCCTCTTCTTCACCCTGTAATTCTATTCCGGTTCGCTCTCCAAATCCAAAACTGCGAAGCCCATGATACATTACATTCGGGTCCAACCTTTGAGCAACAAGCATTGCGGTGACATTGCACGATGCTTCAATTGCGCGTCGATAATCGAGTGTGCCGTGAGCTTTATGACACTTGATTGAAAAGCCTGCGACGCGCAATACTCCAGGGCAATAAAATGTGTCTTCCGGTTTTACAACTCCTTGCCCCAAGGCAAGCGCTCCGGAAAAAACTTTGAATGTAGATCCCGGTTCGAAAAGATCGGTGATCGCTCTGTTTCTTCGCGCATCAGCTTCATATTTCGATGCAAAATTCGGATCATACGACGGATAGTTCGCCAATCCGAGAATTTCTCCGGTAGCAGGATCGATTACGACTCCGGACGCGCTCTTTGCTCCGTAAGCTTCAGCATTCAGTTTCAAAGCCGTTTCCAAAAATGACTGAATCGTGAGATCAATAGTCAGATGAATTGAATGTCCGTCAAATCTGCGATACTTTAATTCTCCGCGCGGAACAAGATTTCCCATCGGATCAAGAACAAAATTTCCTTCGATCTCCGGCCCTTTCAGTTCATCGTCCATTGCTCGCTCTATTCCTTCAAGCCCTGCGTCATCCAATCCAACAAAACCTAAAATATGCGCCGCAGTTGAATCATGAGGGTAATAACGCTGAAACTCAGTTTGAAAGAAGAGCCCATGAATATTCAATAGCGCAATAGAATCAGCAATATCATCGTTAAGTTTCCGAGCAAGCCAAACGAATTCATTTGGTCTAGACAGCTTGTCCGCAAGTATTTCTTCAGAAATGCCCAATAGTTCAGATAGAGTTTTAGAAACTTTTTTCCTTTCGAGAGGGTCAGTAAACTTTTGTGGATTTGCCGCGAGCGAACGAATTTTAACCGAGACTGCAAGTTCTCTTCCTCTTCGATCATAAATGGTTCCGCGCTGACGTTCAAAACATTTCGCTGTCTCGTTTTGGTGCATCGAAATTTCTTGAAACTTGCTTCTCTCAAGAACTTGAATCTGAAACAATCTCCCAATTACAGCGATAAATACTGCCATTGTAAAAAAAAGAATTAAATACACTCTGAATTTCATTTAACTTAAATCCAATCTACTCGTTTTATCGGCCAGTATATCATAATTGCTCTTGCTTCAATGCCTGATTCATCAACAAAACCAAAATATCTGGAATCAGCACTTTCCAATCTATTGTCTCCAAGACAATAATACTTTCCTTTTGGAACTACAATAGATCGTATTCCGATTCTGTCGTCTTTGAGCTGAACAATATTCGAAGAGGTTATATCTTTGATTGCAGAGAGCGGAATCAATGAAGGGAGAATTTTTTCAAGCGGTTTTCCGTCAATAAAAACCTGTTCGGATTTGAATCTCAATTTTTTTCCGTCAAGTATCAAAGCAAAGTTCATAGAGGCATCATCTGAACGCGGTTCGTCCATGTACAGATAAGGTTCTTTCAGTTCTATTCCATTGATAATAGCTTTGCCATTTCGCATTGTAATCCTGTCTCCACCTATTCCTATAACTCTCTTTACATACTCACGATGCGGCTCAAAATTTGATATGCCTGCGGAATGAGAAAGAGATTTGTCGAGATTGAAAATAACTATTTCACCTCTAGAAGGTCTTACGAAACGAATAGAAATTTTTTCCGCAACAATATGGTCGAACGGTTCGAGCGTGGCAATCATGGAACCGGACGGAATAAAATATGCCTGAATGACAAAGGCTTTGATTAAAAGAGCGAGAAAAGCAGATAAGATAACCGTCTCTAGAGCTTCTCCAAGAGGAGTCTGCCTAAACTCATTAAATCGCTGAGATATAATAAAATTATTCTGACGCACGCCATTTAGATTATCGGCAGGAAATCAAAAGGAATAATGAAAGAATGAAGAATGAGAATGGAGTCATTTTTGCAATTTAACAATTTTGTTTATAAATCGTGGCGATTATTTCTTTTAACATTAAGAGATTGCTTCGCTGATGCTCGCAATGACATTTTTCTATTTTTGCGCAGATTCTGATTCATCACGTCGTGTAATCAGCATTGATCGAAACATATTCGCGTGAAAGGTCAGTTGTAAAAACTCTCTTTTGAGCCGCACCCAATCCAAATTTAATTTCTATATCGATCTTTCCTGTCTTCATTCTTTCACTAACCTTAGCCAAATCGAGTTCTAGCGGTCCACCTTTTTCAAATATAGTAAAACCACATACACTAATCTTAACCTTTTCAACGTCAATCTCTGCACCGCTTCTGCCAACTGCAGACAAAATTCTTCCCCAATTAGGGTCGTTACCGAAAAGCGCAGTCTTCACCAGCATAGAAGTAGCAACAGCATCTGCAGCTTTGTAAGCTTCAATTTCATTTTTTGCATCTTTGACTTCGATCGTTACAAACTTAGTTGCGCCTTCTCCGTCCGCTACTATTTTTTTTGCCAATTCATCACAGATATCCTCTAGAGTCGACTCGAACCGCTTCTCATCAACCTTGCCCGCCGTGCCGTTCGCCATGAGAATTAAAGAATCGTTTGTCGAGGTATCGTTGTCGACGCTGATGCAATTGAATGTGCGGTCTGCAACCCGCTTAAGCATCGGCTGAATTAAATTTCGAGGCAAGTCGGCATCAGTTGTCAAAAAGCAAAGCATAGTCGCCATATTCGGATGTATCATTCCAGCGCCTTTTGCGATGCCGCCAATCCGTATTCCATCAATTTCGCGCTCCGCTATCTTCTCAACCGTATCCGTCGTCATAATCGCAGACGCGGCAGAATCACCATGCGAAATGTCTCTGCATGATTCAATCGCCGATTTTATTCCTGCTCTTATTTTGTCCATCGGCAATCTTCTTCCGATTACGCCTGTCGATGCGGCAAGAACCTCTCCGCTTCTGCAATTCAATTCGTGAGCTGTAATTTCCGCCATCTCGACCGTATCTTTATATCCAGCCTCACCTGTCCCCGCATTCGCATTTCCTGAGTTCACGACGATCGCTCGCACCTGCATATTCTTTTGCAAAATTTCTCTGCAGTATTTAACAGGCGCCGCCGCAAATAAATTTGTAGTGAAAACCCCGGCTACATCAGATAAAGTTTCGGATACAATAACAGCAACATCATTTCTGCCAGGCTTCTTTATTCCGGCAGATGCAACTCCAACACGAAATCCTTTTGGATAATCAAGTCCTTTCATTTTTTCACCTCTTTTCGCACACGCTCCACGCGCCGCGCATCACTATTTTCTATTCATAATCTCATTGATGGATTATCCTAATATAAAATTAAATCTTTATCCACTGCGGTGATTATGAGCGAAACGAATTTTTCATCTATTCCTACCATGCGCGAGGAAGCGTCTAAATTCATAAGCCACTCCATTATCATGTTCCCGTTTCGCATATATGCGATGGCAATCCAATTCGCCGTATCCGTGATTCTAGCCCGTATGCTGAACTCTCAAGGTTATGGGCAGTGGGGGCTCATACTCGCTCTGTCGCAATGGGGTTATACCTTTTTTCTTCTTTGGTCCGCATCCACTTTATCAAGATACGGGCGCGAAGAATTTCTTACGAAAGGACATATTCGTTCGAGCTTCACCTCAAGAATGATTTTTTTTATTCCAGGTATTGCAGTTCTCATCATCATCGCAGTTTCAGGCTCAAACATTTTAGCAAACTACATTCATTCTCCGAGGTCATTGCTTATCCTGATTACTCTATATTCGATTGGGCTCTCGCTCTCTGACACAGTCCAATATATTTTCCCAGCGATCGGAAGAAGCGACCTTTCTTCTCCTGTCCTTGCGCTGGAAAGAACAGCAGTTCTCGGGCTTCTCGCGCTCTTCTACAAATTCAATAGATTCGATCCTGCAGCTCCTCTAATCGCTTATCTCTCTGCATCGTGGCTGGTTAATATTCCGGTAATATTCATTTATCGAAAAATTATTTTCCCTTGGAAAAAAGATTCGGAAAATCTCAAACGTTACTGGAAACTTGCAAAACCTGTCTTGATCATCTCTCCTTTCGGCAGTCTTTTAGGCTGGGTCGATCTCTTCTTCATAGATCATTTTGGAAGCCTTCAAGATGTCGGCAGATATTTTTTAGCATTCCAATTTTCCAATGCATTAGTTCAGTTGAGTTTCATAATTACGATGGCTTCAACGCCTTTGACTATTGCTCTCATTATGAAAAATCGAAAAGACCTGGAAAAAATTTTTATCGGGAGAATGCAATATCTTTCTGTCACAGCTGGAGCCGCTATTGCTCTGGGTGTGACGCCTTTGATTTGGATGGTCTTCAAATATGTCGGTTCTTCCAATCTTGAAATGTATCAGAACATCTGGGCAGTGCTGATGCCCGGCTGTATAGCGCAATTTTCTCTTGCAACCATTTCATCTTTTTACAACGCTAAAGAGGATACATGGACTCCGGGAATAATCGGAGTTTATCGAGCTGTCATCAGCTTGTTGCTCGATATCGCGCTTATTCCGGTATTTGGCGCAATCGGAGCGGGAATTGCCACTTCAACCGGAACACTGTTTTATTACGTTCTTCTTTTCTGGAAATTGAAAAAATTCGAACTTGAACCCGGAGCAAAAAGTATCTTCTTCAGAATATTATTGTGCGTGCTTCCTGCAATATTAGTTAAAATTCTGATTGGAGTTTCTTATTCATACATTGCAATCTTCGCGACTGCCTTCTTATTAGGTTTATTTGCTGTAGTCACATTAAAAAATACAATGATTAATTATTCACCAGAGCAGTCATCTGTTTAACAACTTCTCTATCCAAAGACAGAATTCTTCTTGCTCCAAGATAACGATTCGAATAATAACGCTTTGAGAGCGGCGTTATACATACGCTTCCTTCTCCGCTCGAAGCTTGAATGAATTCTCCATTGCCAATATAAATTCCCACATGGCTTGCGCCTCGAGTATAAGTACTGAAGAAGACTAAATCGCCCGGAGTCAACTCATCATCTGACGGAGTTTCTCCGACCTTGAATTGGTTCTTTGCTTGTCTGGGTATCTGATAATTCGCACGAGCAAAAATATATTGAACAAAACCGGAACAATCAAATCCTTCGCTCGTCGTTCCGCCCCATCGATATGGAACTCCAAAAAAAGTTTTTGCGTATTCAATAAGATTAGACGATATTCGCAAATCCTCCGAGGGTTTGTCGGCAAAAATATGTGCAGGTCCATCTACCGGTGATATTGGAGCGTTTTCGATTTCGCGGTCTTCCTCTACAACCCATGACCGTTCGAACTCATTCGGTCCAAATCTTGCGACAAGAAAAGGCCACAGCGCTTTCGCTTCAGCTTCTGCTTTCTCTTTGCTGGTGAAAGGTCCAACTCGAACGCGCTTGAAACCGTCTATCTCAGAAAAATATGTATTGAATCCGGCATCTTCAAGAGCAGACTGAGTTGCTTCCGCGCGCTCAAATTCTTGAAATGCTCCAACCTGAATACCATACTGGCCTGCAAATGCCGGAAGAGATACTGTAAGAAGCAAGATTGAAACAACGAATTTTCTCATGAAATTCTATTCGGCAATATTAATGCCGAACTCTAGGGAGTGACAAAAATGTTAAAGTTTTTATTCGAGTGAAACCGTATCGCCAGCAGTGTTTAACTCGGTTGAGTTTAACTCGGTTGAATTTATTTTATTCTGTAAATGCTCGCCCGGCCATCGACCGGAAAAAATTCTAATCCCCACAAAAACTAGAGCCCAAAGCAATATTAAATACAATCCGGCAATTGTTATCTTTCGGTAAGTATTATGAATAGTTACATTTTTCCATACGTCTTCTTCTTCTTTTTGAGGCGCAATCAATTCTTTAAGCGATTTCCATTCATTTGTTTTTGGGTCAAGAAATGCATCGCGTGAAATATCATCAGTAAGCTCTCTCTCTCTTAACCATGCCTTGAGTTTCTTCTCCGTAAAAGGTCCGTATTCTTTTCCTTCATACCTTATTCGGTAAAGAGGAGATTCTGATTCGATAGTCACCGCAAACTTTCTTTGAGTAAAGGCACAACTTCAGACGGCAGGTCTGCAACCTTTATCCCGGCGGCTCTGAATGCATTCTTCTTCTCCTCCGCCGTTCCTTTCCCTCCGGAAATTATTGCCCCCGCATGTCCCATCCGTTTTCCAGGCGGAGCCGATTGGCCTGCAATAAAACCGATCACCGGTTTGGAATAACCCTTCGCAACATACTCTGCGGCCTTTTCTTCATCACTTCCGCCAATCTCGCCGATTATTGCAACCGCATCAGTCTCGTCATCATTTCGAAATAGTTCAAGACAATCGATAAAGTTAGTGCCAGGTAAAGGATCTCCGCCAATGCCAATTGCAGTCGATTGGCCAAGCTTCGCATCAGTCAATGCTTTCACAATTTCATAGGTCAAAGTTCCTGATCTCGATATGACTCCAACTCGACCCGGTAGATGAATATGTCCGGGCATGATTCCGACTTTTGTTTTTGTGGAAGGAGTAATTACTCCCGGACAATTCGGACCGATCAGCCTCACACCTTCAGGCATACTTGCATGCACTCGCATCATCTCCAGAGCAGGTATGCCTTCGGTAATGCAGACGACCAGTGGAATTCCAGCGTATGCAGATTCGAGTATCGCATCGGCCGCGAACGGCGCAGGCACATAAATGATAGAGACGTTTGCAGAGGTTTCTGTCACTGCCTCAGATACAGTATTGTAGACAGGAATTCCAAGATAATTTGTGCCGCCTTTGTTTGGAGTCACACCTGCAACAATCTTTGTTCCGTATTCGAGCATTCGTTTAGAATGATAGGTTCCTTCCGAGCCGGTAATTCCCTGAACTAAAAGCCTTGTTTCTGAATTTACAAGAATGCTCATGCGGCAGACCTCACTGCCTTTTGAGCGGCTTCATCGAGACTTACACCTGTCGCAAACCCTTCAGACTCTAGCATGCTTCTTCCCTCTTTCTCATTAGTACCTGTCAAACGGATTGTAATTGGAACACTAATTCCAAGTTCTTTCTTCGCGGAAATAACTCCATGCGCAACTTCATCGCACCGAACAATTCCTCCAAAAATATTTATGAATATTGCTTTCACGTTCTTGTCGGTCAAAATTATTTTCAGAGCATCTTTGACCCGCTCGCGCTTGGCTCCACCGCCAATGTCCAGAAAATTTGCCGGAGTTCCTCCGAAATGTTTGAGAATATCCAACGTTGCCATTGCAAGCCCGGCACCGTTTACCATGCAACCGATATTTCCATCGAGTTTCACGTAAGAAAGATTCGCTTTGCGCGCCTCGCGTTCGGCCGGTTCTTCCTCGAATTCATCTCGAAGCGCCTCTATATCTTCGTGCTTATACAACGCAGAATCGTCGAAACCTATCTTTGCATCGCCGGCAACAATACGATCGTCCTTCAAATGAAAAAGCGGATTTATCTCTATGAGCGAAGCGTCTTTCTCAACAAACAATTTAGAAATTGCAGTAAAAATTCTGACAGCAGATTGTAAAGGTTTTCCGCGCAATCCTAACCTGTATCCTAATTCCCGCGCTTGAAACTGAAACAATCCGGAAAGAGGATGAATCTTCATCTTCACTATCGAATCAGGCTCGCGAGCGGCAACCTCTTCGATCTCCATGCCTCCGAATTTCGAAACCATAAGAACAGGTGATCGAGAAGAGCGATCGAGCGTTATGCCTGCATAAAATTCAGACTTAACTTCGAGCGCCTCTTCAACCAAAACTTTTCGAACTTTAATTCCTTCCGGTCCTGTCTGATGCGTGACAAGATTCATTCCGATTATTTTTTTTGCAGAAGAAAGAACCTCATCTTCTGTTTCAGCCAATTTGATTCCGCCGCCTTTGCCTCTTCCGCCGGCATGAATCTGAGCTTTAACTGCAACTCTGCCTTTGCCGATTCTATTCCATACTTTCAAAACTTCTGCAGGAGTATCAGCGACATCGCCCAAAGGAATCGGAGCTCCATAACTTGCAAGAAGTTGTTTAGCTTGATATTCGTGTATTTTCATAAGAACAAGTTAAACTAAAATTTATTAACAATTCAACTTATTTCGATAAAAAAAATCAAAAGATTTTATTCACGAAAAAATAGAAAATTAATTATATTTGAAAGTGCAAATTGGAAAGTGCAAATTGGAAAGTGCAAATTGGAAAGTGTAAATTGGAAAGTGTAAATTGGAAAGTGTAAATTGGAAAGTGCAAATTGGAAAGTGTAAATTGGAAAGTGCAAATTGAAAAGTGCAAATTGGAAAGTGCAAATTGGAAAGTGCAAATTGGAAAGTGTAAATTGGAAAGTGCAAATTGAAAATTTTATTTTTCCAATTTTCATTTTTCAATTATTTCACAC